>Ga0160423_10002799_pt1 | contig 14554 bp, 23 predicted proteins | sample CRUFie14St8metaG_FD_108191 | JGI IMG/M metagenome (GOLD analysis project Ga0160423, IMG submission 108191) | Marine microbial communities from the Costa Rica Dome - CRUD Field 142mm St8 metaG | ecosystem: Environmental > Aquatic > Marine > Oceanic > Photic zone | place: Costa Rica: the Eastern...
CGGCTTGCGCTCATTTCAACCCCGACAATACGGAACACGGTGGATTAGATTCCAAAATCCGACATTTAGGTGATTTAGGCAACATTTCTTCGGAAAAGGGTGTTTCAAAGGGTCGTATCAGCACCGATACACTATCTCTTGTCTTAGGAAAAAGAAACGGCATTGTAGGTCGTATGATTATCGTTCATGCTGACCCCGATGACTTAGGTTGTGGCGGATTAGACCAAGAAGGTAAGGTCATTGACGAGAAGGTTCACGAAGAATCCTTGAAAACAGGCAACGCAGGTAAAAGAGTCGCTTGTGGTGTCATTGGATTAGCCAAAGGCGAAGTCAAGTGTGCTGACGAGTCCAAAAGCGTTCTCCCTGCCCTTATCGGTGCAGGTCTTGGTGGTCTAATCGGCTACAAGTTAGGTTAGTCTTCCTTGACTTCCCACGCCCACACTAACTGTTCACCGTTCATAATTTCACGGTAGCACTTAGCACATGGCCACTTTCCGTCTAACTCATGGCGTTCATCGGTGTAGCCTATCTTTTGACAACAGGGACATTTCACCATTTGCGGCATTGGAGTCATAATCACACCCCGACTGAATACTTAGCGAGGGCTTCATCAATGGTAAGCGTTCCATCTTCCACTTCAAGGGTAAAGATGCCTTGAGGGTAGCAAACGCCCTTCCAATCGCAGTAAGAGCAATTCCAATCACCGATTTCAGCCAATGGCTTCTTGCCATGCTCGTTATATTTCGTCTTGGACAATTCACCTGCATTGAACAGGCGTTCCGCCTTATCATCGGAGTATCGCAGGTCAAACTCTCTTGGTGGCGGAGTGTCTTTCTTCAAATTTTCCAATTGCTCGTAATAACGCTCACGCATCATGTCAAGTGTCAATTCAATAGGTCGGGCTTGCACACCCCATTCAAGGGATTTTTCCACCTTTGGCTTCAATTCGTTGCCGTTCATGTCCTTGACGATAATTCGCCCATCGTAGCCATCGCTCAATTCAACACGGAATGACTTGTGGAGTCCATTATCACGACCAATGTAGCAAATGACAAAGTAAGGGATTTCAACATCGTGGAATTCTTCAAAAGTTTTCCTCATGTGAAGGTAAAGTGCAGTTTGCATCAAGTGTTCAATTTGTGGGAATCCATGCTCGTAAGTGGAGGTTTTGTTCCCATTCATCACCATTTTTGCACCATAGCCATACTTGGATTTGACTTCAATGCCGATAGCCTTTGTTGGGTCAATGTGCATTCGTGGCACTCCATCATCACCTGTTCGCATTTCCGACCATCGCACGATAGCATCCACTTCACCACTTAGCATGATTTCATCATCGGTATCGGGGTTCTTAGCGATATTTTTACGAATCTTAGCGTTTTCCTCAAGCAATACACCTGCTTTACGCCATGCGTCTTGAAGTCCTTCTTCCGCCATGTTCCCCATCATAAAGATGAATTGAGAATTGTCGTTAGCAGGGTTGGTGCGAGGCACTTTCTTCTTGGAATACCAAACTTGACGGAGGCACTTTCCTACAAGAGTTTTTTCGCCCCTTTCATTTAGCATCCATGCCGACGCACCTGTTGGATTTACGCCTGTTTTACCGCCAAGAGATTCACGGTATTTTCCTTGTCTTAGAGAGTCAAGGGCTACTTCAAAGGGGTCAAGGGCTTCATTTTCTTTTGCGCTGTCGCTACTGTTATTATCGGTCATTAGACCATCACCAAACCTTTGTTGTTTGAACAGGTTAATAAAAGTTCCTGTCAAGAGGCATTGGTGATTCTTTTCTTGTATTCATCTTTAGTTACAAACCCTTCTTCTATGTTGAAATCAAAAATGGCGGCTGAACCATCCCTTCTAAATCCATAATTAGCGGGTTTCAAATCTGTCAAAATAATTCCTGTCTTAACTCCGATATTGTAAGCGGCGGAAGCCACACGGTCAATCATTTCTTCCTTAGATAAATCGGGATGGGATAATCCCAAGTAAGATAGCAATTCCATGCGAACCATTAAGATTTCATCGTCTTTTTCCAAGTCAAGAACATTTCTTGCCTTTTCTGTCGTTTGAGCATCAGCCGATTTTCTCACAGTCATAAACAATTGATGATGGAAAGCATCACAAGTGCCAACATAAACACATTGTATTTTCACTAACCCTTCAATTCCCCTTTGCCAATTTTCTAAAAGAAAATCCGCCATATCGTAGTTTGAATCGCCATCAGTTATGTCCAAGTTAGCAATTTTGAGAACATGATATGGGCTTCTAATATCTGTAAAAATGACGGCATATTCGCCCATGTCGTAATACAAACCCATGTGCGCTCGGAAATAACCCCAATTGATTATATCCTCATCACCTGCGGCGGTTATGTCGTAAATACGACCCTCTTTGCCGTCATCGGGTAGTCCCATAAAGAGTTAATTCTCCTTCCCGCTATTTATACCTCGCCATTACAATTAGATACTTCAAACCCATAACCGTAGGTTATGAAGGTCATTCTTGATTGCGGGGGTGGAAGAAAGATGGTCATTGAAGATTATGGCGAATCCGATTCCAAACTTGTCAAAGTGTCAATCATTGAGGGTAAAGATATTTTCGTAGTGGGGACAATCCCTGTCGGTGAAATCCGAAGATTGGGGAAATCATTTTGAGGTCTAATCTATGGAAAAAGCCGTAAGCGAAGTCATGTCAAATCTTCGCCTCCCTATTGCCTTTGGACTTTTACAAAACGATGACCCAATGGAATTTAATCAAGCCCTTGAAAAACCGCTTGTGATTCTCCGATGGCGACACCGAGTTTGCCAAACCTGTTCCGAATCTTTTGACATTAGCCATGAAGGAAGATTTTACCGATGTGGAAGGTGTATAACATGAAAGAAATTAAGCAAGTAAAATTAGGATTTAACAAAAACGCCGAAGTGACTGTTGTGGCTGACATAGAAATGAAGGAAGATTCCGACTTAGACTCTTTATTCCTGTGTTTTTTCACAATCTTGCACCCGCCTTTGCGACTTTCGGTGATTACCACAGGTTGCCTCAATGACCGTCTTGCTGAAATTTACAATCAAGATGTTTCCTCCATTAACCGCTTGATGGAAGAAAATGAAGAAATGTATGGGGCGATGATTCAACAAAGCACGGAACAATTGCTTCCTTTCGGAGAAGAACAAAACAAAGTCGTTTTAGATTCATCTAAAAATGCGGAACAAGCATCAGCAATTTTAACCTCCATGTTAAAGAACGGATTTTACCTCCAAAAAACTCGTTATCACTTTCCCAACAAACCTGTTCAAAAGCAAGAGCAAAAGGTGGATATTGCCCAATTGAAACCTGCTTTCAAAGCCATGTTGGACATCTGTAAAAGGTGGGATGACCCGACACTACTTGAGGAATTAGCATGAGTATTAGCAAAGATAATGAAAACGATAGCACACCACAAGCGGCGGTTGATTTAGAGGTCGCTTTGAAACAAATGAAAGATGATGGAATGCCACCCACAGGCTTCCACATGATGTTTTTCTCCGAAGATTTCATCAATAGTGAAGATTGTCCTATGAATCAATTACTTCGCAAGGTAGGGTATTCTTATGATTTTTCCGACACTATCAAAAGACAAGTTTTCCAAATGCCTAAAGGTCAAATCATATCTTACGAATTCGCTTGGCTTGGAGGCTTTAATGGTATTCAATCAACCTTAGAGGCAATTGATACACTTCTCAAAGAACAATTTGATAAGATGGTGGAAGACAAGGTTCTCCGTCATTATCCTCAAGCAAGGGTTTCTTTCCTCACAAATGAAGCCCCACTTGAAGTGGACACGGAGGATGCTGACAATGACCTCTTTTGATGTAAAACTCATTGAGATGTTAGCCCTTGATGTAAAACCTCATCCACTTGAAGTTAAGCGAGGCGCATTCCGTTATTGGAACGATTTAGCGGTTCTTATGGGCATTGACCTTGCGGAAGAAATGGCAATCATTCACGCTTTTCAAGAGGAAGCCAACGAATAGAACGAGGGCGTTTTCCCGACACATGGAAAATGTTCTTTCCGTTAATATCCTTCACAGCACGGCAAAAGAAGGTAATCTTGCCCCTGTCCATACCGAAGCGTTCCCAAGCATCACGGAGATGCGACATGATTTCCGCTTCCTTCCATTCGCCATCACGACCTGACATGAATTCCAAGACCAACCTTGCTTGACGAGGGAGTAGCCCATACATCTTCTTTCTTCGGCCTTTCAAAATCAATTCATCTTCACTAATCATAGGACTTCCCCTAAGAGTATGTGGTAGTCGGTGGTATTTATACTTTCCGTTGATTCAGTATTTCCTCTTGGAACGACCCCAACCTTTGTGAGCCTCTCCCACACCTGCTCTCCCTGCACGAATCCCCTTTTCACCTAACATTTCATTGAAAATTGCCAATTTCTGTTCTTGTTCTTTCTCCCATTTTTCATAACGGTCAATTTCTTCTCTAATTCGGGGAACGGGTATCGGCAATTTGAAATTGAAAAAGACGGGTGGGTGAAATGTTTCAAAACGGGGAATCATATCGTAGTAAAAATCATTCATTACTTGAGGATTTTCCAACCATTGTTCAAAGGTCGGCATCCGAATCTTAGTAGGGCAAGCATCAACCAATTGGTGATATTCCAATTGCTTCTTCAATTGTTCTGTTTTGGTCATTGATTTCTTGTTTTCTTCGCCCATCCAAGCGTTGTGTTTGACCCATTCATCGGAGAAGATTTTACCCTCAATTCTTTCCCTGTCTTTGGGATTGAACGGATTAAATGTGGGTGCTTTCTTCCGCCTCATAATTAAATCTATGATGATTCACGACTTAAATGTTCCCATGAAGAATATCCGAAAAAACTAAATTTTGAGGCAACAAAATCTCAATTGAAAAATTGATTATCCAATTGGAAAATTACACTTGAGAACATTTTATCCCAAGATAGTTTGTTTTCCCAATAATCATAGCCATCTTTTCTCTTACTTCAAGGAGGCTTAACCCCTCGTAATAATTGAATTTGACCCAATTTCCATTCTCACTCATACACTCAATGAGATACTTCATTGAAAACACGCTCAATTGCCGTATCGCTTCATGTATTGGGTGAACAATTTGTCGGTCAATTCCATGATGGCCTCAACGACTTCATCATCATCAACCGCATGATAAGCAGGGTTGTTAGCCACAAGTGCAGTAGCATTGTTGAAACACATACCACGCTTAATGTCCCTATCACGGTTGTTATTGTTGTTGCTACCGTAAGACTTGTTGCCACCCCATGACTTTGCAGGGGTTGGAGAAGCGGATTTGCCAACAAAGATTTGCTTAGAATCGCCAATCACGATGAGGGCTTGAGGGTTGTCGTCTTTCTCAACAACATTCCACACAAGGGTTGCGCCTCTTGCGGGGAAAAACTTGCCTTCAATAATGTCGTAATTGCCGACCTCAAGAGGGCGACCTCCGCCATTGTTCACCTTGAAATATACACGGTGCTTTCCATTCTTTTCATACACGCTGTATTCAACGCCTTTTTCGGGGATTACTTTTACTGATACCATTGGGTTCACTTCCTGTTAAATCTCAATTATCTCAACGGGTATTTATACCTTGATGTTTTACTCCAAACGAATCGTTCTCCATTCCACTTTCCCTGCTTGAATCAAGTCCCGAATCCTTCTTTGTTTGGTAGTCAATTGGCTCTTGCCCGATTTCACATCAAGCATAATCACTTTTCCATCAGCCATGTTAATCGTCTTATCGTTTCTCCAATCAAACACAATGTAGTCAATAGGATTTCCCATGAAAGACCAATTCTTCGCTTCCCAATCGGGGTCAATATCGGGATGCTCAAGGAACGGACACCACTTCTCAAGGATTTGACCTTTCGTAGTGTGGGCTGATGCGGCACGACTCTTTTGTTTCTTGATTTCTTGGGATTTTTCCTCACTTTGGCTCGTTATTTGCTCAATTTGGTTAATCAGGGCCTCCGCTTCTCTCACTTTCAAACGGTTTTCCTCTTGGAGATAAACCACATGAGTTTGTAAATTTTCAATCGTATTAGCAATCGTTTCTTTTTCACGCTCAACCGAGAACAAAAGATTCTCATACGCTTCTTGAGATTCCACCCGTTCTAAAGATTCTCGGTATTGGAGATTCTTGAGAGCCGTCATTTTGCGGTATAACCACAAAGATAAACCTAAAGACGAAGCAAACGCTACGCCTAACATCACTTCAAGCATAAACAACCATTCACCAATTACCTATTCAAACCTTTGTTGCAGGTTGAGTCGGGTCTTGGGAATTGAGATTCAAATGCTCGCACAATTCCTTGTAGCGATTGCGAATGGTTACTTCTGTAACACCCGCCACATGAGCCACTTCACTTTGAGTCCTGTCTTTCTTTTGCTTCTTAGCGGCAAGATAAATAGCGGCGGCGGCAATACCTGTCGGGCCACGACTAATCATAGCCTCCGAACCAACGGATGCGAGAATGCGAGATGCTTCCAATTCAATTTCTTTCGGCACTTTCAATTCCGAACAAAATCTTGGAATGTAATCGCTTGGATGCGACAAACCAATCTTGATTTCCAATTGACGCTTCAAAAAGCGGAAGGTTCTCCCGATTTCCTTTCTTCCTGTGCGTGAATGCCTTCCCACATCGTCAAGGGTTCTTGGATTTTGATGCAAGCGACACGCCGCATAAATTGAAGCCGCCACAACACCTTCAATGGAACGACCACGAATCAATTTCTTTTCCACCGCTTTTCGGTAAATCCACGCCGCTTCCTTTTGAGTAGCCTTCGGCAAGGACATACGAGAGGAAATACGCTTCAATTCAGTTAAGGCAGTAGCAAGGTTTCTTTCGGTGGAGTTTCGGATTCTTCCCCTTCGGTCAATATGACCCAAGCGACCCCACTTGCTCTTTTCTTTGGAAGTTAGACCACTCATGTTCGGTGAAATCTCGGTAGTAATACCGAAGTCGTGTTGAAGAATATCTTTTGCCGCACCTGTGCGCTCATTCTCTTTGCCCGAACCGTCTTCATAGGAACGCCAATCTTGCCCGTAATCAATCACTTGGCTTTGTTGGACTAATCCACACATTACGCAGTAAGTATAACCGTCTTGTCCTGTTTCAAATTCTTGACTTCCACAATCGGCACATTTTTCATTTTTCACTTCAACATCGTCAGTCATACAATCATTCTCCTATCCCTACACTTATTTATACTTTCACATATCCCTATCTAAGCCTATGCACTATTCCGAGTGCATAACCCTTAATAAAGGATTCAATTTTTCATTCGCTTAAAACCAAATGGCGGTGCATCGTCATATTCCCTGTCAGCAAGACCGAACAGGATAACACGATGGCTTTTTGCACCACTTAGACCGTAGCAATACGGTTTTTCTAACTTGACAAATCGCTTATCACGACACAAGACGGCGGAGATTTTAACCGCCGAAGGAACATTACGATACAATCCATTGAGAATGGATGGCATTTCACTTGACAAAATTGCTCGCTCTTTCATAGCCTCATAGAGAGGCTCTTTCCATAGATTTTTCCTTGACATATAACTCATCACCGCTTGTTCAAGGTTTGGAATACCTTTGCCGCCATGATGTGCTTACAATCAATTTTTTGTTTTCGGCATCGTGTCTTGTAATCCATACATTCACAAGCCCAATACTCTCGCCCATCGGCAAGAAGCATATCGGGGCCATGTGTATGAACACGATACGCCGTCTTTGACTTACCTTTTACTACAAAAGCGAAAGGGGACTTCTGTTCCACTTCCATGTTCTTAACAATATCAAGTGCTTTACTTTGGCGGTTCATTTTCCAAACCTCTATCTAAGGGTTTGTTCTAACAGGTATTTATACCTCAACATTCATCGGGATGGACTACCCATGAAGTATGCCCGTTGTATTGACCTCTTCGTGCCGCAGTAATGACTTCCATGACTCCGAATTCTTGTGCATCTTCTTGAAGTTTTTCATCAAAAATAGCGGCTCTATTATGATACAACAATAATTCTGTATCAGTTTCCCAAGTATCAGGTTCTTCAAATTGATAAACATAATTGATAAAGTCCTCAAAAAGTAATACATTGGTGTGGTCAAAAAACATTGGTTGAATTTCCATGATGTCCATTTCTCCCTCACCTAAAGCCACTAATGGGTGTGGGATAAAGACAAAACCTACCAAAACAGGTTCAAGAACATACTTTTCATCATAAGCAAAGGTAGGCAAGACATCACCATCAGCCAAATACCCTTCCACACTTGCTGTAATTCTAATGTATTCTTCCCACGATAAAGAATATGCACCATTATTCATAGGAGAGTCAAGGACTTCCTTCCAATTCATGCCATCACAACCTTTTCATCAGCCTATTGCCCAACGAGGAATCAATACATCTTTACCATTCAATTCATACTTGTAAATACTTCCGTCGCTTGATGCCTTTACGAAATCTTGCATGGTTTCATTATTTTGTATGCTTTTCATCATATCTTGAGTGCTTACTTTGATGTTATTTCCGTTGTTATCTTTTCCTTTTCTTAATTCCACAAATAATGGTGCGGTATCAAGGCTTCGCATCGTTTCCCTTTCACCTTCACCTAAATAGATAATATCCACAAGAATGACTCCTTGAGGGTCGCCCTTCATGTTAATTGTCCCTCTATGGTTATCGGGTGTTCCTGTCATAGATGATGCTACCACAGTCGCCGCAATAAAATTACCATATTTGACAAACAATTCCTCAAAGATTTCGGGGTAGCCATCAGCCCAATTATGCCAATTCATGTCAAACAACATTTGCACGGCTCTCTTGGCTACTGCTCTATCAATGTTAATTTTTGGAGAGTTTGAATCGTTATTAGTGGCTTTTTGTGTTGCTGTTGGCCCGGAAACGATTTTGGCCACACCCATTTCTTCCTTACCATCTTGAATCGGTTTTCCGCTTTTTTCAATTCTTGGAACAAAGCCTCCTTTGTTTGTTGCCGCATGAGGGCTTTTTGGATTAGTCATAGGAGGCAAACCTTTGCCACAAGGCTGACAAATTGTGCTACCACTTGCAGGGGGTCGCAAGCATTCGGGTGTGGCACAAGTAGTCACCATAATTCATACTTACATTTCCCGCTATCTAAACTCAACGCTCAAATACTCCTTCGGATAATTGCCTATCATGGTGAAGATTACAACCGTTCCTTTCGGATATAATTCATCAGCCCATGAAATATGGAAAACGCCAAAGGAAGAAATTATCCATGAACATACTTACCGTAGTGGTAAATCCACATGGAAAACATCAGCCCTTTACTGTCCTCGTTGTTCTCCTGTTCGTGAAAAAGACACCCGAAACGGTGGATTCAAAGACAGATGGAGTGTCAATAAGGAAGATTATTCCTTCACTTTACAATATGAAGAAGATGAATCGGGAATTTTCGCCAAATGTTCCAAGTGTGGACACGATGTAAGGGCGCACACTCCCGAAAATGATTCTTATGTTTCAATTATCGTGCGTGAGGATGGAGATGGCCCACCTTTACCACTTCTTCAAATCCAAGACCCGCATTACGAACAAGGGTTCTTCATTTTCCCATTCACCGAATATGAAAGAGTCCGTTCCGAAGGAACAAAAGCAGGTGGAAACATCCTCCCTACGGCTGAAATAGAAGGAGTCCGATATGTCATTTCATGGAATAACTTTTTAACAAAGATGAAAGCCATCCCTAATGTATCAGTAATCGGCATACCCAAAACTTATTTCCAAACTCTTTAGATAACGAGAGCAACCAAATTATTACATGGCTCGCCCTCGCTTTACGGGACAGGGATTCACAAACCCTATTGATTCACTTGGTTTCAACGCCGAAAGTCGCCATAGGGCGATGCCTCCCATTTCTAACGCCTTCATGTCAAACGAGGCTTTTCACCGACCCGCTATGCCTACTCCTACACCTATTGTTTTTGAATCAAAGGGAAAGACAACCGTAGGATTTTTTGGTAAGATTGTAGGTGGCTCAAAAAAATTCTTGGGAAAAATAACAGGAAGGGGCGGAACAAAAGCAGGTGTAAAAGATATTGTCGGAGAGGGTTTAGAAGAAGGCATTGAAACAGGAACGGAAAAAGCACTTCTAAAAGAATCACTTAAGGCTCAAAATAAAGCCTTGCTAAAGGGAACAAAAAATCCACTAACGAATACGATAGTCAAAGTCGGCGGTGGGGTTCTCGTAGCAGGTTATGGAATCAATGTTCTCGGTGCGCCTTTGGTTGAAAATTTGACAGGTGCTAATTGTGGTGATAAGGCTATTGATGCAGGGTATGAAGAAGGCACAGACGAATACTCCCAATATGTTGAAGAATGTCAAAGTGATGCTACAACCAAAGTGATGATGACAGGAATTGCAGTTATCGGTGTCGTAGGATTGATTGGATTTATTTTACTTCGCCCGAAAAAGTCGGCGGAGGAATAACATTGGTTTCCCAATCAGGATTTACAGCAATTCAGCCCTCAAAAGCGAGGGAATGGAACAAATCGGGAAATGGAAAAACCAATCTCAAAACAAGTGTCGTAATGGAAGATGCTGACGGAAACGAAATAGCCGTTAATGAATTGAATCCGATGCCTACTTGGGATTACTTGCCTCCTAATTCAGTTATTAAGTATGAAATTGAAACTTTGAGTGATGGTGTAGGAAAAGATGATAAAGTCCAAATGGATATTATTTACGACAATAGAGCCGCCATCATACGAGAATATAAAGCCCAAGTCAATCAGTTAAGTCCCAAAGATAAGGAAGCCTTTGACAATGGTAGTAAAGTAATGTATGATAGGGTAATAAAACTAACCGAACAAGCGGTCATTGACAAAAGCATTCCATCATTTGTAACAATTTACTCCAAAACCATTACGACTGATAAAAATGGTAAAGCAAGTGGGACAATTACCATTCCTCCCAATTGGCCTAATTCAATTTATGACATTATGTTCCATTATGGATATGATGGTGTTGGAGAAGCCCTAACAGAAACGGATATTTTCATTGAAGATGCTTACAACGCTATATCGTGGGCTGTTGCAGGTGCTATTATCATCGGAACAGGAGGGGCGGCATTAGCACCTTATTTAGCGGTGGCGGGAACAGTCATGTTAATAGGTGAAGTTTCTTACGGTTTGGCGGAGGCTTACTTATGGACAAGTATTGCAGGGACAGGCACGGAAAACAAACATGGTGCAAACTTTCCTATGATGGGATTCAATCATGCCTACGGATTCGGAAGGGATGAACGGACTCTTGAAAAGCAAGGGGGTTCAAGCCCAACATTAGATGTAGGGAGTCCTTATTTCCTCATAGGCGGTGGTATTATCGTTTTACTTATTCTAAGGAGGCTACTATAATGAATACATGGGAAATTACAAAATTGATGAATGCTGAATCTAAAAGGGTGTTTCGGGCAGTTACAACAGGGCCAAGCGATGCTGTCAAATTTGGAGATAAGTCGGAAAGTGACAAGCCTACCACCAATTGTAATACCAAACACGAAGTTCAAGGATTCCGAACAATTGCTGATAAAGCAGGTAAAAAATCCCACGCACTAACCGACCAAATTATTGTTGATTTTAGAGGTCGTGATACTGACGAGTGGATTTGGATGGGAATTACGGAAGGGTATGACACAGGATATAACACGATAATGTCCGAATCACACGCCACCGATATTAAAATTTACCATGAAAGTGATGACAATAACCCTGTTTATTCATTTCAAATGCAAGGGGTTAATGATGGTAGGGGATGGGTTTCATCTCAACCTTACTTGATTACCAAAGCGGGTAAATGGACACTTAAAGCAAAATCAGCCCGAACAGGTTCTTGTGGACAAGATGTGTTTGATGATTGGACAACCATTGGTTCATTTACAGCCCAAGAACCACTTGACGATTGCTATTTTCAAGGTCGGGAAGAAGGTGCAAATGTCGGAGAATGTGGTGAATGTCTTAGCGGATATACCGAAGTGGATGGTGAATGTCAAGCCGATTCATCGGGAAGCGGTGATGGTGCAGGTGGCGGTAGTGCTACAATGGATGATACTACAATGTATGCCATCGGTGGTGGCGTTCTTTTGCTTGCACTACTTTTGAAAAGACGATAATAGGTGGAGAGCGAAGGACTTGAACCTTCAATGGCCTTAAACCTGCCTCTCCTATTTGTAAATATGAATCATTGAGGGGACACGCATTTTTTCGGTAAATTCATATCCATATTCATTAAAGAAATCAATCAAATTATCTTTTTCTTTGTTGCTTTCATTCCATTCCAAAATGATGACAGGGTGATGTTTTTCAATAATTTTTCGGCATCCATCTAACGCAAACCATTCCGAGTCTTGAATGTCCAATTTGATAAGTGAAACTTTCCTTTCGTTTTTCAAAATATCATCCATTTGTGTCGTTATACCTTCCGTTATTTTAACCGTTGAGCCTGTAATTTCGTCATTAAAAATTGATGTATTTCCCGTATTTCCATCTTGGGAATACAAATTTTTTACTTCTCCATCAGTATTTGAAGCAAGAACATTATGTGCTTCAATATCACAAAAATTTAACTTGATATTCCTTTCCAAATAATCAAAATTTATCGGATTGCCTTCAATAGCAACCACCCTTTCAGCCAATGTGAATTTAGAAAAATAAATAGCGTGATTTCCATGATGTGCGCCAACATCAACATAAGTCCCATTCAAATTCATAGATTTAATCTTTTCAAGCAATTTTGTTTCGTAAAATTGTCCCTTAATCCAATTTGTCGCTATGAGGTCGCCCTCCACAGAATCAAAGAATACTTGCTCACCATCATAAGTGAAGGTGTGCGTCATTCTTTCCACTTCCCCAAAGGACATTTTGCATTAGGCAAACGAGCCTTGACTTTCATGTTGCACCCACAGACCTTACAAAATAAACCTGTTATCTTGGTATCGGATTGAGGACAGGGATAGCATTCGTTAATCCTATCCTTGTAAAGTTTGCTCATGGTTATCAAATAGAAGCCTCAAGCATCTATACCTTTCCACACAGGCATACCACGATTAAACACTTTATGACACGGTGTAAAATACATGAGGTTCTCCGTAAAATGGACATCAGTAGTCCATGCTTGACCATTTTCTTGTTCGTGAATGGCTCTTGCTATATCAATTGGCATCGCATCAGCAGGTAAGGCTCTCACGGCTTTCAAATTCCGTTCATCCATCGGCCAAACAATCTGTCCCGTTTTCCAATGAACCGAATATGGACAAGCAATAATTCCTTGTCTTTCCACAGGGGTCAAATCAGCCCCTCTAAACTCTTCTCCTGTTGCTTTGACGAACACATCCTTCACTACCTCACAATAGGCTTTTGCGAGAAATTTCGCATTATCTTCCTTAAAATCGGAAAATTGTTGCCCTACCATCCTTTTAGAATCCTTTTCGTTGAGCCAAACATGGAATCCTTTGCTTCCCGAAAACACCATCATTGGTTCATACCCTTGACTCACCAAATACTCACAAACCTTTTCTCCTTGATGGAATGCTACCATTGGTTCTCCTTCGGCATCAATATCCCAAATCAAATTCTTCTCCAAGTAAATATCGGGGTTTCCGATTTGTTTCTTATACACCGCATTAGTCCAAAGTCGCCAATCGGGTGTCATCATGTCTTTCAACATGGGAGGCTTTAACGCACGGAAGTCAATCACATTAGAGCAAACTCCAATCTTCATTCCAATACCCTTCACCGTCAAACGATTGATGATATACTTCATGTGGTCGCTTCCATGAGCATACAATTTCCTACGAGGAAACTTCTGTCCCAAGTTATGCACATACACTTCACGGTTCGTGGTTATCTTAGCCATCTCACATAGAACACTTCTGTCCATAAGCCAATCATCCACAGGCATACTGTATCATTCCCCTAACGCCTATTTCAACCTTCATCAGTAAAAACTGCCTCCAAAAGCCCATTATTGCCTCCAAAAGCCCACAATTTTTGACTATCTAAAGAGGCATAAGGGTCACTTCGTAACCCATCATTTAGCAATCCGTAAAGTGGGCAACAAGAGGCAGGGTGGGCAAGTTACGGGCAATTTCAAAATACATAGTTACTTATCATTGTCGTGAATCCATTGAGCAATAGCCAATTGATAGGATTGTTTAGAAGTCATATTAACTCCATTAGCACGATTCTTTTCCCTTATTTCATCGGCCTTTTCCTTAATCTTTAACCACTCATCATATTGACCCGATTGCCTAAAATCGCTTCTCCATTCGTAAATGTAAATTGTCTTAGCCAATTCCTCAACAGGTGGCAAAGGTTCTTTCTTCACTTTCTTTTTCGGTGTCTTTGGGCTTCCGCCAAAATTCAACGCATCACTTAATTCTTTCCAAGTCATTTTATCGGCTCTCCAAAATAAAACTATGCTTACCCTTAATAAAAGTTTCACCTGTATTTATTGAACCACACCCCGAAATTCATGGGTCGGGC
>Ga0160423_10002800_pt1 | contig 14553 bp, 12 predicted proteins | sample CRUFie14St8metaG_FD_108191 | JGI IMG/M metagenome (GOLD analysis project Ga0160423, IMG submission 108191) | Marine microbial communities from the Costa Rica Dome - CRUD Field 142mm St8 metaG | ecosystem: Environmental > Aquatic > Marine > Oceanic > Photic zone | place: Costa Rica: the Eastern...
ATTATATTACCACCACCACCTAAGATTGCTGAGAAGCCAGCGTTCGGACCAATAGTATGAGTTCCTCCTACACAAAAAGCGACATTAGAATTATCAATTGTATTTTGTAAACCACCTCCTATCGTAGATGCATCACATGAATTTATCTTATTATTAGTTCCACCAATTATGATGCCATCATTAGAATTTCCTGTTATAACATTAGTAGCACCTGCACCTACAAAGTTTTTGTTTCCACCAAATATTTTATTTTCTTTACCTCCAGCAATGACAGATACGTCATCTACACCACTAATCATATTATTATGGCCACCACCAATAAAGTGACCAGATCCTAAAAATATATCATTATTAAATCCACCTACACTCGTAGAAAATTCACTACCCGTGATATCAATACCAGATCCACCACCAATAAATGAAAAGTTGTTACCAGAGACGTTATTGAAAGCACCACCTGCTATCATATTAAAATCACCACTTATCTGATGATCTGCGCCACCCATGATGGCTGATCCAGTTGAATTAATTTTACTTCTTGCTGCTGCGATATTTGCTTTAGGTATATCAGATGCATCAAGATTAAACTGTGGATTAGTAGAACCAATCCCAACAAAACCTGCCGTTGTGCCAACTCCAGCTCTTACTGTAAAACTTGGTTTAGTAGATCCTATCCCGACAACACTAAATGTCGTGTCGGCAGGAACAACTGTGGTTCCTATTCCTATATTGCCGCTGACAAAACTATCTACTCCAGTATCACTACTGAATTTAATAGAAGAGTCTCCTGTGTCATCATAAATGCTAATAGTGCCAACTCCTCCACCAGCACCATTTGGTTTTTGATTTAGCTCAACTATAGCCTGACCAGTGCCAGATATACCGCTATCTCTGAGAGCGAGATCTCCAAATAAACTTTGCTCACCAGCGTTTCCTAAGAAAACCTCTTTGCCTTGTGGTGCGGCATCTAACCTGTAAGGACCAATAGAGAATACTTCATTACCAGCAGCTACATTACTACGAGTTTTAAATTTAAAAAATAGATCTTGATTTAAATCTAAATTACCTTCTTGGAAACCGCCAAAATCATTTGGGAAAAGTTCTAGTCTGTGACCCTGAGTTTGAGTTAATTCATAATCTCCTAAAAAATTACTTCGACTTAAATTAAAACCAGTGCCTGTATTAGACACGTAAACACTTATGGTATCATAGTTAGTAAAACTAGCTGATTGATCAAAGAAGAAATCAAAACTAATAAAACCAGTAACACCCGAATTATTAATTATCTGGTTACTAAATCCTTTTATAGCCTCCTCTCTGTCTGAAGCATTGGTTATGCTGCCAGTGTTTATAGATATGTTGCCAGTTGACTCGTCTCTTCTAGAAACCCCAGATGCTTGAGTTACAATTGCCTCCAAACTAAGAGAATTAGCGAAAGCAAAGAAATCAGTGGTATGAACTGCACCACCCTGATCGACAACCTCTGTCCTTACTCCAAAATTTCTCTCATGAATACCAAAAACATCTTCATTATCTGATCTATTAAAAGAAAATAATGTAGAGAGATAGTTATCTTTATAATTAGAAAAAGCAACACTACCATCTCTATTTAGTATACTTATTCTTTGTCCGCTAATAAATGGATCAGCAGCTATCTCTGCTGATGATCTTAATACTTTTCCATCTCTATTTGTTATTTGCCGTGTAGATGAATAAGTTTCGTTTCGGTAAACACCACTACCAGTGGTGAATTTTGTTAGGTCTCCAGTATTTGCGAGAAAAACAGTCTCAAATTCATGAATATCTTTTGTTTTAAATGTTCCCTCGTAGTAACCACTTGTAGCGATGTCAGCTGAAGTAGTTCCGATACCTATTTTACCTGTCAACCTTGTGGCTCCAGCGCCTTCATAAATTGCGTATAAAGCACCACTATATACAGTATTTTTTTGTATTAGAGTCGTGTTATCACCGACTCCGATAAAACCCGTGCCTTCACCACGAATATCACCTATTGGTGTCGAGCCACCTAGAATAGTTCCTGTAGAGGCTACAAATTCTTGCGATGCTGGCACCAAAGATGTAGGCAAGTTATCTACTTTTGATGCTACATGCAGGAATCTTACATTATTCCAATTATTAGAGGTAGCAGCGCTCCTATGAACTCCTCCAACACCAGTTGCGCCAGTAGCGTAAAAATAAGCACCAGAACCATAGATGATAGCACCTTCGTCCTTGCTTACTCTTAAAATTTCGTATTTCCCTGATGGTTGGCTCATTATAATATTTGTATAGAGTCTATGAATGATTTGCTAAATGTCAGTAAGTCTTCGTAAAGAACAAAAACTCCTGATGTGTCATATTGAGAATCGAAAAATCTTGGATTTGTGTCCACCTTGTCCCCCAAAGCATTTACACTATATCTAAATGGACCGACTTGGTTTAATCCGTTAAATTGTAATCCAGTGCTAGTGTCGGGTTCAGTTATTGATATTGTAGTTCCATTCGGTTGTTTTAATCTTACATTATAACCAGTAGCATTTGTCACGGCACTCCATCCACCAGTTATAGAAAATGTTTTATTTGTAATGTCAGGCACACCTGACAAAACAGTATATAGAGAAGGTGCAGGTAATGTCTCATATGTTATACCTCCTATTGTTTGTGATCCTTGATAGCTAAATGTATTAGCTAGTCTTTCGATGCTTATATTATCTTCAATAAGTTCATACTTACCAGTATCGAACTTTGTGGCTGTCACTAAATATTCATTTAAGTTTTCTTCTTGCATCGAGATCACTTTATATATGAAAGGATCTGCATCTTTTATGTCAACTTTCGCGACACTACCTAACTTAATAAATTGTAAAATTTCTGGCCTATCAAAACCAGACAAAACACTACCATAGTGATTGAATCCTTTTGATTCCATTTCTACAGGTCCGCTTAGAATGTCTCCTGTGATAGTTAACTTAGTCAACTGCTCTGCGTTTGTATTATCTAATTCTGATATAAATACACCACGGGTTTGACCTATGTAACCTAATGGGTCAAATCCACTAAATCCATACTGTTTAGCGGCATTTGTGCTACGTTTATCAGCTTGGGTTAAATCAAGCTCTACTATTTTACCTGTTCCAACTGCGGCTAAAGTTTGATCTCCAGTTAGTTCTGATATGAAATCTCCAGATGCTAAATCAAAAGCGCTTTTATTGTTTTCCCCAGTTCCAGAAGCAAATACCCAACCAGTGACACCTGTTTCAAAATATAAAACAGTGCCACTTTCAGGCAATCCTGTATACAATGCGTAGTTTTGATATCTTGTATCTGTTACAGCTGGTCCTTGGCCAGAAGCTTCAAAGTAGCCATCTTTATATCCTGAAAAATTATATACACCAGTGTATCTGCTCCAAGGGACCGAAACATCAGATCCAGTTATTTTTATTTCAGTATAACGCTGTCTATTTAAACCAGCGAAACCAGTTTGTATATCTCTTGGTGAATCATCACCAGTCGGATTCATGACTGTTAAGACACCATTCATAGTGGCATCAACAAAAGTATTAGTTACTCTAACTGTTTGATTAACAGTATCTACATCTAAAACTTTACCAAAGTTAGATTTATTGGTTTTTAATTCATCCTCCACTAAGATTAAATCTCCAGGTTTACATAACAGGCTTTCTAGTCCTGCTGTAAATGCGACTTGTTGGTTTTCTTTTATTTTAGAGAATATTTGATGCTGCGCTACTCTACGAGCCATAGCTCTTGAAGTTATACCGACCCCCTCTATTCTCTTCTTAAAAATACCTTTCTCTTTTATATTATCCTCGTCCTCTACAACCTCTATTTTAGGAACAAAATTATCAAACCTATCATTGTAAGCAACCTCTATAGTGTTGAACTGCTCATCTCTCCTGTTATTAGAATAGAAAAATAAACCATCTTTTACGTTCTCGTTCGTAAATAAGTTGGTCGGATTCTTAGGTCTATCATCAGAGAAATTTATATTTGAGTCGCTAAAGAATACCCTACCTCTAAATAGTCCTGCTACTGTATTTATAGCGTCAAATATTTTTTGCCCTTGATCGAAAACTATATTGCAAGAGAACCTTGGTTCTTTACCGCCTCTACCATCTGTGACTCCAAGGAAAAAGCCTTGATCATCTACGGCGTCACAAAATCTTCCAATCTTATAAAGCTCCCAAATATTGATGGTGCTAATATCAATATGAGACCCCATACCATATCTATAATTTGTTAGTAAATCATAAAGTATCCAAGCTGGATTATCAGTCCAATGTAATCCATCTTTAAATGTTCCATCCCAGTCACCTTCATAAACTAATTTATTTTCTCTTGGTGTTGCATCAAATAATTCTTGATTGTTATAGTATCTTTTATCTATGCCATCAATTCTTACTGGTGTATAATTACTGGGTATTTTTACTTTCTTTAATTTACAATCAAATGTTCTTCTAGGTATAGCAGAAAAAGATTTAGAATCTAATTTAGTTCCTATTATGGCAGAGAATGGGTATGGAAGTGGAGTCGGTATTATTTCTGTTACTTTGTCCAGACTCACAGATTTATTAAGTAAAACAGAATTTGTTTCAAAAGATAATTTTGTAACTTTAACATATCTTTTTTCAGTGCTATCAGAGTCTATGGTGCCAGCCTCTATGCCTGTTTCTCCATCTGCGCTTAATATTTGCTGTTTAGTGGTGACTGTAGGGGGCAATTCAAAACCTGCATTTAAATTCTCGTCTCCTCCTGCTAAGTTAACAACTATTTCTCGGCTCTCTCCTGCAAAATTGTTACCTCTATAATCAGGATTACCAATATCTATAACTGTTTGTCCTTCGATCAATGCTACAATTCTATATATATAAGTTTTAAAAGGTGTCTCTACACCCTCTTTGCCGTCTGTTGTTAATCCTAAACTACCTGTTTCTACTTTTATATTTAGCACCGCAGGAAATTTAGACGCAGTATCTAAATCGGTTTCTGCTTCATCAGGATTAACTTTAAATAAAAGAGTGTCACTCAGAGCGGTAACATTTAATGTTATGAACGCTTTTGTTACATTAGGATTATATACAGTATGCAAAACTGGCACTGCATCTTCATTCCAATTAGTTAAAGATCTGTTGGCCCATTCAGAGTAACCAACAAATTGCCTTCTAGCGTTAGTTCTTTTATCATCACTACCCTCATCTATAGGTAAGCCATCCTCAGTAACTGCTAAGTTATAACCTTGAGCATTTTTTTCTAGAACATTATCTCTAGTAAGCAGCTCTCTATTCATGGTTATCCTTTGAGGGGCGAATTTTTGAGCATTGTCTGGCCCAGTTACATCTCTCTCTGGTTTACCAAGGTCTCCTTCAGCTATTTTATCAGCCAAGAATGGCCCAAATAATTGCCTTCCATAAACATGATCAATGAAAACATTATTAAAATAACTTAAAGGCTCTTGATATTCAGTGCCTTTTCTAAATTCGGCTAAAACATTAGAATAATTAAATTTTAAATCAGAGGTTGAATAATTATCTGATAAGGTGCGTGGTATTAATGTTTTTGAATACTTAAATGACTCAATATCCGATATAATATTTAGTATTCTAGAATCAACAAAGTATGTCATACCTTTCGATATGATGTCGTTGAGGTATAAATTTAGTTCGGTCCTACTCTCAATCGCTGCCATGCTAAAATCAGAATGGCTAACTCTATTAAATTGTTGTTGTAAGAAATTCTCAAGAGTAAGAACATTTTGAGCGACCTTAAAAGGTATTTTAAGTATTACAAATCCCTTCATTTCCCCTTGTAAAACACCATCTCTACTTATAGTGGGACAAGTGACATCAATATATTTAACTCCTAATTCTTCTAATTGTGTTTGAATGCCATAATCTCTAGTAGTGCCGAATGGCCTAGTTATCATTGGTTGTATTATAGTGTCACCGTCTTCGGTAGTTCCTGCTGAGATGTCTAAATTTAAATCGCTATTAATTTCATCAACTTTTACAACAACAACCATACAAGGATTGACCACATCTGACTCGCCCTCAATTAATTTGTTTTGTAGTAAAGTTGAATCTATTGCTCCACTGTTTTCATTCCAACCTAAATTACTTAAGGCATTTAGAGCTATTCGTTTTTGTATGTTATTGCCATCATCACTATTGTTGTTACTAAACAACTCTAATATTTCATCTAGCTCTGTTTGTATGAAATCTTGTATCTCAGTTATTGAATCAGGAAAAAAATCTTGGTTCTCACCCTGCGTAAAAGTTCTGCCTTGGGCAGATGTGCCTTCGATATTTGCTGCATAGGTCTCACCGCTATATAATGATATCATGACTCTAGCGGCAGCTGTAGTTGCTTGATCTAAGTAAAATATACTTCTAGGAGATCCTGTGCTGATAGTCTCTGCATTAGTTGCACTTAAACCAGTGACTTTTGTTCCATCTTGGAAGAACTCAAATGTTTTTGAATCCTCTAAGTTTCTTATAAACGCTCTGAAAGAGAGAGGGTCAAGAGCGCCGAATTCATCACTAATAGCACTAATATCACCATTGTGCTCTAAAAACTCTACATCCTTCTGTCGTATTCTGAAATACATGGGGCAGTTAGGCCATACCACATCCTCTCTAGCGTCCTCTTCACGACCACCAAGTAAACTAGTTACTTTGGCACTATTTGACCTTTGATCAGCAACAGAAAGTTCTTTAAAAAACCTACGTAAGTTCGTAGATCCTCTATTTGTTGCAGAAATACTACCCTCTAATACAGCATTTAAAAGATTAGCGGCATCAATCTCTCGTTGAGTTATTTGAACATCACTTGCAGGTCTATTTGAAACAGCTACTGGAGTATCATCTAAATATATGCCTTGTAAAATTCGTAGACCTTGCAAGATGTGACCATCTTTATCTACTAAACCTTCAATTGGACCATCACTTATTAAATCTACAACTTCAGAGAAACTGTGAGAAGCTCCATATTGAAGTTCTCCAAGTTCTGGTGGTTTATAAATAGGTGGTTTAGGTTGGTTCCCGCCCTTTCCAGCGCCAGCCACGCTTATCTTTTTTAGTATATGGCTCATGATGGAACAAAATTAGTTGGATTTAAAAATATGTTGCTACCCTCTCTTACATTAGTTTGAACAGCTAAATCACTTACATCTCTACCATCAGTTAAGACATAGTTAGGATCACTGTATTGAGGATAAGATTTTATAGTGGCTTGTATAACTTGTGTCCCTACTTTTAAGCGACCATAACCCACAGGCACTGGTGATCCCTGACTTGCTATGTTGACTCTATTACTAAAAACAAGTGAAGATTTATTAGCGTCAGCTTCTATTTCTAAAGAATCTACATCTGGTTTAGGTGTCAACGCATATTGAATCGTGGCAAATACTATGGCGAAGAAAGCCTTTTTTAATCCAGCTAAAACAAAAGCTTCAAGTCCAGTAGAACCAGTTATAATTGGGACTAAATCAATAGTTCGAGCGTCTCGTATGTTGTCTACATCAGAGGGTTGTGATAATTTTTTTCTGTCCACTATTATCTCGTATCCTAAACCCTCTTTATATAAATCTATCACTCTTCTTAAAAATCCAGTCCTATTGCAATCAATAGCCTCTAAGACATGTCTAGGATTATTTAAATTTAATTTAAATGTCTTACCATATTCTTGTCCTAAAATTCCGTGTAGATTTACAATCGTCATATCGCAGCCTTAATCCTTTCCACTATATTTACATCTGCTTCCACTGATTTAGGCGTATAAATATTTATTTTTTTTGTGTTAAGGCTGTATATCAAAAAATGCTGGCAGCAGGTATTAGCCATCTTAACATCAAACTCAGACTCTTGCTCGTCTCCTAATATATGGCTATGAAATACAGCTATCATTTCATAATCCTCTTTAAATATTAAGTAACTTAAAGGATTAATCATGAAGTAATTAGCTGGGTCTTCTGATATGTTACGCTCTAGCTTGACAACATACTTGTCCTGCTTCTTGTCGAAGCCCAAGAATCCACAAATTTCTTTAGTGAAATTTTTATGAGCGATTTCTTTTATTTTCTGCAATGCAGATCTTTCGCCATTAATAAATATTGGTGTCTCTTCCATAGCTAAATCCATCAGTTCCTGGAAATCCACCAAATCTAGGGTATTTAGGTGTAAAGTTTTTCACTAATGTGGTAGGGGCTTCTTTGTAACTTTCTGAAAAACCAGAGAACTGTCCACTACCAGTTAAGTGTAGTCCGAAACCAGCTGTTCCAGTAGCTAATCCATGAATATCTAGTAAACCATTATTTATGCTGGAATCACCAGTCGAGCCGTCCCACCACGCTACTAAACCATCCCCAGTTATAGCTGAATATCGTCCAGTGCATTCGTAATAATTTCGTGGTGCTTTATCAAAATTGTTTGAAACCAAAACTTGATTAGGCGTCCTAATTGTTTTATATAAATAGTCTATTTCAGTGTCAGATAAAGTTCTGCTCCAAATAGCCCAAGGGCCGATGCAACCATTCATTGTTGAAATGTAACCATCGGCTCCCGTTTCATAACCACTGATACCAAAGTATTGCTCTACTGCTCCTAACCTAAATGTTTCAGGTAAAGCTCTGCTATCAGTGAATCCAGCTGGTTGGCTACGTGCTAATAAAGTTCTACCTGCACTCAAAGGTCTATTGTCTGCCTTGTCTAATCTAGCAAAGTTACCATTTTGTAAATCATGACTGACAACATTTATTAAATCTGAGCCATTCAGATTAACTTTTAGTGATAAACTGCTAGATTTATTTCTGGCGGCTTGGTCTGCTGGCACAGAGGGTGTGGCTTCTACTTCATCTCTTACTTGATCTGTTCCAGTTGTGTGCGATATAACATATCTATTCCATTCATTATTGCTACCTGCGGCACCCTGCATGGTTGCAATTTTATCTGTATTATATGTGTTTACATACCCTCCTAAAGTTCCGTTTGAATTAATAAATCGAACTCCCTGCTGAGTTCTATGCATCTTTGTGCCTTGAAAATAGAGATTTATTTCTCTATCATTTGGATCACTAGTTCCACCTAAAATATTTATGTATTTAGATGCTGGCCAAGAATCGCCATCTCGTTTTGTGGTGCTAAATAAACCAGCTCCAAGGGGACTATTTTGAGTCATACTAGCCCAACCTATTATAGTAAAGTCGCCAGTCATGGCTCCAGTTATCTTTGGCTCCGTAGTATGAAATAATCCTGAGTTTATTGGGCCAACATAATCATCACTGCTTGCAGCTCCTGAAAATTTTACGCCGCTAAATCCTGAGACAAAGTTTTGCCCTCTAATAAAAGATAATTCATTAAATTCATTGAACCTTTTTTGACAAGCTGCAAATTTTTTAGTGCATCCATCTTTTTGCCAAAAACTAGGATTTCCTTCAGGCGATTGACCAGAATTACCACTCGCGCATACATATACGGTTTTTAAATTTTTGGGATTTGAACCATATTGATCTGCAACTGCAATAGTTGGACTTATGACGTAAACTATATCACCTGCCACATATGATCTAGTTGATGACCACTCTGCATCTGGATCATTGTAAAAATTTACTGGAGAGAGGGGGCTAGTATAACTTGACCTAACGCTCGGAACTATAGCGTCACCATCTACATTTTGGAAATTAGATCCATCTTCTTTTTCGATGGGGAAACCCTCATACCTACAACCCTCGCCTCTGTATTGCCAATAACAAAACTTTGCTACTACACCTCTACTGTTTACCGTAAAATTTTCTAAATCCAAAGGAGAGTTCAATTCAAACTCTACAAATAACTTAGATTCTTGTGTTTTTCGGCCTACTATCCAAACTTGAGAAGTAAGTTCAGCAGTAGGATCTGCCACACCAAAAGGATTCCCACCGTCGAAATTGACATCATCTAAAAATTTTACAGATACTCTTTTCCTAATTAATTTACCATTGATGAAATCTTTATGATTTTGTAGCAAATTAGTAACAACATTGTTATGATTTGTTACTTTTATTTTAGGTCTAGCTAATTGTCCGTCAGCTAATAAGTCAAATCCATCAGTTTCTACGGCAATAGGCTCATATTTTCTACCTTGCCAAGTTAACGCTTTATCATAAATAGTGCCCCCGTGAAAAGCGAAATCAGTAGTTGGGTCATTTATCGCATCTGGGATAAATATAAAAAATTCTAATATAGCTGTTGGTTGTAAGTCTAAAAGACTCTGTGCCACCTTATTTTTGCCTTCTCCCGCCATATTTTACTTTACACTTTATTACAATATAATATTATAAAGAAGTGAAAATTACACAGATAAAAGACTGTGGTTTGGTTTGGCCAGATTTTTTTGATTATTGCATCAGGTCGAAACCTTATAGTTTTTGCAGTCTTAAATCCCCCAAGTTAAGAAATAAAAAAATAAAAAGGGCTTTTACAGATCTTTGTGATTGTAGCATCTACTCCTTAAAAGAGGTTGAGGGGCCAATAGCCTATTACTTTGTATCTGTAGAAGAAATAAACATACATTTACATTTTGCTTTCGCTATGAGTAACAAATCTGGCTTTTCTAGTAAAAAGTTTGGGTTAGGAGCCTATCAATTACTTGATTCATTACAAAAAAAATACAATAAAAACTATACTAGGGGTGAAATAGCGCGTATACACAATGTAGAGCCATTTAAAAAATGGATTGAAATATTTCAAAAACGAGTTATATTCCTAGAAGACAAAGAAAAAACATTAGTTTGGTGTAAAAGAAATCGTATGAGTGTAGTATTTAAAGTGGTAGGCACTAATAAAACCACAGAGCATCTGATGGGCAAAAAATCAGAGATGGGCTTTGTCAGGAAAGGTCCAAGAACAATAATAAGAGAATTATTCTTTGATGATAAAAAATATCTTTTTGATGAAAAAAGTGTTGACTTCTTGGTTGATCGTGTTTTAATACACGGATTCCTGTCAGATGACAAAAAAGACGTAGGTAAAATAGCATTAGAATTCCAACCTCATAAATAAATGAATTGTGTTTCATATAGGGTATACAACCAAAAAGGTCAGTATCATCATTGTTACAGTAATCAATTAAATGGTGCCCTTGACTGGGCGATTGATTGCGCTAAGTCTGTTCAAGGCTCAGTTAAAGAAGTTTCTGAAAGTGGAGAAGAAAAAGAAGTTTTCTCATGTAACAAAAGATCGCGTGCTAAGTCTAATTAAATCTCTTATTAAGTCATTAGAATTATTCTTGTCTTTAAAAAACAAGAAGTTTTATTATGATTTACATAAAGAACATAGAAAAACCGAAGCTGAACTTATAAATGAAATTGAAAAACTTAGGTCTACTGGTCATAGCAATGACGCTGATCGTGCTGACATCTTGCGGAGGCAGCTCGACTACGAAAATAAACAGTTTGAACATCTATCAGCCTTCTACTCTAAGACTGAAGAAGAATAACCCTGTGCTTACTAAGGATGGCACGTATACTCCTCTTACTGACGAAGTTTGGCATTCCGATGCTCGTTATCGAAGGCTAGAGCGAGAAATTTATTTTAGAGGCAAATAATCCTTGACAAATTCTCATAACTAAACTAAACACGTAAATAATGAAGACACTAATTAGTCTTATCACAATGTTGGGCGTTGCTATTTGCAACGCAGGTTCTCACGCTACTCTTGCAGATAGCGTTTCTGTCGAAGCTGGTATTGCGTATAGTAATACTTCTACAAGCGGAGGTCTGGCTATTAGAGATGACTCTACTAGTGCCTCTATTTTACTCGGCTCCCCTCTGTCTGGTGGGGTTGCATCTGTTGGAATCGACCTTCACAGGGCTGATGGCGAGACCGAAGCAGACGTAAATATCGCTTGGGGTGTTCCATTGACGCTTTTCAATGTGACTCTGGATACAGAAGTTTACTTCCAAAAGATTGATTCTAGCTATGGTGGCTGGGAGGAAGTCGGGGTCGGAGCTACTTACGGTTTTGATTGGTTTGAAGTTGGTGCTACTCTCTGGCATGAGCTTGGATCAAATGCAGGATATGGCGTTGAGCTTACTGCTTCCCGTGAATTGACCACTCCTGTTGAGGGACTCACTGTCAGTCCTTTTATTGCTGTAAACTTCGCTGACTCTTACGATGCAATTGAAGTAGGAGTATCAGCTGACTATCAGCTGACAGATGATGCAGTAGTATCAGCTAAATTGTCATTTAACGATAATGATGCTGATGGGACCGCTTATTCCTTGCAAAAAGATTGGGTAGTTGGAGCTGCACTTACTTACAGTTTCTAATCTATTTAAAAAAAAATAAAATTAAGCCCCCTGCAAAGGGGGCTTTTTTTTGTATCAGGTGTAAATAAGTAAACATGGAACCCGAAAAGTCTATTATAAAGGAGTTTCTTAACGGAGGATGGTTAGTTCCGATGGTTGGTGCTGCTGCCATGTTTGCGAGGCTTTTGTCAGGCCATAATGAATTATCAATCAAACAACAGCTTAAAAGAATACTGACAGCAGCAATTGCTGCGGGTATAGCTTGGTTTGTTTTAGAGCAAACTGACGTTTCCTCACTTACTAAAGCAATTACGTATGGTATTATTGGCGTTGTAAGTCCAGAGATAATCTCTGGGATAGTTCGACTCGGGGAAAAGTTCGCTAAGAATCCAGAAAAATTTATTAAAAGATGAGACCTAAGTTTATAGTTTATTGTCTGGCTGCTATTTGTTTATCTTTCGCATGGAAAGGTCTTACTCTTACAGAGAATATAAATAATACCTTAAAAGATAATGCTCGTCAGTCTGAATCATCAATCATGGAGATAGGGATGTGTTTTGATTGGTATGGAGTTATAATTGTTAATTCTGTCATAAAAACATCACATGGCGTGATAACAACAGGAGAAATGGTTGACATCCTTGAAGAAGAGCGTCAAAATAAAAACGAGTATTTAGTTGGATATAAGAAGGACATCACAGAAGATGAGATACCATACGCAGATTTTGTTTTTAAACAGGAAGAGAAGATAAGTTCTTACGTAGATGATTTAATCAAGTGGGGACTAAATAATGATTTAGATAAAATAAAAGCATCTATACCATTAATGTATGAAATGACTGACCCAACAATTGATGCCATAAATAATATTATGGATACTAAAATGTATTACAATGAGGGAAGGTCAGAAGAATTAAGCCAAGACATAATGCAATACAGAGATTTTATGATATTAACTGTTGTTTTATGTTTTGTAATGTGTGTTTGTGCTGGATTAAGTAGAAGGTGTGCATAATGAATTTTGGAGGTAAAAAAGAAGTTGTAAAAGCAGTCCAGAAACTCCTTGGTGTTTCTGCTGACGGTGCTGATGGTCCTGTGACTTGGAACGCTATACTAGCTAAACTATCAACAAAAGAGACTGCTAATGCTACTGGTAGCATAGCAGAGAAGATGGTTCAGTTAGCCCGAGCAGAAATAGGGGTATCAGAAGTTGATGGTAGTAACTGTGGTCCCAGAGTAGATGAATATAAAGCTGCTACTTGGTTAGATCCAGATAAGGGCTGGCCTTGGTGCGCTGCTTTCATTTGTTGGTTAGTAAGAGAAGCCATAGATGGAGAGACAGTCGCATTTAAAAGACCTCAAACTGCTGGAGCTTGGGACTTTGAAAACTGGGCCAAGAAGCAAGCTGGCAATGGTGTTGAGTTAAGAAAGCCAACAAACGAAGACATCAAAGCTGGTGATATAGTTGTGTTTAGTTTCTCTCACATCGGCATAGCTGTCAAAGATATTGATTCAAGTGGCTATGTGACAACCATAGAAGGTAATACTAATGGTGCGGGGAGTAGAGAGGGCGGTTCTGTTTTAGAAAAGAAGCGTCATGTTTCTAAGATTAGAAGTAGAATTAGGATTCTGTAATGGAATGGGAGTTAGATTTCTCTGAGCAAATCAGGGCTAGTAAGTGGAGCGCTAAGAGAAAGCGCTCTATTGACTGTGACAATCCAAAGGGATTTAGTCAGAAGCAATATTGCAAGCGTCAAAAAAGAGGAGGAGCTTACAAATCTAAGGGGGACGAGAAAAGAATACCAGAAAAGAAAAAAGACGGCACTAAAAGGCCGAAGTCTGAACACTCTGATTTATATACAGACGAAGATCCAAAAGGCACAATCAAAGGATTAGGTTTTAAGGATGCTAAGACCGCTGTTGAGTCAATTAAAAAAATTAAAAACTCAAATAGGAAACATGCTCACAAAGTTCAAGCTATGCTTGTGATGATACAAAGAGCCAAGGTCGCATTGAAAAGGACTTCTGATCCTGACAAAAAGAAAAATCTAAGGGCTGCAATTAAAGCCTATGAGCCAGCTTTTGAAAAATTGAAGCAGAAAAAGCTTGACTAAAGCCATCGAATCGCTACGCTGCTCTTGATGCGTATCAAGATAGAGAAAGCTGATATATTTAACTACGTAGTTGGTAATACTAATTACGATCCCATAGAGCGTCAAATAGACCCAGAGAAGTATGAGGTCTATGATCATGC
>Ga0160423_10002801_pt1 | contig 14552 bp, 18 predicted proteins | sample CRUFie14St8metaG_FD_108191 | JGI IMG/M metagenome (GOLD analysis project Ga0160423, IMG submission 108191) | Marine microbial communities from the Costa Rica Dome - CRUD Field 142mm St8 metaG | ecosystem: Environmental > Aquatic > Marine > Oceanic > Photic zone | place: Costa Rica: the Eastern...
TAAAGCTTACGAAAGTATAAGTAACAAATGTTATGATTTACATAAGGGGCCTGACGGGATTTCAAAAACATGGAAAGAAGTGGAAATTCATATTAAAGCTCCAATTATTTTTACTTGTAATTAAATTAAATTATTACACCCTCTCAAAGTTGTACTTTCTAGTCTGCCAAGAACTTCAAAATAATTTTTGCTTAACCTACCTAAATCCTGAGTTTCTATAAATGCACAACTATGAATATTGGATAAATCAATTACATTTATACCACCAGTATTATTATTATTTATTTTAAGAGGGTTGTGTTTATCTCTTATTAAAACCTTTTTCCATGGAGGGCTTTTAAAATTACCATCTTTCATTGAATAGGATTGAGAAAGCAGTTCGGTCATTCCGTATTCAGATTGGATATTATTAATATTAAATTTATTTTTTAGAATTTCATAAAGTTCTTCTCTTATCATCTCTTTCCTTTTGTTTTTCATTCCACCTGTTTCTATAACAAATCCTTTATTTAGATTAATTTTAGATTTTTCTGCAAAATCTAAAATTGCAAATCCTAATCCTAAAATTATGAACGGTTGATCTTTCTTTTGACAAAATTCAATTTGACTTTCTAGCGCATTATAATTTTGAAAGTAAAATCCACTACCATTTTTTTTTGTATGGTTGATAAGAAATTCGCACATATGAACAAGTGAAGAATTTGGAGCATTTTTTTTGTTTGGTGTTAAGCATAAAAAGCAATACTTTGATGAATCTCCCCAAAAGGTTTCAAAGCAATTCAAAATATTTCTTTCATAAAAATCTAAACATTCAACATAATGAATACTTTGAGATTTTGATGTGGTGCCACTGCTTAAAAAATGGTGAGTGCTTTTTATATTTTCACATAATACTTTTTCAGTCTTAAAAAATTCTATTGGCAAAAAAGGGATTTCTTCAATTTTATTTATGTTCCGTTCATTTACTTTCAGGGCATCGCAATATTTTTTATAAAATAGATTATTTTTTAATTGAAAATTAAATAGTTCGATGGCTATTTTTTGAAATTGTTGTTCACTTGATATTTTATAAATTTTATTTTTAAAATAAGTTGAGTCCATTCAATTAATTTAATAAAAATTGATATATTATTTACGTAATTTTATTGGTTTAAGTTCACTTTATGAAAAAAATATTAGTTTTATGTACAGGAAACTCTTGCCGAAGTCAAATGGCTGAGGGCTTTCTTAAATCATTAGGCTTTAATGTTCAAAGTGCAGGGATTGAAAGTCATGGGATAAATAAATATGCAGTTCAAGTTATGAGCGAATTAAATATTGACATTTCATACCATAAATCTAAATCTATAGAAAGTTTGAATCTTGAAGATTTTAACTTATTGATAACTGTATGCGATCATGCAAAAGAAACTTGTCCAAATATGAATTTTATTAAAGATAAAATTCATAAATCGTTTATTGATCCAGTAAATTTTAAAGGTTCAAATGTAGATAAATTAGTTATCTACAGAAAGGTTAGGGATGAAATAAAGTTATTTTGTGATCAAATTAATTTAAATTTTCATGGCAAAAAATAAACAGCAAAAGTTTAAGGATTTATTATCATTTAAAAATACCATTCAACCAAATAAAGAAGATTTATTAAACAATAAATTTAATTTAAAGGGAAAATGGAATAATGAGTTTAAAAATAAAGGAAAGATCATTCTAGAGTTAGGATGTGGTAAAGGAGAATACTCAATTAATTTAGCAAAAAAAAATCCAAATTTTAATTTTATTGGTATTGATATCAAAGGATCTAGAATATGGCATGGTGCAAAAAATGCAATTGAAAATAATCTTGATAACGTAAGATTTTTAAGAACACAAATAGAATTTTTACCACATTGTTTTGAAGAAAATGAGGTTTCACAAATTTGGATAACTTTCCCAGACCCACAAATCAAATTTAGAAGAAGAAAAAAAAGATTGACATCCCCAGTTATGTTATCTAGATACAAAAAAATTCTAAAGAAAAATTCACTATTACACTTGAAGACTGATAGTTTATATTTGCATGGTTATACATTGGGGGTCTTAGAACAGATAGATGCAAATATTAAAGTTACTTCTCACGATATTTATAACTCTGAAATAATTAATAAATATGACTTTTTAAAAATTAACACATTTTATGAGAAGCAATTTTTAAAAAATAATAATCCAATAACCTATATTTGTTTTCAGATTAATTAATATGAAAATTACAAAGAAAGAAATTTTAGATATATTACAGAAAATTATCATTCCAAATGATAATAAATCTTTAATCCATAGTGATGTTCTAAAGGACTTATCTATCACTAGTTCGGTAATAAAAATTAAGTTATTAGTCTCTAATCCAACTTTGCAGTTTAGAAAAAAAATAGAAAAAAAAATTAACAATTTTATAACTCAAAAATCTAATGACTATGAGTTAAATATAGATTTTGTTATAAATGAAGAGGTGAATAAAAAAAACAGTTCTAATAAATCAATCAATAAAATTAAAAATATAATAGCTGTAGCATCTGGCAAGGGTGGTGTTGGAAAATCTACTATTTCTAGTAACCTAGCCTCATCTTTATCGATACTTGGTAAAAATGTAGGTTTAATTGATGCAGATATTTATGGTCCGTCTATCCCGCTTATGTTTGATGTGGAAAATGAAAAGCCTCTCATTACTAATATTGAAGGAGCTTCTTTAATCGAACCAGTAGTTTCTTATGGTGTAAAATTGCTTTCAATTGGTTTTTTTTCAAAGCCATCAGATGCTATTGTTTGGAGGGGGCCGATGGCTAGTAAAGCTTTAAACCAAATGATTCATCAAGCTAACTGGGGAGATTTAGATTATTTAATTATTGATCTTCCACCTGGAACAGGTGACATACATTTAACTCTAGTTCAATCATTACCTCTTACTGGTTCAATTATTGTGACAACACCCCAGCCAATTTCTTTGATTGATGCTAAAAAAGCAGTTGCAATGTTTAAAATGAAAAATATTAATGTTCCAATTTTAGGATTGGTGGAAAATATGTCTTGGTTTTCACCATCTGAAAATCCTAAGAAAAAATATTTTATTTTTGGAGAAGCTGGTGGCGAAAATTTAAGTCATGACTTAAACATACCTTTACTATCAAAATTCCCTTTGTTGGAATCTATAAGGGAATCTTCCGATGTTGGTAGGCCGGCATCTTTACAGGATAACGATAATTCAGAGATGTTTATTAATTTTGCAAAAAGTGTGATTGAAAAAACAAAAGAAAGAAATGAGAAAATTTCTAAAACAGAAAGAGTAAAAATAACACACACCAGAGGGTGTTCATAAAATATTTATTGTATGACTGATTTAAATTTATTTCAAAGAATTAATAAGGGCTTAGATGAGATTAGGCCTTTTTTGAAACAAGATGGTGGAGATGTGGCATTTGTTAAAGTGACATCAGACTTTGATCTAGTTCTTAGATTAGAGGGTGCTTGTAGAACATGTGAAGTAAATCAAATGACATTGAAAAATGGAATAGAGCAGTCTATTAAAAAGTATGCACCAGAAATTAAATCAATTAAATCAATATGATAAAAACAGATATTATAATCATTGGCGCTGGTCCTTGCGGGCTTTTTTCAGTATTCGAAGCAGGTTTATTAAAAATGAAATGTCATCTAATTGATTCTTTACCCATTCCGGGTGGTCAATGTGCTGAAATTTATCCCAAAAAACCAATATATGATATACCTGCCTACCCTCAAATTTTAGCAGAAGAACTAGTAGAAAATTTAATGAAGCAAATTGAGCCCTTTAAACCAGGCTTTACTCTTGGTGAAAGAGCGGAGAAATTAGAACAAAAAGATAATTTATTTATTGTAACTACAAGTAAAGGAACCAAACATGAAGCACCTGTTGTTGTAATTGCAGGTGGCCTCGGTTGTTTTGAGCCACGAAAACCCCTAATTGAAAATATTAGTGAATTTGAAGGGAAAGGAATTGAGTATATTATTAAAGATCCTGATATATATAAGGATAAAAAAATTGTTATTTCAGGGGGTGGTGATTCTGCTTTGGATTGGACTATTTATTTTTCTAAAATTGCTAAAGAAGTCACCCTAGTTCATAGAAGAAGCTCCTTTAGGGGGCATTTAGAATCAGTTGATCAAGTTAATGCGTTGGCTAAAATGAATAAAATAAATTTAATCACAGATTCAGAAGTATATGAAATAATTGGAGAAAAAAAATTAGAAAAAGTATTAATTAAAAATAAGCAAAATCAAGAATTTAATTTACAGGCTGATTTCTGGTTTCCTTTATTTGGTTTAGTACCAAAACTAGGGCCAATTAAAAATTGGGGTTTAAACCTAGAAAAAAATGCTATTTTGGTAGATACTTTTGATTATAGTACAAATATAAAGGGTGTTTATGCCATTGGAGATGTAAATACGTATCCAGGAAAACTAAAATTAATTTTATGTGGTTTTCATGAAGCTTCGTTAATGGCTCAGTCAGCATTTAAACATGTCTTCCCAAACCAAAGATCTTCTTTTAAATATACAACTGTAATGGGAGGAATTAAAGGCTTTTAAAATGAAAGATATTATTATAAATGTTATTGATGAGTTAGGTAATAAGCACAAAATTAAAAGCCCGCTAGAAATGGGATTGAATTTAATGGATGTTTTAAGATCTCATGATTTAGTTGAAGGTGCTTGTGGTGGAATGGCATTATGTGCTACTTGTCACTGCTACATTGAATCTGATCATGAATTAGCTGATCAAGGCGATGATGAATTAGCTATGTTAGATCAATTGTTTACAATTGATGAAGAAAAAAGTAGACTGGCTTGTCAAATTCAAATTACAGAAGAAATAAATAATATTACAGTAAAAATAGCCTCACCAGACTAGTTATTTTTTTATTGTACAAACAGGAATGGGGAGCATTTTATGTTGGTTTTTCAAATTGTGTTTTTTATACAAATCAATAATTGATTTTTCTTTTTGGCTTAAATTGGTATTGTTTAAATTTTTCATTGCCCATTCAATTTCTTCATATGTTGCCCCTATTTGTTCTTCGTCGTTTCTATTATCATTCCACAACCCGTCTGTTGGTTCCGCGTCTTGAATTTCTTTAATAATGTTTAAATATTTAGACAATGTAAAAACTTCAGATTTTAACAAGTCACCAATTGGACTAATATCAACACCTCCATCACCGTATTTAGTAAAAAAACCAATACAGAAATCCTCAACTTTATTTCCTGTTCCAACAACAATTCCATTACTTGATGAAGCTATTTGATATAAAGTTGTCATCCGTAATCTGGCTCTTGTATTTGCAAGGCCTAATTTACTTTGATGTTCTAATGGTATATTTTCTTTAAAAACATCAAAAACATTGCTAATATCAATTTTTAAATTATTAACATTTTTATAATTTTTTTGTAACCATGCAATATGTTTAGTCGCTAGTTCTAGTTGTTTTTTGTTTTGATGAATTGGTATAGATACAACAATAGTTTTAATGTTGGTCATGGCGCATAAAGTAGACGTTAGAGCAGAGTCAATTCCACCCGAAACACCAACTACTAAAGATTGAATTTTGTGATTTTTGCAGTAACTTTTAATCCAATCAATAATATATTTTGTTATTACATCTGGCTTCATATAAATTAGAATAGAAACCCTAAACTTATACCAAACTGATTAAAAAGAAATGTTTCATAAGATCTATCTCCGTTATCTTTCCAGCCCTGAGTTATTCCATTTTTAATATATAACTCTGCAATCAAACTAGTTTCTTGCTTAAGTGAGTATTCAGCACCTAGTGCAACATTCATTAAAATCATCAGATTTTTTGCGTCACCAAAATTTTGATTAATACTCGACTCAACATTATCTCTCAATTTAATTGCTATTGAAGGTCCAGTTTTCGCAAAGTATGTAAAATATCCAAATTGTCTAGATTTCATTTTAATATATGCGGGAAAAGTTAAGTAATGAGACTTATAATTTATATTGTCGATTTCTCCACTTTTTTTTGAAATCTCAAAGCCCGACTCTATTGAATGATTTTCTGTAAAAGAGTATTCAATTGCGTACCCATAGTTAAAACCAATTTTTTTCTTATCACTTGAAAAATCATTTGTGTTAATTGAATTAATTGAGGGTGATAGAAATAGTCCCATCTTTAAATCTTGAGCAATAATAGTTGAAAATGTTAAAGAGAGAAGAGATATAAAAAATACTTTTTTCATAGTTGAAAGAATTTAATATTATAAATTTAATGTTTAGAATCATAAAATGAAAAACTATACGATACTATTTATATCATTATTTATATTTTTCTTTTCTTCATGCGACAAAAAAAATAGATTAGAAGAAGAAAAAATTTTAAATAAAAAAAATATTAATTCATGTGTTAAGAAAGTAGATAATATATTGAGATCTGAGATTAAAATTTTCAAAAATAATGATAAAGATTTTGATTCATTTTACAAAAAAATAAAACTAGATTACCCGTACTTTTTTCAAGACACTCTATTTAATTTTTTCAAGGAAATTTCAAGAGACATCAACTATAATATTATTTTCGATTCTGTATATGTACACTATAAAGAAAAAAATTTATTTTCTGATCCTATTAAAAAGGGCTTGTGTCTTACTAATAAATATTTTAAAACACCTAACTATAAAATAATTTCAATTATTGATGATGATATTATTGATACACATACTCCGCCCTTTAATCCAATTATTATAGATCATGAAAAAAATATAATAATCATCCAACTACAATGGTTTTTAGGAAAAAATCATGTTTTTTACACAAATAGAAAACAACCAGTTCCTGAATATATAAGTGAAAGGTATTCTTCTGAATTTGTTGCGTCATTACTTTTACATGAATTATCTAAATCTTTTTGTGACAATAAAGAAAATAGTCTTGAATTATTTTCTATTATGATTAATGAAGCAAAACCATATTTGTTTTTGGACTTAATTATGCCAGACTTTGAAGAACACATAATTTTTGGATGTACTAGAGAGGACATTGACTTCTTTTATGAAAATGCAGCTTCAGTATGGAAATATATTTTGGAAAATCAATTTTTATTTTCTAGTGACACAAATTTAAAGCAGAAATTTATAATTCCCTCCAGTTATAACGAACTTGGAACCCCAGGTAGATTTGGAATCTGGATAGGTTGGCAAATATTGCGATCGTATTTTAATAATAATAACGTTTCAATACAAGAAGTATTAAAAGAAAATAATTATCTAAAAATATTAAATCAAGCAAACTATAAACCCTAAAATATGAAAAGTAAAAAAAGAAAAGCTAATATAAATATTGAAGTAATATTAAACGAAAATAATTTACCAGATCAAATATCATGGCTTGCATCAGATTCAAAAAAAAATAATGATATTGCAAAAGCTTTTATGTTGTCTTTTTGGGACCCTAATTCAAAAAATTCATTTAATATTGATTTGTGGACAAAAGAAATGACTATGGAGGAGATGAAGTTTTTTATTTTTCAAAATCTTTTAAAAATGTCAGGTTTGATTCAGAAGTCAACAGGCGATCAAGAATTGTCTAAATTTATAAAAAATTTTGCTACTGAATTTGGAAAAAAATCAAATGTTTTAAAGTGATAATGTATTGTATTTTTCGACTTTCTTTAAAATTTCATCTTTCCCCATTCCAGTCTTTGCTGAAGTAAGGATATATGGGGGTGGCGTTTCCCAAAATTTTGAAATTTCTAGATTTTGATGATTTAATGCTAACTTTATTTTATGTTTGTTTAACTTTTCTGCTTTTGAAAAAACTCTAATAAATGGCAAATTGTTAGTTCCAAGCCAGGTCATAAAATTTAAATCATTTTTTTGAAGTTCTATTCTAATATCAATTAATAAAAAAATACATCGTAATTGAGTGCTATTTAAAAGATATTCTTTTGAAAACTTCATAAATTCTGCTCTTTTAATTTTCGATGTTTTTGCATAGCCATAACCAGGTAGGTCTACTAAATACCATTGTTCATTAACCATGTAGTGGTTTATCAACTGAGTTTTTCCAGGATTAGATGAAGTTTTAGCTAAGTTTGAATTGGTTAACATATTAATTAATGAGGATTTTCCAACATTTGATCTTCCGATAAATGCATATTCTGCTTTTTTTTCTATGAGGCTAACCTTTTTAATTGATGGAGAACTTGTTACAAATTTTACATTTTTAATTTTCATTACCAGCGTCGTTTATCCATTTAATTAAAATTTTATTAAACTTATTCGGCTGTTCCATCATCGCTGCGTGGCCACATTTTTCAATCCAGAATAAATTAGAATTAGTAATCAATTTATGAAAATCAAGAGCAACTTCTGGTGGGGTAACTTTATCATTTTTTCCCCAAATTATACATGTGGGTATTTGTATTTTGTGTAAATCTTTTTTCATGTTATGTCTAATCGCTGATTTAGCCATAGCTAAGATTTTAATTAATTTTTTTCTATCATTTACCGTTTCAAAAACCTCATCAACTAAAGTTTTCGATGCAGATTTAGGGTTATAAAAAACTTCTTCAGTTTTAGTTTTAATATAATCATAGTCCCCTCTTTTTGGAAAAGAACCTCCTAATGCGTTTTCATATAATCCTGAACTGCCAGTTAGAATTAACCCACTCATCTTTTTTTGAAATTTTAAAGTATAAATTAAACCAACATGCCCCCCTAGAGAGTTACCAAGAAGATAAAAATTTTTTAAATTCAATTCTTTAATAAATTTTTCTAAAAAATTACTTAATTCTACTGCGCTTGTTTTAAGAATTGGTAATTCATAAATTGGTAGAATAGGCATAATTATTCTAAACCCTTTTTTTGGCAATTCTTCTATACAACTTTTAAAATTACTTAGACTACCCATTAAACCATGAAGTAAAATTATTGTAGTTCCACTACCCTTATCTATGTATTTTATGTTTTTTTTAGTTGTGAAATCATGTTTCATTTTCCAAATATAAACAATTAGTATTCATAATTTTTTGATGAGCAATTAATTATTTATTCTTTAAAAAAACACTTATTAACAATCAAAAAACAAATTGTTAATTAATTGTTAATAGCATGTTAGCAAAAAATGGTGGGGAAAGGTGGGTAAAAGTGGTAATTAATAGCTACTTTTAATTGTTTAATGAATAAAAGTGGATAATCAGTATGAAAGGCTACATAATAGGTGTTTATGAATGTAAGGTTGATTCTAAGGCTAGATTAATGATACCTGCCCAATTAAAAAAACAATTAGGAGCAGCTTTGCAAGGTTCATTTGTTGTTAAGAGAAGTGTTTTTCATTCTTGTTTAGAACTGTTTACGATTGAGTCTTGGAATGATGTGGTAAAAGATATTAATCAGCTTAATCGTTTTGTGAAGAAGAATAATGATTTTATCAGAATGTTTACAGCTGGTGTTAAATTAACTGATCTTGACTCTAGTGGAAGGTTGCTAATTCCAAGAGACTTAAAATCATTCGCTAACATTGAAACAGAAACAGTTTTATCAAGTTCAGGAAATATGATTGAAATATGGAACAAATCAAATTATGAAAAAACAGTCAATGATTCTGAATCTAATTTTTCTAAAATGGCAGAGGAGGTAATGGGTAATATTAACTCCAATCCAAATGAATGATTTTCATAATCCAGTATTATTAAAAGGATCTATTGAAGGACTGAAAATAAAAAAAGAAGGAGTTTATGTTGACTCGACTTATGGAGGCGGAGGTCATTCAAAAGAAATTTTAAAAAGTCTTGGTAAAGAAGGCAAACTAGTAGCTTTTGATCAAGATGATGAAGCAATTGATAAAAATATAATTCGTGATGAAAGATTAATTATGATTAATAATAATTTTAGATATATAAAAAACTGTCTTAACTCAATAGGAATTAGTAAAGTTGATGGAATAATAGCGGATTTAGGGCTTTCATCACATCAAATAAATACCTCTAGGGGCTTTTCATTTAATACTGATCAAGAGCTTGATATGAGAATGAATAAAAATTCTAAGCTTTCAGCTCAAGAAATTTTAAATCAATATGATAAAGAAAATTTAAGCAGAATGTTAAATGAACATTCCGATTTTAAAAATTGTGATAAACTAGCAGAAAAATTAATTTCTCATAGAAAAACAAAGAAAATAATAACTTCCAATGATCTAATTAATGTTTTTTCTGGTTTTTATTATTATCCAAAAAGAAATCAATTCTTTGCAAGAATTTTTCAAGCGATTAGAATGGAAGTAAATGATGAGATTAATTCACTGAAAGAATTGTTAACTAATACACTCGAAATATTAAAACCTGGTGGGAGATTGGTAGTGATTTCTTATCATTCAATTGAAGATAGACTAGTAAAAAATTTTATGAAGTTTGGCCATTTTAAATCTTTTCCACAGAAAGATTTTTTTGGAAATAAATTCTCTCCTTTTGATTTAATTAATAAAAAACCACTTATGGCATCGTCAAGAGAATTGACGCTTAACAGTAGATCTAGAAGTGCGAAATTAAGAATAGCTGAATTAAACATATATGAAAATTAATGATATAAAAAATAATTTATCATCTATTAGTAGGCCTTGGCAATTTATAATGTTGTTTTTTATGTTGTCTGTTATAAGTGTTTTTGCATCGCTTTTAATGGATCAAAAGTTATATATAAAACAAAAAAATAAGAATGAATTAGAAATTTTAAAGGCCTCATTTTCAATTCAACGAAAAGACTTAATTGATTTAAAAAAAATAATTATGCTAAATGCAGAAAATTTTGATTTTAAAAGACAACAAAATATAATTCTTATAAGTTATGAGTAGGTTTTTAAAAGTCAAATTGGCAATTGTTGTATTCTTCATTTTTATTTTTGGACTGTTTATTTTATACAAATTAATTTACATCTCAAATCCTAACTCTGACAGTTATGTGACTCCTAAAATATTATATGCAAGTAGAGGAGATATATATAGTTGTAATTTTCAGTTAATGTCAACAAGTCCAATAATGTACAATATTGGAATTGATCCGATTTACGCCAAAACAAAAAACAAGAATTTTAATAAAGAAATAAATCAGTTATCAGATCAATTAGAAAATCTAGAATATCAAAATAAAGATTCTTTTCTTAAGAAGATTAATGAATGTATTGAAAATAATCAAAGGTATTTATCGATTAAAAGACACTCTTCCATTTCTGAAAGGGCACAGATCAAAAATTTATCAATTTTAAATAAGGGCAGGCAATTTGGTTATGTGGAGGAAGTTGTTAGAACAAAAAGATTTAAACCGAATAATAATCTTGCATCTAAAGTTTTAGGAAAAGTAGATATTTATGATAAGGATAAAGCATATTTACATTTTGGAGAGAAATTAAAACCGCGTGGTGGAATTGAACAAGCATACGATTATTTACTGAGAGGAAAAAATGGTTATTTGCTTCAAAAAAAATTAAAAAGTAATGTTTATAAAACATTACCTTCTTTTTATACTATCCTACCTAAAAAGGGAAAAGATGTAATTTCAACTATAGATCTTGGGATTCAAGAACTAGCTCATAACTCATTATTAACTTATTTAAAAAAATTTGAAGCTCGATTTGGTACTGTGATTGTTATGGAAGTGAAAACTGGAGAGATCAAAGCCATTGTTAATCTTGGAACGCTACACTCAAAATCTTATGAAGAGGATTGGAATTACGCTGTTTTAGGAAATCCTCTATATGACGGATTTAAAAAAATGGAACCGGGTTCAACTTTTAAAATTGCATCTTATATGGCCTATTTTGAAGATGGAGGAAGTTCAAATGATACAATCAATACATTTAATGGAATTTATAAAGTACCTAACACCAAAAACAAAGTTGTAGATTCAGAAAAAAATTTAGGTGTAATTAGTATAAAAGATGCATTTGCAACCTCCTCAAATGTCGCGGTTGCAAGAACAATTTTAAAAAAATATTATCATGATCCCGATAAATTTATTGATCGTATTTCAAATTTTGGATTGTTTAACAAAACAGGAGTTGATTTAAATAATGAATTTAAACCCTATATAATAAGAACCAATGATAAAAATTGGTCCGAAATAAGTTTGCCTTGGATGTCATACGGTTATGGAATTAATTTATCCCCCTTACAAATTCTTGTATTTTATAATTCTTTAGCTAATAGTGGATTTAAGGTTGCTCCAAAGTTAGTAACTCATTATATAAGTGATGGAGATACAATTAAATTAAAAAGAAGAGAAGTAAATAATTCAAAAATTTGTTCTGATAACACTTTACAAGAGGCTCATAAAATCTTAAAATATGCAGTAACTCATGGAACAGCAAAATCATTGAATGATTTAAGTGTAAATGTTTCTGGAAAAACAGGTACAACTGTTACAAATTATCATTTAAAAAACGAAAAGAATAAAACATATCAAAGTTCATTTGTAGGTTATTTTCCTTCGGAAAAACCAAAGTATAGTTGTATGGTTTTAATTGATAAACCAAATCCAGAAATAGGATATTATGGTTCTGATGTTGCAGTTCCGGTTTTTAAGGAAATTGTTCAAGGCTTAATTTATAATGACACAATTACAATAATAAAGGATAAAAAAATAGACTTAAATCATCTTGTAGACAAAAATTATATTTTATAAATGAAATTATTAAAAGACATAATAAATAATATAAAATTCAAAAAATTAATTGGGAATGATGATTGTTTTATAAAAAAAATATCTTTTAAATCAAATGAATGTAATAAAGATTATTTGTTTGTAGCTATAAAAGGTTATAGTGTAGATGGTCACAATTATATAAATAGCGCAATTTCACTAGGGGCAACTGTAATTATGTGTGAAGTTTTACCAAGTAGTTTAAATGGAGAAATAACTTACATACAAGTTTCTGATACAAAAGAAGCATTAGCAAAAATTTCATCTAATTTTTTTGGAAATCCTGCAGATAAGTTGAAAATAATAGGTGTAACCGGGACAAACGGTAAGACTACAATTACTACTCTTCTATTCAATTTATTTAGATCTTTAAATTATAACTGTGGTTTAATTTCCACTATTGAAAATAGAATAAATGAAAAAGTTATATCTACTAATGCAACCACACCTGATTCACTCAAAATTCATGAATTATTATTTGAGATGGTTTCAAGTGAATGTACACTTTGTTTTATAGAAGTTAGTTCACATGGAATAGATCAAAAAAGAACTTATGGTATAAATTTTTCATTTGCAGTTTTTTCCAACATTAGTAGAGATCATTTAGATTATCATAAAAGTTTAAAGGATTATGTAAATACAAAGAAAAAATTATTTGATAGATTAAAAAAAGATTCATTTTCAATTATAAATGCTGATGACAGCTACTCTAAAAAAATAGTTTCAAATTCAAAATCAAGAGTAATTACTTATTCAATTCAAAATAAGTCATCAGATCATGTAGCTGAAGTTTTAAATAATAAATTGGATGGATTAGATCTAGAAATAGATGGACATCATCTTAAAACTAAATTATCAGGTTATTTTAATGTTTATAATCTATTAGCTATTTATGCTGTTTCAACAAGAATTCATTCGAATAAAAAAGAAATATTTAATGCTATAGTCAATTTAAAAAATGTTTTTGGTCGATTTAATTTAATTAAAGTTGGAGATGGTATAAATGTATTAATTGATTATGCTCATTCCCCCGGCGCTATTCAAAGCATATTTGACTCAGTATTAAAATTTAAATCAATTAATCAAAGTATTATAACAGTTGTTGGTTGTGGAGGAAATAGAGATAAAGGAAAACGACCACTAATGGGAAGTATTTCATATAAAAACAGTGACATAGTGATATTTACAGCAGATAATCCAAGAGATGAAAATATAAATGATATTATAAATGATATGACTCATACTATAAAAGAAAATTCAGATAAAAAAATTTTAAAAATAGAAAGTAGAAAAGAGGCAATATCCAAATCAATTGATTTGGCAGAAAGAAATGACATTGTTTTAATACTTGGGAAGGGGCACGAAAAATATCAGGAGGTAAAAGGTGAAAAATTCCCATTTGATGACTATGAGGTATTATTAAATGTTTTTAAAAATTAAATTATGATTAATTATATAATAAATAATATAAAAGAAGAAATTTTATTTGGAGAACAAATTGCTAATTTGTTTTCGTACATATCATTTCGCTCTGCCCTTGCTGTAATTTTATCCTTAATTATTACAACTTACTTTGGTAAATCAATTATTTCGTTTCTTAAGAGAAAGTCAGTTGGTGAAAATATTAGAAAGTTAGGATTAAATGGTGAGCAAAATAAAGAAGGTGTTCCAACCATGGGGGGGTTAATTATTTTATTAGGTATTTTATTACCAACTTTTTTATTATGTGAATTAAATAATATTTATGTAATAGTAATGATTTTGACTAGTTTGTGGATGGGAGTAATTGGTTTTTTAGACGATTATATTAAAGTGTTTAAAAAACAAAAAA
>Ga0160423_10002802_pt1 | contig 14549 bp, 1 predicted proteins | sample CRUFie14St8metaG_FD_108191 | JGI IMG/M metagenome (GOLD analysis project Ga0160423, IMG submission 108191) | Marine microbial communities from the Costa Rica Dome - CRUD Field 142mm St8 metaG | ecosystem: Environmental > Aquatic > Marine > Oceanic > Photic zone | place: Costa Rica: the Eastern...
GCCCGGCGCGGGGGGGGGGGGGCGGGCGGGGGGCCCGAGGCGGTGCGCGCCGGGACCTCCCGCCCCGCGCCCGCGCCCGCTCCGGGGTCGCCGGGGCGGTCGAGCCCCCCCGCCCCCTCCTCCCCCCCCTTTTCCCCTCCCCTCCCCGGTGTCGCGCGCCTCGCCCCGCCCCGCCCCGCCCCCCCGCCCGGCGCGCTCCCGGGCGCGGCTGCTGGCCGCGGGGTCCAACATGCATGCCTGGGAGGGCCAGGAGGACCTGGAGGCTGACGGGCCCCACGCGCGGGGGCGGTGGGCGGGGGCGCGCGCAGGGGGCGCCGGCGGAGGCGGTAGCGGGCGGGACGCCGGTAGAGGGGGGTGGCGCGGCTGCGGCCGCGGAGAGCGCTGCGGGGCGGAAGCCTGAAGGGGCCGCAGCAGCCCCAGAGGGGGCACCCGCCCCCGCTGCCCAGCCCGCGGAGGCGGCGGCCGACCCCGCGGTCGCGGGGGGCGGGGAGGTCGCACAGTCGGCACCGCCGGCCGCCGCCACGGCGGCCGCGGCAGCTGCCGCGGTGGGGGGGGGGGACGCCTCGGCGGCGGAGGACTCCATCGCTACGCTGGCATACCTGAAGTCCAAGCTCGTCCAGCTCGCCCCAGAGGGCGAGGACGAGTCCGAGTGGGTCGCGGGGAAGTGGAAGCCCGAGGAGCACGACTCGGAGGTGGACAAATTCCTCGAAGGCGAGGCCCCGTGCCTTTTCCTCTACCTCAGCCGCCACAGCGGGGAGCTCCTCGTGGGCCGGCAGATCCCCGTGAAGGGCAGCTGGAACGAGCTCCTGTTCTGCATCCGGGACTCCGACAACGTGATGCGCACCAGCAAGCTGTCTGTGAACGTTCTTGGGAGCCTGCTGGCCGTCATGGAGGACACCTACGTCGACATGATCATCAACAACACCTCCTGGCCGGACAGCGTGCGGAAGGACTTCACCGCCCAGGTGCACAAGTTCATGGCCAACCTCACTGAGTCGGTGCACTCCCTCAAGGGGAAGACCGTCTTGTACATCCCCGGCGAGGACGTGTCAGACGCCCAGGCGGTGGCCCGGGAGAAGGACCTGGTGCAGCGGCTGGAGTCGACGCTCATCCACTGGACGCGGCAGATCAAGGAGGTCGTCAACAACCAGGATAACTCGGAGCTCGGGGAGGACGCCGGCCCTCTGGCCGAGATCGAGTTCTGGCGGTCGCGCAGCGTCGATCTGGGCGGAATCCGCGAGCAGCTCGAGACCTCCGGGGTGGCGAACATCGTCGCCGTCCTCGAACAGGCCAAGTCCTCGTACCTCCCGCCGTTCCTCAGCCTGTCCAACCTGATCCAGCGGGAGGCTGTGGCAGCCGAGGACAACCTCAAGTTCCTGTCCTCGCTCGAGAAGCCCTGCCAGGCCCTGGCCAAGGCGGAGCCGAAGGACATCCTACCCATCCTGCCGAAGATTCTGTACTGCGTGCGCATGATCTGGAACATCAGCCGGTTCTACAACACCGAGGAGCGTCTGGCCGGCCTCCTGCGGAAGGTCAGCAACGAGATCATCAACCGCTGCTGTAAGAAGATCTCCCTCGACGAAATTTTCGAGGGCGACGTGAAGGAGTGCATGACCGGCCTACGGGAGAGCATTCGCGCGGGCGAGGCTTGGAAGCGCGTGTACCAGGCCACGGCCGCGGCTGTCAAGGCTCGTTCCGCGAGGTCGTGGGACTTTGACGTCACGTCCATCTTTGCACACACGGACGCCTTCGTGCAGCGCTGCCGCGACATGCTCGAGGTGTGCGAGGCCCAGCTGCAGTTCGCCCCGAAGACCGAGATGCCCACTTTCGGGGGCACCCGGGGCACCGAGATCACCAAGAGCATCCTGGACATCCAGGTGTCTTTCCAGAAGCTTGTCACCGGGCTCAGGTCTCTGAACTATGGCATCCTCGACGTCACGGCGACCCAGTGGCACGACGATTACAACGTCTTCAAGAGCGGGGTGAAGGACCTCGAGGTCATGATGACGAACGTCATCATGCTGGCCTTCGACTGCGTGACCTCCCTCGAGTCCCGCGTGGAGCTCCTTGAGGCTTTCCAGTCCATGGCCAAGCGGGAATCCATCCGTCGGTGCGTCGAGAAGAAGACCTCCGAATGCTACGCCGAATTCCTTCAAGAGCTGAACATAGTGAAGAAGCACTTCGACCAGAAGCGACGCTCCCCGCCGGTCCATCGCTCCTGCCCGAAGTACGCCGGAGCTGCTCTGTGGGCGGTGTCCCTCAGCCGGAGGCTAGAGCGGCCCATGGAGAAGCTCGTGGCGGCAGAGTGCGCCTTGCCCGTGACTCCCGAACGGACCGAGCTGCATGAAGCCCACTCCCTCGCGCTGAACGCCATCGAACAGTACGTCAAGAACCAGCACCTGGAGTGGTTCAACACCATCGAGGCGGCCATCGCCACGAAGCTGGAGAACAGCCTCATCTTCACGGACGACTCAAAAAAGGGCCTGCTCGAGTCCAACTTCGACCGGCACCTCCTCGAGCTCTTCCAGGAGGTGAACCAGTGGGAGCGGATGCATCTGGAAGTCCCCTACATCGCAATGGAGATCAACTCTCAACGCGAATCGCACCGCATCCTGCGGGAGTACGTCCTCCTTGTGGTGCGAGACTACAACCAGATCCTCGACGCGCTCGATCCCCAGGAGCGCCGCCTCTTCGCGGACCGGATCCACTACCTCGACCGGCGGATCAGCCCCGGAGTGCACAAACTGAACTGGGTGAGCAGCAAGAACCACCTGGACTACTTCGTGCGGGAGGCCCGAAAGTACTGCAAAGAGGTGGAGACCACAGTGATGAACTACAAAGATGCCAACCGGCGGATCGAAGAGAACTGCCGCCTCGTCAGCGAGACGCTCCTCATCGCAGTGGAGAAGAAGCACATCTACGAGCATGGCGAGTTCGACCGCCAGCAGGACAGCCACCGCAAAAACATCCAGCTCAAATTCGAGAAGGCCTTTGAGGAGATTAAGGAAACGATGGCCAAGACGTACGAAACCTTCTCCAACGACTCGGAAGAGGTGCAAGAGGAGTGGATCAAGTACACGGAGAAGCTGGACAAGAAGATGGAGGAATCGCTGCGGCACACTGTGAAGAAGTCCCTCCAGGAGCTGTCCCGCATGCTGAACGGCGACGCGAAGACGGAAGTGACGCCCATATTCAACGTCATCCTCACGCTCGACAAGACGAAGCGCGTCGGGCTCCAGCCCTCCGTGCAGGACATGTTCCAGATGATCCATTCGGTGTGCGGCAAACTCATCACCGTGATCAAGTGCATGCCCCGCCTCAGCCAGCCTATCAAGGATGAGGACGGCAACTTCACTCCGATGAAGACCTACTACGAGATCATCTCCAACGATGAGGAGGCCACTCTCAAGACGGTCGTGTCGATTACCTCCGGAGTGACGTCCATCGTCGAGCGGGTGCAGGACATCCTCAACTACTGGGAGCGGAAGTACAAGAACATCTGGGACCAGGACAAGGAATCCCTCATCAAGCGCTACGAGAAGCAGCAGCGGCCCCTCTCGGACTTCGACGCCGACATCACGCGATACAAGGATCTTATCAGCGCCATCATAAGGGAGGACAGCTCCACGAACTCGCTCTTCCTGCGCATCGATAGTGCGCCGCTCAAGCAGACCCTCGTCTCTCACTGCGAGGTGTGGATCGGGAAGTTCACTGGTCTGCTGAACTCGCTCGCGAAGACGGAACTGCTCGACGTTCTCAACTACTTCCAGACGAACACCGAGACATTGGAGAATCCGCCCTCCAACCTGGACATGCTGGCCGAGAGTGTCAAACTGCACCGTAGTATTGTTGAAGAGGAGGCCGACATCAAGGCTCGCTTCGCCCCCCTTGAGGACAAGTACAAGACTCTGGAGAAGTTCGACGTGCCGATCACGGACGAGGAGAACGAGATGCGCGAGTCCGTGCCGGGCAAGTGGGTTGTCTTCCAGCAGATGCTGGACGACGTGAACATCGATCTGGGCAAGTCGAAGCAGAACTTCCACGAGAAGCTCTCCAGAATGGTGGAGAACTTCGTGCGCGAGATGGCGGAGCAGCGAGACGAGTTCCAGGAGGCCGCTCCCTACCACCACAACGAGAAGGTCAACCTCGAGACCGCCTGGGAGTTCATCGAGCTGCAGCGGGAGGAGCTTGGCGCCGCCAGGAAGACTGCGGCCTCCCTCAAGGAAGGGATGCTCATCTTCGAGATGGAGCAGCCACCGTACAAGGAGCTCGCCGCCTCTGAGAAGGAGCTAGAGCAGCTGGACTCCATCTGGACGTGCGTCAAGGAGTGGGACGGCCTCTACAACAGCTGGAAGGGTGGTAAGTTCAAGGAACTCGAGATCGACTCCATGGAGGAAGAGGCCGTGCGCATGGGCAAGCGCATTGTCAAGCTGGGCCGCGAGCTCAAGCAGTGGGGCGTCTGGAGCTGGATTAAGGACATCGTCGACTCCTTCAAGAAGACTATGCCCCTCATCATGGACCTCCGGAACGAGGCCATGCGATCTCGGCACTGGGCACAGCTGATGGACGCTGTGGGGTCGAAGTTCGACCCCGAGAGTGACGATTTCACGCTCAACCTCGTCATTCAGATGCGCCTCGACCAGCACGCGGAGCTCATCGGGGACCTGTCGAGCAACGCCTCCAAGGAGCTCGCGATCGAACAGACGCTGAAGCAGATGGGCGTGACTTGGAGCGACCTGGACCTCGACATGGTCCTCTACCGCGAGGGGATCTACAAGTTGCGCAGCACGGAAGACATCTTCCTGGCCCTGGAAGACAACACGGTCATGCTTTCCACGATGAAGGCATCGAAGTTCTTCCCCGTCTTCTCGCAGCAGATCGGTACCTGGGAGCAGTCGCTCTCGCTCGTGTCCGAGATGATAGAAATGATTCAGCAGGTCCAGAAGAGCTGGATGTACCTGGAGAACATTTTCGTCGGGTCAGAGGACATCCGCAAGCAGCTGCCGCAGGAGTCGATCATGTTCGATCTCGTCCACAACAACTTCATCCAGAGCATGGCAAAGATGGAGGCGACAAAGAACGCCCTGAAGGCCGCCTCGCTCCCGAAGATGCTGGACAACTTCATCGACATGGACACCAAGCTCGAGAAGATCCAAAAGTCGCTAGAGAACTACCTCGAGAGCAAACGGCAGCAGTTCCCGCGCTTCTACTTCCTCTCCAGCGACGACCTGCTCGAGATCCTGGGGCAGGCCAAGGATCCCCAGAACGTGCAGCCTCACCTGAAGAAGTGCTTCGAGGGGATCAAGAAGCTGGAGATGCACGCTCCCGGGACCGAGGCCCGGCGGCACTGGGAGGCCTCCGGGATCTTCTCTCCGGACGGGGAGTACATCCCCTACATCTCTCAGGTGCTCACCGAGGGCCGGCCGGAAGACTGGCTCAACAATGTCGAAGCGGCCATGTACAGCACGACGAAGAGGCACCTGTACAAGACCCTGGAGGACTCGAAGGGCATGAAGAAGGAGAAGTGGGTCCGGGAATTCCCTGGGCAGTGCATCATCTCTGCGGGGCAGATTCTCTGGACCACGGCCTGCGAGAAGGCCCTGGCCGAATCGGAGGGCAGCAAGAGCGCCATGAGGCAGCTGAAGAAGAAGTGGGTCAGCCTGCTGAACAAGTACGTCTCCGTGACCAGGGGCAAGCTCAGCAAGGTCGAGCGCAAGAAGGTAGTCGCGCTCATTACCATCGAGGTCCACGCCCGCGACGTGATCGAGAAGCTGGCCAAGGCGGGCTGCAGGAACGTGAATGACTTCGAGTGGGTCAGCCAGTTGCGCTTCTACTGGGACAAGGAGAAGAACGATTGCGTTGTCAAGCAGGTGCTGTCCGTCTTCGAGTACGGTTACGAGTACCAGGGCAACAACGGGAGACTTGTCATCACACCTCTGACCGACAGATGCTACATGACGCTCGGAGCGGCCATGTTCACACGGCGGGGCGGGAACCCCCTCGGACCGGCTGGCACGGGGAAGACGGAGACGGTGAAGGACTTTGGGAAGGCCCTCGCGCGGTATGTCATCGTGTTCAACTGCTCGGACGGTGTGGACTACAAGATGACGGGGAAGATGTTCTCCGGCCTTGCACAGACTGGCGCCTGGGCCTGCCTCGACGAGTTCAACCGTATTGAGGTGGAGGTTCTCAGTGTTGTCGCGACGCAGATCTCCATCGTGATGCAGGCAATCAAAGAGGGACGCAGCCGCTTCAACTTCCTCGGCCGTGACATCCGACTGATCCCGTCGTGCGGTATTTTCGTCACTATGAACCCGGGATACGCGGGGCGCTCGGAGCTGCCCGACAATCTGAAGGCTATTGTACGTCCCGTGTCGATGATGGTGCCCGACTTCACGCTCATCGCCGAGATCATGATGTTCGCGGAAGGCTTCCAGACGGCCAAGGCCCTTGCAAAGAAGATGATTTCGATCATGGAACTCTCGCAGCAGCAGCTGTCGAAGCAGGACCACTACGACTACGGGCTGCGCTCCTTTGTCATCCCCATCGCCCGCGCTGCGGGTTCACTGAAGCGGGACGACCCTGACGCAAGCGAAGAGGTCATCATGTATCGCACGATGCTCGACTTGATCAAGCCAAAGCTCGTCTATCTGGACCTGCCCCTGTTCATGGCGCTCCTGTCCGACCTGTTCCCAGGTGTTGAACTGCCGCAAAACGACGGCGGCTCGCTGCGCAGGATGCTCGAGTCGGAACTCAGGGCAGCGAACCTTCAGGTGGTCGACGAGTACGTCGTGAAGATCATACAGATCTTCGACTGCAAGGTGGCGCGCCACGGTAACATGATTGTCGGGAAGACCGGCGCCGGCAAGACAGAGGCCTGGAAGTGCCTCACGCGGGCCATGGCGAAGCTGAAGGAGGCCGAGCCGAACAACGAGGTCTTCGAGAAAGTGCACGTCAACATTCTGAATCCCCTCGCTCTGTCGAACGACGAGCTCTACGGATGCTTCGATCCGGCAACCCACGAATGGCAGGACGGTGTTCTGGCGAGGACGATGAGAAACGTCTGTAAAGACGAAAGTCTAGACCAGAAGTGGATCCTTTTCGACGGACCAGTCGACACTCTGTGGATCGAGTCCATGAACACTCTGCTGGATGACAACAAACTCCTCACCCTCCTGAACGGTGAGCGCATATCTATGCCCGCCCAGGTGTCCATCCTTTTCGAGGTGGAGGATCTCTCGGTCGCCTCCCCGGCGACTGTCAGTCGCGCGGGGATGATCTACCTCAACGTGGAAGATCTCGGGTGGGAGCCTTTTACGACTTCGTGGCTAGCCACCAAGGAAGACACGGTCATGGTTGAGGTGCTGCAGAAGCTCATCGCCAAATTTGTCCAGCCCGTTCTCGAGTTCAAGCGCAGGGAGTGCAAGGAGCCGGTGCCGATAGACCAGCTCAGCGCGGTCAGGTGCCTCTGCACGATGTTCGACGCCATGGCAACGGCGGAGAACGGGGTCTCCCCGTCCAACGGAGAGGCCTACCCCCTCATGATTGAGCTCACCTTCCTCTTTTCCCTCATTTGGACTATCGGTGCCACGGTGGACGAAGCTGGGCGGGCCAAGATAGACGCGCTCCTCCGCGAGATGGACGCCCGCTTCCCTTCTTCGGAGACTGTTTACGAGTACTACGTTGACCCCAAGAAGAAGGGCTGGGCACCGTTCGAGGAGAAGCTCCCCCAAAGTTACAAGCCCCCCGCGGACACGCCTTTCTTCAAGATGATGGTCCCCACCGTGGACACGGTGCGGAGCAAGTTCATCGCCTCGAAGTTCCTGTCCGTGTACAAGCACACCCTGATCGTGGGGAACGTGGGAGTCGGGAAGACTATGGTGGCCCAGTCCGTTTTGGAGGGCCTTCCGGAGACCAAGAACTCGATGGCAATCAACTTCAGCGCGCAGACATCATCCAACTCGCTGCAGGAAACCATAGAGGGGAAGCTGGAGAAGCGTACAAAGGGTGTCTTCACCCCTGCTGGCGGGAAGAAGATGGTCGTATTCGTCGATGACATGAACATGCCGAAGAAGAGTACCTTCGGTTTCATGCCGCCGCTTGAGCTCCTGAAGCTCTGGATCGACAACGGCTTCTGGTACGACAGGATCAAGTGCGAACTCAAGCACATCAAGGAGCTGCAGCTCCTCACCGCGATGGCCCCCCCCGGCGGTGGGCGCAGTGCCTTCTCCCAGCGCATTTCGGCCTGTTTCGCCGTGCTGAACATGACCGCGCCGGACGACATCCAGCTCACTCGAATCTTTGGAACGCTTCTGACCAACAAGCTTTCCGACTTCGACGACGAAATCAAGCCGCTGGGCGAGCCCCTCACCACGGCCTGTATTGCCATTTATCGCGCAGTCACCGAGACTCTCCTGCCCACCCCCAGCAAGAGCCACTACGTCTTCAACACCAGGGACCTGGCCAAGGTGATCCAGGGGGTGATGCAGGCTACAAAGCAGTTCTATGACAGCAAGGAGTCCATGCTGCAGCTGTTCGTACACGAAAGCAGCCGAATCTACATGGACCGGATGTGGGACCCGGCGGACAAGAAGTGGTTGCAGTCTCAGTTGGATGAGCTGCTGGGTTCCCAGTTCAGCACATCTTGGGGCGCCATTTTCGAGGACGGAAACTGCCCGCCTTTCGTGTCGTTCCTGCGCAACGTCGAGAACCCCCCTTACGAGCCTGTGCAGGACATCTCGAAGCTCAAGGCGTTCCTCGTCGAGAAGCTTGAAGACTACGCCCTCGAACCGGGGCACTCGGCAATGGACCTGGTGCTATTCCGGGATGCACTCTTCCACATCTGCAAGATTCACCGTGTCTTGATGCAGCCGAGGGGCAACTCCCTTCTGGTCGGCGTGGGGGGTAGCGGGCGGAAGAGCCTGAGCCGCCTCGCCTCCTATGTTGCGGAACTCAAATGCTTCAGCATCGAAATCTCCAGAAATTACCGGACCCAGGAGTGGCGGGACGATCTGAAGTCGCTCTACATGCAGGCAGGATGTCAGAACAAGCCAACAGTCTTCCTCTTCGACGAGACGCAGATCGTCACGGAAGTTTTCCTGGAAGACGTGAACAACATCCTTACTTCGGGCGAGGTGCCGAACCTCTTCGGCAAGGACGAGATTGGCGGGATCGTCGACGAAGTCCGCGCCGCCGGCAAGGCCGCGGGCGTCGGGGAGACCCAGGACGCGCTATACGCTTTCTTTTTGGAGAGAGTGCGCACGAACCTGCACATCGTGCTGTGCCTTAGCCCCATCGGGGAGCTTTTCCGGGCGCGTTGCAGGATGTTCCCGGGGCTCGTCAACTGCACCACGATCGATTGGTTCGTGGACTGGCCCGACGATGCGTTGTTCGAGGTGGCCCAGAAGGAGCTCGAGGAAGAGAACCTGGGCAGCGATGAGATCAAGGACAACGTCTGCAAGACTTTCGTCACCGCCCACCAGTCAACCAGCGAGACTTCGAAGAAGATGCTGGCGCAGAACAAGAGACACAACTACGTCACGCCCACAAACTACCTGGAGTTCGTCAACGGCTACCGCGCACTCCTGAAGGAAAAGCGATCTGAGATCGGCGACAAGGCCAAGAAGCTCACGGGCGGCCTGCAGAAGCTTGACGAGACCGGAGTCCAGGTCGGAGAGATGCAGCAAGTGTGCATCGACAAGAAGAAGGTCGTCGCAAAAGCGAAGAGGGACTGCGAGGAGCTCTTGGTGGAGATCGTCCAGGACAAACGCGTGGCTGACGAGCAAGAGAAGGCCGTGAACGCCGAGGCCACGAAGATCGCCAAGGAGGCAGACGAAGCCAACGCCATGGCGAGTGAGTGCCAGGCGGGGCTAGACAAGGCCCTCCCCGCCCTGGAAGCGGCTGAAGAGGCCCTGAACGTGCTGACGAAGAAGGACATGTCCGAACTGAAGGCGTACAGCAAGCCTCCAGCAATGGTGGAAGTGACCTTGGCGGCGGTGATGACGGTCTTCAAGAAGCCTGCGACTTGGGACGAGGCAAAGAAGCAGCTCGGAGACTCCGAGTTCCTGAAGAAGTTGCAACTCTTCGACAAGGATAAGCTCGACGACTCGCTCCTCAAAAAGATCGGGAAGTTCACGAGCAACACAGACTGGAACCCCGAGTCGGTCGGGAAGGTGAGCTCAGCCGCCAAGGGTCTCTGTCTGTGGGTCTTCGCCATGGAGACCTACGGCCACACTGCCAAGGAGATCGCCCCGAAGCGCATGCAGCTCAAGTCGGCCCAGCAGGCCCTGGCGAAGAAACAGGCCCAGCTGAAGAAGGCCCAGGACGCCCTGGACGAGGTCCTCGCAAAGGTCCAGGCCCTCAAGGACAAGTACGAGGAGTCCACGGCCTCGAAGGAGGCCCTGCAGAGGGAGAGCGACGAGCTCGAGATGAAGCTGGAGCGGGCTGAGAAGCTCGTAAACGGTCTAGCGGGGGAACGCTCGCGCTGGGAGGCCTCCATTAACGACCTGGAGAACCTGCTCGTGTCTGTACCAGGAGACTGTGTCGTGGCCGCCGCATTCATGTCGTATGCGGGTCCCTTCCCCAGCGAGTACCGCGACGAGCTCGTCAACCAGACCTGGCTGCACCAGGTGAAGGCGCTGGGCATCCCGTCCTCTCCCGAATTCGACTTCGCCCTCTTCCTGGCCAACCCGAGCGACGTCCGCGACTGGAACATCCAGGGGCTGCCTGCCGACTCCTTCTCCACAGAGAACGGTGTCATGGTTACCCGCGGCAAGCGCTGGCCGCTGATGATCGACCCGCAGATGCAGGCCAACAATTGGATCAAGAAGATGGAGCAGGAGAACGGTCTGAAGGTGCTCAACCAGAATCAGGGTGACATGATGAGGCAGATGGAGACGGCGATCCAGTTCGGGCAACCGGTCCTGCTGCAGGATGTCATGGAGGAGATGGACCCCGCCCTGGAGCCCGTGCTGGGCAAGAATCTCGTGAAGAAGGGGAACCAGGTCACCATCAAGCTCGGTGACAAAGAGGTGGACTACAACCCCGAGTTCAAGCTCTACATCACCACCAAGCTGCCCAACCCCCACTACACTCCGGAGGTCTCCACGAAAACGACGATCATCAACTTCTCCGTGAAGGAGCAGGGGCTCGAGGCCCAGCTGCTGAACATCGTCGTCCAGAAAGAGAGGCCCGACCTTGACAAGCAGAAGAATGACCTGGTCGTGAAGGTCGCCACGGGGAAGCGGACCCAGGCCGACCTTGAGGACAAGATCCTTTACATGCTCTCCACCGCGGAGGGCTCGCTCCTGGACAACATCGAGCTCATCACCACCTTGGACGAGTCTAAGACGACCTGGGAGGAAGTCAGCAAGTCTCTTGAAGTCGCCGAAGAAACCTCGAAGAAGATCGAAGAGGCCTCGCAGGCGTACCGCCCGTGCTCCATCCGCAGTGCTCTTCTCTACTTTGTGCTCAACGACCTGGCCAACATCGACCCGATGTACCAGTTCTCCCTCGCAGCCTACAACGAGCTCTTCCTGATCTCCATCGCGCAGTCGCCCAAGAGCGACAACATCCAGGACCGCATCAAGTCTCTGAATGACTACCACACCTTCGCAACCTACCGCTATACCTCGCGGGCTCTGTTCGAGAAGCACAAGCTCCTGCTGTCCCTGCAGATGTGCGTCCGGATCCTGCAGAGCGCGAACCAGGTGAACATGGAGGAATGGCAGTTCTTCCTGCGGGGCGGCAGCGTCCTGGACAAGAGCTCCCAGCCGAACAACCCGAATCCGTCCTGGATCACTGAAGAGTCGTGGGACAACATCACAGAGCTGGAGGGCATGCCCCAGTTCAAGGACGTTGTGTCTAACTTCGAGCAGAGCACCCAGGAGTGGGAGCAGTGGTACCGCGACAACGAGCCGGAGACGGCGGATTTGCCGGGCGAATGGGAAAGCAAGTGCAACGAGCTCCAGAGGATGATTTTTGTGCGATGCCTGCGCCCGGACAGGGTAATCTTCGCAGCGACGACGTTCGTGACGAACGCCCTCGGCAGGAAGTACGTGGAGCCCCCCGTCCTGGACCTGCGCGACACCCACGCCGACAGCACTCCGTTCACGCCGCTGGTCTTCGTGCTGAGCCCAGGGGTGGACCCGGTGGCGAACCTGCTGGCCCTGGCGGCTGAGTTCGGCCTCTCTGAAAAGTTCCACGCCGTCGCGCTGGGCCAGGGCCAGGCCCCGATCGCCACCAACCTCATAGAGGTCGCAGTCAAGGAAGGGAACTGGGTGTTCCTCGCGAACTGCCACCTCATGACCTCCTGGCTCCCCAAGCTGGAGGAGATCATCGAAGACTTCCCAAACCAGGACCCGCACCAGGACTTCCGCCTGTGGCTGAGTTCTAATCCCAGCCCGAAGTTCCCCATCGCAATTCTGCAGAAGGGGATCAAGATGACGACGGAGCCGCCCAAGGGCCTCCGCGCCAACCTGATCCGTCTGTACAACGGCGTGACCGAGGAGAGTTTCCACCAGTGCCAGGAGCACACGAAGTACACGAAACTTTTCTTCTCCCTCGTGTTCTTCCACGCCGTGCTGCTGGAGAGGCGCAAGTTCCGCACCCTCGGCCTGAACATCCCCTACGACTTCAATGACACGGACTTCGCCGTATCGGACGACCTCCTCAAGACGTACCTCGAAGAGTACGAGGAGACGCCGTGGGACGCTCTGAAGTACCTCATCTCCGAAGCGAATTACGGCGGCCGCGTGACCGACGAGCTGGACCGCCGCGTCCTGAACAGTTACCTGAACCAGTACTACTGCGAAGACGCGCTCTCGATCTCCAACTACGCTCTGAGCCCGCTGCCCGTGTACTTCGTCCCCGAAACGGGGCCCCTGCAGAGCTACAAGGACTACGTGCAGACGCTGCCCATCAATGACAGCCCGGAAGCCTTCGGGCAGCACTCGAACGCTGAGATTTCGTACCTCATCACGGAGACGTCCATCGTTCTGTCCTCTCTAGTGAGCCTGCAGCCCCGCTCCGGTGGCGGCGGGGGGGATGGAAACGAAGAGATCGTGCAGATGATTATCTCAGACCTGCTCGCTCAGCTGCCCCCCGCGTGGTCCCTCGAGGACGTGATGAAGTCCAAGGCGGACGACCCCTCCGCGCTGCACGTGGTGCTCTTCCAGGAGATCGAGCGCTACAACGTCCTCATCAACAAGATCAGGCTCTCTTGCCAGCAGCTGCAGAAGGGCATCAAGGGTCTCGTGGTGATGAGCGCGGAGCTCGACGACATCTTCGAGGCCCTCTTCAACGGGCGCGTGCCGGCCGTCTGGCTCAAGACGTACCCGTCACTGAAGATGCTCGGCCCGTGGACGCGCGACCTCTTCCAGAGGCTGGACGAGCTGAACCATTGGGTCGTCGAGGACTACCCCAAGGTGTACTGGCTCTCGGGCTTCACCTACCCGACGAGTTTCCTGACAGCCGTGCTGCAGACCACGGCGCGCAAGAACGCCATCCCCATCGACACATTGTCGTTCGAATACACGCCGATCAACCTGGAGGAGAAGGAGATCGCGCAGCCCCCCAAGGAAGGGGTCTACGTGAAGGGCCTCTTCCTCGAAGGCGCCGGGTGGGAGGCGGAGAACAGCTGCCTGACGGAGCCCAAGCCCATGGAGCTGGTGCTCCCGATGCCCATCTTCCTCTTCAAGCCAGTGGAGAACAAGAAGAAGAGCACAAAGGGCATCTACTCCTGCCCCATGTACCTTTACCCGATCCGCACCGGCTCCCGCGAGCGCCCGTCGTTCATGATCATGGTGGAGCTCAAGTCGGGGAGCGCGGACCCCGACCACTGGGTCAAGCGCGGCACAGCCCTGCTCCTGTCGCTCGCCGTGTGAGAGGATGTAAAGTAAGTGTACGAGAAATTTTATTGCGTCAGGGAGAGGCAGTCTTCCCTGATGAGTGTAAGACTAGCATGCCACATCCCCAGCGAGAGGACGGACCCCCTCATTCTACCCAGACTCGACGCCTCAACCTCAGCCGAAGGGCCCAGGCCCCCCGCCTCCGAAGCCGCCGGGGCCGCCAGACCCCCCAAAGCCGCCCGGGCCGCCGGGCCCGCCCCGCCCGCCAGGGCCGAAGCCGGGCCCGCCGGGGCCGAAGCCGGGCCCGCCGGGGCCGAAGCCGGGCCCGCCGGGGCCGAAGCCGGGCCCGCCGGGGAAGTCTTGGCCGCGCCCCGGCATGAACTCCACGTCCGGGTGGGGCTCTCCGAAGCGCCCCTCCCCGGGCGCCCTCTGGAAGTCCCCTGGGCGGAAGCCCGGGAGGCCCTCGGGGGCAATGGGGTCCCAGCGCGCGCCCGGAGGCAGACCCGGGGGGGGGGCGGGGCCCCCGCCGGACCCCGCGCCCCCCCGCCCGGCGAACGCGGGGTGCCCGGGACCCATGTGCATGCCGCCCCCGCCCCCGCCCCCGAACCCCCCCGCGGGCCCCGGGCCCCCCGGCAGGCCTGGAGGCCGGAGCCCCTGCGGCACCACGTCGTCCCCCCCCACTGCCCAACGCGGGGGACCCGC
>Ga0160423_10002803_pt1 | contig 14548 bp, 14 predicted proteins | sample CRUFie14St8metaG_FD_108191 | JGI IMG/M metagenome (GOLD analysis project Ga0160423, IMG submission 108191) | Marine microbial communities from the Costa Rica Dome - CRUD Field 142mm St8 metaG | ecosystem: Environmental > Aquatic > Marine > Oceanic > Photic zone | place: Costa Rica: the Eastern...
CATCGCTCGCATTGAGCCGCTGTTTCCCGGCTGGAACCGGTGCCTTTTCGCTGACCGGAAACAATGACCTCGAAATTACCGTCTTTGAGTGCATTTTCCCGAAAGACTCGCAGACCGTTGTGCATTAAGCCCGCATACGCGTTCTTGGCGATCTCAGCCGGGTCGTGGTCGAAGCACACCCACGCCGGCGTCATGACATCGGTGTTGATGTCATCCAGCAAATCTTCAACGCTCAAATCCTCCATGCGAAGGTCAAGTCCGTCGTAGAGTTGTTGCTTGATGAGGTCCAAATCCTTGGTCAGGAAGAGTACCCGCTTTCCGGGCGTGAGGGCAATGTGCTCCGCAGGTTTGTTGCTCCCCATGCCTCCCCCTCAAATCTGTTCACGGGCCATCCGTTCATAATCGGTTCGGGCTGCATAAATCGTGGGGGGGAGGCGACAGGGAGCGAATGTAAATTTTTGAGGAATCTTCCTTTCATCTAACTTGACCCTCAAACGAACAAACACGACGACGGCGACGAGTTTTTGTTGTCTATCTCAAGAGGTCGCTCAGAGTGTTAAAGAAAAACACCCTATTATAACCAAGACAGAAATTTTTCAAAAATATGAACAAAACGCTCGCATTTCTGATGATAACACTCCTCACGGCCGCTGCACTCCCGCTCAACGCCACGGCGGATGCCACCCAAGACATTCCAACCAACGCAGCCGGGACGGGCATCCACGATTCCCTCGTTGCAGCGTTGACACAGGCAGACCTGGTGACAACCCTCCAAGGCCCCGGGCCGTTCACGGTCTTTGCACCGACCGACCAGGCCTTCACCGATGCTGGCATTGATCTCGACGACTTTGACACGCCAGAAGAAATGGCGACGCTCACCGATATTTTGACGCATCACGTTCTGTCTGGCGAGGTTGCCGCGAGCGACGTTAAAGACGGCATGATGGCCACGATGCTCAACGGAGACAACGTCAAGTTCAGCGTCAGCAGCACCGGAACGGTGACGGTTGGTACCGCCACGGTCACCCTTGCAGATGTACAAGCTTCCAACGGGGTCATCCACGTCATCGACAAGGTGTTGATGCCACCCGTCGACATCCCCACCACCGCTCAATCAACCGGTATTCACGGCTCGCTGGTCGCAGCGGTCATCCAAGCCGATTTGCTGGCGACCTTGCAGGGCCCGGGACCCTTTACGGTGTTTGCACCGACCGACCAGGCCTTCACCGATGCCGGTATTGACCTGGCCGACTTTGACTCGCCTGAAGGGAAAGCCACCCTCTCCGACATCCTGCTCTACCACGTGGTGAGCGCTGAAGTTCCTGCCGCGAACGTCACCGACTGCATGTCAGCCACCGCTGCCAACGGGCATCCCTTGTCGTTCACCGTCGGCAATGGCGTCATGGTCAACGAGGCCAATGTTACGATGACCGACGTCATCTCCACCAACGGCCTCATCCACGTCATTGACAAGGTGCTCATGCCCACGGATACCCCCAACAACATTCCACGCACAGCGCAATGCACCGGCATCCACAACTCACTGGTGGCCGCCGTTGTTCAAGCAGAATTGCTTGAAACGCTCCAAGGGCCCGGCCCGTTCACGGTGTTTGCACCGACCGACCAGGCCTTTGCCGATGCTGGCATTGACTTGGCAGCTCTCGACACGCCGGAAGGCAAAGCCGCTCTTTCGGACATTCTCCTGTACCACGTCGTCGGGGCTGAAGTTCCAGCAGCGAACGTGTCAGAGTGCATGACGGCCACGGCGGTCAACGGACAACAGCTTGCGTTCTCCGTGGGCGACGAAGTCATGGTCAACAACGCGACGGTTACCACGGCCGATGTGGCCACCAGCAACGGGATCATCCACGTCATCGACAAGGTTCTCACGCCGATGGAAGCGCCCAACAACATCCCCCGCACAGCTGAATGCACCGGAATCCACGATTCCCTGGTCGCCGCAGTTGTTCAAGCCGAACTCCTCGAGACGCTGCAGGGCCCCGGGCCCTTCACAATCTTCGCCCCGACCGACCAGGCCTTTGCTGAGGCTGGCATTGACCTGGCTGCTCTCGACACGCCCGAAGGCAAAATCGCTCTTTCGGACATCCTTCTCTATCACGTTGTTGCGGGAAGCGTGCCTTCGAGTGCGCTTACCGACTGCATGACGGCCGAGGCCGTCAACGGTCAATCGCTTTCGTTCAATGTTGGCGACGGGTTCACGATGGTCAACGGCGCCAATGTTTCCCTCGCTGACGTGGCCACCAGCAACGGTGTGATTCACGTCATCGACAAAGTTCTGAATCCGACCGACACCCCCAACGACATCCCACGAACCGCCCAGTGCACGGGCAATCACAACTCGTTGGTGGCCGGTGTTGTTCAGGCAGGACTTCTCGAGACGTTGCAGGGCGACGGTCCATTCACGGTGTTCGCTCCCACCGACCAAGCCTTTGCAGATGCAGGCATCGACCTCGAGGCCCTCAACACGCCCGAGGGCAAGACGGCCCTCTCGAACATTCTTCTCTACCACGTCATCGAGGGCGAGGTTCCAGCAGCCAACGTTTCCGACTGCATGACGGCTACGGCCGTGAACGGAAACCCGCTGGCCTTCACCGTCGGGACCACGGTCATGGTCAACGGCGCCACCGTCACGGCGACCGATGTTCCCACCAGCAACGGCATCATCCATGTCATCGACAAGGTGTTGACGCCGACCGACACCCCCAACGACATTCCACGTACGGCTCAATGCACCGGCGTTCACAATTCCCTCGTGGCCGCTGTGATCCAAGCCGATCTCTTGGGAACCCTCCAAGGCGAAGGGCCGTTTACGCTGTTCGCTCCCACCGATCAAGCCTTCATCGAAGCCGGTATCGACTTGGCCGCCTTGGACACTCCTGATGGCGTTGCCACGCTCTCCGAGATTCTCCTGTCGCACGTCGTCGCTGCCTCTGTTCCTTCAGCGGACGTGGTCGACTGCATGACCGCTGAAACGGCCAGCGGTCATACGCTGGCGTTCAGCGTGGGCGACACCGTATCGGTCAACGGGGCAACCGTTACCATCCCTGATGTGATGACCAGCAACGGCATCATTCACGTCATTGATACGGTTTTGATGCCCGCCGAGCACCCGAACGACATTCCACGCACGGCACAATGCACCGGTGTTCATGATTCCCTCGTGGCTGCTGTGATTCAGGCTGAACTCCTTGAAACACTGCAAGGCGAAGGCCCCTACACCGTGTTTGCGCCAACGGACCAAGCCTTCGCCGACGCCGGTATCGACCTCGCAGCCCTCGACACGGCTGCCGGCAAGGCACAACTGTCCGAGATTCTTCTGTCCCATGTCGTCGCTGGCGTCGTTCCTGCGGCCAACGTATCAAACTGCATGACGGCTCAAACTGCGAGCGGTCACGCGCTGTCGTTCACCGTCGGGGAAACCGTGATGGTCAACGGGGCAACGGTGACCACGGCGGATGTCATGGCCAGCAACGGTGTCATCCACGTGATCGACACGGTGCTCACGCCGACCAGCGCCTACAACGACATCACCCAAGCCGCGGCGTGCACCGGTGTTCACACGTCGTTGGTGGCAGCCCTGATTCAGGCTGAACTCGCAGAGACGCTGCAAGGAGAAGGACCGTTCACGGTCTTTGCGCCCACCGACCAGGCCTTTGCAGACGCTGGTATTGACCTCGCTGCCCTCAACACCGATGAAGGGAAAACAACCCTGACCGATATTCTTCTGTTCCATGTTTATGCTGGAACGCTCGCATCCACCGATTTGAGCGATGGGAAGAAGTTGCGCATGCTCAACGGTGACGACGCTGTCTTTTCGCTGACTGACGGCATGGAAGGAGCGAACATCACGGTGGTCGACGTTCAGACCTCCAACGGCGTGATTCACGTCGTCGATAAAGTCCTGATGCCACCAACCGATGAGACGGATGGAGATGCCACCGGAGCAGGCTCAGCCGATGACGACAATGGAAACTTGGTGCTGATCATCGGTGCGGTCCTGATTGTGGCCCTCCTTGGCGGTCTGCTGGTGGTTCGTCTGGCTCGGCGCAACGCTGGCGGGCTGGAAGCGATTCAAGCCATTGGAAAGACCGATGTAGGTCTCCCTCAAACCGACTCGGCAACCCAAGTCTCGTCAACGCCTGCTTATGCCGCTGAAACCTCCACGACAGGCTATCAGCAGCAAACCTACCAACAACAAGCCTACCAGCAGCAAACCTACCAGGCTGTCGCGGAGCCTGTTGCCGTTCAACCGGTTGCTCAACCTGCAACGACCTACCCTGTTAACGACAGCGCACTGAACGCCTTTATTGAGGCAGAAGTCGGCGAACTTCTCAATGCATCAGAACCTGCACAAGCCGTGACACCTGTTTCGGCTCAGCCCACGACTGCAGAACCGATTCAGTCCGTGGCTGAACCTGCTCAACCCGTTGTTCAGGCGGCGGAGCCTCAGGTCGTTCAACAATGGACCGACGAGAAGGGCCATACCTGGAGGGTCATGAGCGACAGCAGCCACCGCTGGTGGAACGGTACGGACTGGCAGAAAGTGTGAGACGGAGCGACGTCCTCGGACGTCCGCCCCGCTACATGCGGCCTTCGAGAGAGATAAGGCGTGCAGTGGAACCTGCTCAATGCCCGAGCTGCGAGAAGGACATTGAACCAGAAGCCAACGCCTTCGGTGTTTTGAATGCCCGCACTGTCGTGAGGAATTTGAAATAATTGGTGATGGTCATGACTTCATGGGTCACTTGAAGGCCGCCGCAGGATTGTTTGTCATTTCCATCCTGATCATGGCGTTTGGCATCTTTTTGTTGCTTCTTATTGACGGTCCAGATGAAGCCCTTGCGTGGACAGGATACTTCCTTATTGTCGGCTCACCGTTTCTTGTCCCAATTGCGCTGATTCCGTCCTGCATATACCTCCTCAAAGCGTGGTTGGCAGGGTTCTACGACCGATGAACCGTGAGAAAGGGGTCAACGTTCTTTCAGCTTGTTCGCAAGTCGGTCAGCGATGCTTTCGCCCACCGCTGAGCAGGAGGCCGTCCCGCCCAAGTCGTAGGTGAGCATGTTTCCTGCTTTGAGGTGGTCGGCAACGCTTTCATCGATGAGGCGTCCAATCGCAACCAAATCGTCGTCGTTGTTCTTCCGACCCAGATACTCCATCATCATCTGGATGGAGTTGACGGAGGCGATGGGGTTGACCTTGTTTTGTCCAGCGTGTTTTGGTGCAGAGCCGTGGACGGGTTCGAAGAAAGCATGGTCGTCACCGATGTTGCCCGAGGCCGCCATGCCCATACCACCCTGAAGAACGGCGCCCAAGTCGGTGGAAATGTCACCAAACATGTTGGAGGTCACGACCGTATCGTAGTGTTCGGGCGAGCGGGTGATCCACTGCATGAACGCGTCGATGTAGCCGTAGTCCGCCTCCGTATCCGGATATTCTGAAGCAATTTCGTCAAAGGTGGAGCGGAAGAGTTGACAACCGCGTGTGACGTTGGATTTGTCAATGCACGACACACGGCGGACACCGTCGGAGGGTGCGCCATTTCGCGTCTCAGCAATCTCAAAGCCCATGCGAATCAAGCGTTCTGAGCCGTTGCGAGAAATTGGACGCGGGTCGTAAGCGACCTCACCGTCCAAACCGGGGAAGGTCATGGGTTCGGGTTCGTACTCTTTGCGACCTTGTGCTCGGTCGGCTGATCGTCGAAGCAGCGCGTGATAGAGGCCTTCCGTGTTTTCTCGTAAAATGGTCATGTCGACCATCCCGGGTGCCCAAATTTGACGGAATTCACCGTGAATCTTGTGAGGGACACCCTCGTAGAGTTTGATTGGACGGACGTTTGCGTAGAGGTCCAAGCCGCTGCGCAAGCCGAGAATGACCGACCCTCCTGCCAAGTCGCCGTTGGGGAGGCGAGCGCCGGGGTAGCCGATGGCCCCGAGGAAAATGGCGTCCGTTTCGTTCTTGCAGAAGTCAAACGACCCTTCTGCCCACTCTTCACCGGTGGCTTTGTAGTGCTCTCCACCACAAGGGATGACGGTTTGGGTGAAACCGTGATTTGAGTGCTCTTGAATGGTGTCGAGAATGCGTTGCGCCTCCAGCGCCACTTCTCGTCCTGTCCCGTCGCCTGGCAGAACCGTGATGCGATGGTCACTCATACCTCCTCGCACATGGCGCTTCTACATGAACGCGACCCTTTCGATTGAACGGGGAGTGGGTGCAAAATTCACGCCACCCCGACGTGAAGAACCACCAAAAACCGGCCAAAATAGGCCCTCTTGTTCGGTGACGAGGGTATGCTTCATAGGCTGCCAAGTGCGAAGAATCTCCATGGCAGACGAGCACAAAAACAGCCAAGAACGGCGTGTTTCGCTCGAGGGCATGCCATCCGAAGTGCATCAACTCGCTGACGCCATGCTTGGCGTCAACCCTCAGTGGAATGTTCACGATTGGTTGGTGGAACAGGCGAACATGGCGATGGACTTGTTGGCCATCGATCTGTTGCGCGAGAAGGTGGTCATCGACCAGCGTCTTCAACGTCTTGACGACCTCGGTCGACGTTTGGAGCCTTCAGAGAAGGCGAAGAAAGAGCCCGAAGATCCTCACCAGCAAAATCTGTTTGACTGCTTTGACTTGAACGAACCCCATGCTCTGCGAGGTTTGGGTGAGCGGGCCACGGATGCGCCAACAGAAGGAGCCTCCGGTCCAGACGAACAGCACCCTTCCAACATCTTCCTCGACCTCTTGCCCGATGCGAACACGGACGACCCGCTTCTGGCCATTGCATGTCAATCGGTGATCATGTGCATTGAGCATGAACTGGCACGCGGTGAACCCGTGGCCACCGTCCAAGCCATTTTCGAGCACACGCGCGCATCCAACATCGAGGATTTCGAAACCGACGAAGCCTTGGATCATCTCCTCGCCACCGGCGCAGTCATTGAAGTCGACAACGACTGCTTCATTCTCCTTCCATCATGAGGGGCCCCGGAGCAGTCCCGGCAATCGGCTTTATTGGGGCCACACACATGTTACATCATGGGTATCGTCCGTTCGGTGTTTTGGGGAAGTGCAGCATGGTTTACAGCAACAGCGATGATGGTTCATCCTGAGATGGCCCTCGGGCTTGCCATCGTGGTGGCCTTCCTTTCTGAATCAACGCATCACGGATCCGAACTCCGTCGGATGCACCGTGACGGCCAAACCCTGTCGAACCAGCTTCGGGCTGCGAACCGACAGGTGGAGGAATTGGAGCGGGCCCTGACCAGAAGGCACGTCGAATTGAACAACGCCATCGAAGAACTCCAACGCAGGGACGCCGTGGGCAGCCCAGCGGCTCGCGAACTGCTCAAACGACAAGAGGAAGCGATGACGGCCGCCTCCAACGCCCTTGAAGCAAGGCACGAGCGAAACGATGTCGTCTTCGACAGCATGGAACGCTTACTCAACATGCAAGTTGAACAAACGGCGAACATGCAGCGAGCCATGAGTGAACTCCTCCAGCACCTCATCTCCCAGCCTCGCGGTCATTTTACCATGCGAGACAGCGTTTTGGTCAACGAAGGTCCGAATCAGGATCGCAGCCTGACCGACACCTTCGCAGAGGTGAATGCCTGGCTGTCCGAAGAAGCGGCATCTTCACCTTGAGAAGCCACTTCCCAACAACATGGCTGGGAAGAAGGAGGGTGCGCAACGCGTCCTCGACGCCAAGGCCTCGGCCATGAAGGTACAGCAACGCTTGATTCCCGCTGGCTTGGGCATTGCGCTCATCGGTGTCGTCGTGGCGGTTCTCACCCGCTGGGAGTTTGGCTTGGCCACCGTTCTGATGTGCGGTCTGCTTTTCCAGTATGCGCTGGAAAGGATGAACACCATCGTGGAAGCCAGCATCGCCAACGGGCTGAAAGACATGGGTTGGGACGCTGAAACCGAACTTGACGAACCGACCTTGGAAAAAATTCGAAGCATCGCAAACCGTTAGGTGAGAGGCATGGAAAACAGGACCCTCATCGAGGCATTCTTTGTTCGCGAGCGTTCCAGACGAAGGAACATCCTCGCGGTGATGTGGAGCCTCGTCGTCTTCGCAGACGCCATGGCCATCTTCGCTTACCTCCAAGGCACGGGCGTCGCCCGGATTCTCCAATACCTCGCCTTTCCGCTTGCTGTGTCCTTCAGCATGCTATGGTTCGCTTTGTACCTTGACAAAACACTGCAGCACAGACTCAGCATGCTGTTGGACAGCGTTGAGTTTGGCTGGGATGAACTTCACGGATTGGACCTCAATCAAAAGGAAGCAGACCACCTTCAACACGCCTTTGCCGCCACCACCATCGGTCGATTGGCCACCAACGAGTCCTATCTGCGCACCCGTGGAGGCGATGAGAAGGGGCCTGCCTTTGACAAAACATCTGCAGATGTGAACCCCCACATGGCTCGCGTGGATCCTTCCCTTCACGAAGGCGATTACGAAGGTCTTGAAGACGATTTGAGGGTCGCCGAACAACTGGTTGAGCAAGCCAATCAGCACTACGCCGAAGAAGCACAGCGGCAGTGGGAGCTTGCTGAACAACGGGACATGGACATGGTCGAGGCCGGTGTTGATCGGTTGGGCGATTTGGTGGCCCAGGGGTGGTTTGAGCAAAACCCCGAGGACGGGGCGCTCGCTGCGCTGATGGAAAGGGCCGAAGATGATGACCGGCCATAAGCATCTTCTAAAGCCGCCTCCATGCGTTCTCAACCATGACGATGAAAGCCATCTTGGTCGCTGGCGGCTACGGTTCTCGTCTTCATCCGTTCACCCACTACACGCAGAAAACGCTCTTGCCTCTGCATAACCGCCCCGTTATCGATTATGCGCTTGGCACCATCCGCCGGGCAGGCATCAACGACATCACCATCATCTCCAACCGTTTTGTCGGCCAGATTGCCAGCCACGTTGGTCAGGGTTTGCCGGGCGAACGCATCCATTACGTCATCGAGGAGGAACCGTTGGGCGTTGCTCACGCCCTGAACTTGGCCCGACCGTACAACGAAAATGCCCGTTTGATGGTCTACTTTTCCGATAACATCACCACGATTGAATTCGGTGAGCATGTGGCTGACTTCACTGCCGCATCATCGCCTCCCGGATGCCTTTTAATCGCTCGAGAAGAGGCGCATCCGGAAGCTTTTGGCGTCGCCGTGATGGACGAGAACGGGAAGATCTGCGACATCGTCGAAAAGCCATCGGAACCACCCTCAAACCTTGCTATCGGCGGTATTTACATGTTTGACGAGCGGTTTTGGGACTACCTTGACGCCGCTTCCGAGGAACGGGGCGAGGGGTTTTCAATCTCGGACATCACGCGTACCTATGTCAAACAAGGCGAGGCAGAGGTGCTTTCGGTGGGCGCGGAAACATGGGTGGATTGCGGAACACCCGACGCCCTCCTGCAGGCCTCCATCATGGCCAAGGATGGAAAGTTGAATCCAAAACCGCATCGTTGAACAGGAGAAGATGAAATGAAAATTGGAATCATCGGTGCTGGAATGGTTGGAGGGGCCATTGAGCATTGTTTTGGCCACGCCCACGAACTCTTCATCCACGATCCTGCACGCGGAACCGAACTCAGCGACGTCATCGACCATGTCGATATGGCTTACATCGCTGTCCCAACCCCTCCGCATCCGGAGACCGGTGCTTGCGATACGAGCATCGTCGAAGGGGTGTTGGATGCACTGCCCGATGGCTTCATGGCCGTGATCAAGAGCACGGTTGTGCCGGGGACGACCCAGCACTATCACGAACGATACGACCATCTCAAGATCGCCTATTCTCCCGAATTTTTGGTTGAGCGCCGCCGCCTCGAGGATTTTGCCAATCAAGATATTCTCGTCGTAGGCACGCATCACACCGACGTGGCTGAACTCGTGTTTCGACAGCACAAAGAAGCAGGCGTCATGCGCAAGGAGCAATTTTTCCAGGTGTCGCCCACCCAAGCGGAACTCGTGAAGTACACGAAAAACACGTTTTACGCCCTGAAAGTCATTTTTGCCAATCAGATGTACGATATCTGCGAAGGCATGGGGGAAGACTGGTATGCAATTCGCGACATCATCACGGCCGAACAAGCCCAACCCATTGGTCCATCTCACCTCGACCCGATTTTTGGCCTACGCCGAGGGTTCGGCGGCAAGTGTCTGCCCAAGGACAGTTCGGCCTTGGGCGTACTGGCGAAGGAGTTGGGGGTCAACTACGCCATCATGGACGCCATGCAATCGGACAATGCTGCACTCAGGGACGTGCTGACGGGGAAACCCAGCGACGTGGTAACGAATGACGATTGACTCGCTCTCGTGGCTTGACGAGCACATCCCTCGTGGTTCCATTGTTCGCTTCAGCATCGCCGGGGGATTTAACAGCGCCATCTTCTATCTGTGTTGGGCTCTGCTTTTGGTTGCTTTTTCGACGGTTGATGTTCGCCTCTTGTGGGGGTTGTGTTGGGGCGTCACTGGGGTGCTTGCTCATTTCGTGCACCGCTGGTTCACGTTCGACGACCGCAAACCGGTGTCGTGGACCCTCCCCACGGCCGTTCCCGTCTATTTGTTCAGTTTGGTGGGGTCGAGCGCGACCATTGGTTGGATGGCGGAAACGTTCTCCACCGATGTTCGTATCCTTGGCATTCTGAATTTGCTTGCTTGGGGCATCATCGTCTGGTTGATGATGCGGTTGTGGGTCTTTCAGTACTCGCCTACAGTGCATGCGTCTCCAACACATCAAGAGGAATGATGTCCAAAGCGCGTTCGTGGGTGGCCTCCAAATCAACCGGGCAACCCATCCCAGCGTTCACAGCCAGAAGCCACGTGCGTGCGCAAACGCACCAAGAATCACCGGCTTTCAACCCTGGAAAATTAAAACGTGGCGCAGGCGTGATGAGGTCGTTACCCATGTCCTTGGCAAACTGGAGAAAATCGTCGGTCAAAACACAGCACACGGTGTGGGAGCCACGATCGTTATCATCGGTGTTGCAACAACCGTCCCTGTACCATCCCGTGAGAGGGTCTTCTGAACAGGACTCAAGTTTGGTTCCCAAGACGTTGACGCTGGGGTGCATGAAACGACTGAACCGGGGCCGTCCTATCAACGCTTGTTCAACCGACTTCCTTGGTCAAAGGCGGTTTTGAAAGACGGCCAACCTGTTGTCTTTGCTTCTTCTTGACCGAAGATACGTAGCCCGAATCTGAATCTCAAGAACCCAACCAACGGGGCCTGTCTTCATTCTCAAACTGGACTGGCCGTGATGTGAAAGCCGGGACCGCCGTTGCAGAACATATCTTGCAGGATTGCTTCGTTGAACACCGCCAGGGTCAGCGCCAGAACACCGACATGCGCCAAACTCCACGAGAAAATTTCTCCGGAGGGGATGTCAACATCCTTGAGCGAGCTGATGAAGAAAAGCAAATTGATGGGAACGCCGATCATGCTGACAAAGAAGGCTATGCCTCCGAGGGACTCGAACAAACTGTCGTTGGAACAACCCTCGGGACCGACGGTCAATCCCATTTGCATGAAGAAGCCCCCGAAGAACGCCAACCCCATCAAGAGGCCACACAACTTGTGATGTTGAAAGGATGCACCCTCCGTCGCTGGCCGGTCGTCCGATTGTTGCGAACGCGGCGTAAACGACGCTCGCCCCTCGTTTTTTGAACGCTTTCCGTATCGGTCCTGCCAGCGCTTCATGGCCGGTGGTTGCGATTTGTTGTCGGTGCTCTCTCCATCCTTTCTTGGGGCTTTCTTCCAACTTTTTCTTCGTGGCGAAGGGTTCCCATCCCGGTCTTTGGCTGGGGCCGTCGCCATGGTACTCGGTCCCTATGATTGGGTTTCAAGATTGGGGGGGTATGGGGGCTTTCATCCGTTGGGTTCATTGGGAAGAAGCGCGCAAAGGGGAGTCAATGCTACCCGACACGGTTCACAAACTTCCCCGAGAACAACGTTTTGCTTACGCTCGCCTTCTGGCTTACATGGCACGAATTGACAACGAATTGACCGTTGACGAGATGGCGATGTTCGAACAGCGCTTAGGGACGGCTTTGCTTTCACCGGGGCAGCGCGAATCCATCCGTGCAGCCCTCAAGAATCCTCCAAGCCTTGAGGAGTGCCTCGAGGAGTTGTCCGGAGAAGCCGGCCGCCTCGCACTTCGTGATGCGGTCATGATGGCCGCCGCTGACGGGACCGTCGATGAAGACGAACGCGACGCCCTCGAGGACATCTCTGAGCATTTGGGTCTGAAAGAGGAAGCCGTTGAACAACTCCTCAACTGGACCATCAAGGGATACAAGTGGATGAAAGAGGGGTACGAACTCCTGGATACGCTTGAGGAATGAGGACGTATGTTCCCTGACGGGATGATTCACCGTTCTTCCCAAGAACGGATGCGATATGCACAGGTTTTGGTGTACATCGCTGCCGCAGACGGTGCGCTGGTCAGGGAAGAAATTGCCATGATCGAAGCGATGATGGGCAAAGCCATGATGCATCCAGAATCAAGAATCACCGTCCGGTCAGGATTTGAACAACCGATACCGCTGGAGCAATCGCTCGCCGACCTTGAGCCGGAATTTGCGCAAGTCATGCTCCGTGACGCGGCTCTCGTCGCGGCCGTTGACGGTGACTATGACCGAAAGGAGCTCACCGCACTTCGCAAGATTGCCAAGGTGGCGAAAGTCTCCCCCGCTCAACTCTCGGACTTGCTCGATTGGGTTTCCGAGGGATGGAATTGGTTTGAGAAAGGGACCGATATTTTGGTTAAATAATGGTCATTTTTCATCCCTTCGATGAGAGACATCTTCAAAGAGAGAAAGCCGTCCCGTCGGATTGGTGGGGACATTGCAAAACGGGGTTAGCGGTTGGTATGCACGATTGGACCGATGTCTTGACAACCGCGAACAACAAATTGACATCTGGTTGAGCACGTGGGAAAAATCGCTCCGTTCATTCCAACCCATTGCGGCCTTGCTTCCCGAAGACTGGCCGACCCTTCCTGCCAACCTCTTGACCGACCCCGGTCATGTCTTGGACCATCTTCTTGCTCGCCACGATGCAGAGTCGGACGGACGCTCCCCCCGTGGTGCACACCCCACCCCGCCTCGCTTGGCCGACGCTGTGATTTGTTCGGAGATGAAAGACAACCTCGTGAACCCGAAAAAACCCGTTCAACAATCCAATTTCCTGATGAGCAACCTCCCGCCCGGATTTCGGCAGCACGTCGAGCAACTCAATCTCCCGAAAGCCACGCAAGACAGCGACGTTGATGACGACGCCGAGCGCGAAGCGGTCGAACAAAACAAGCGCACGCTCAGCGGTATTCCACTGCCCGTGGCGGACACCGCAGCCGGTGGCGGATTGTTCCACGCCCGCCTCATCAGGCGGCATGCTGACGCTCACGAGGACGCCGACCCAGAGCTGCAGAAAGAGGATACGCGTCGGTTGTTTTCCAACATCCAACTCCTCGATGTTGACCCGCTGGTCGTTCAGAGCACCAAGCTCCGCCTCTTGCTCGAATCCATCCGCCACGAACTCGTGAGTTTTGGTCCCGAAACCCCCGGAAAAATCTCCCGGAAAGAAATGGAAACCTTGCTTGATGAGGGGGTCAAGCAGGGCGATGCGCTCCAAGGACAGTGGCCTTGGCCGGCAGCTCCCGAATTGGTCCTCACCAACCCTCCATGGTTGCGAATCAAAGACCGGTTCCGCGGCATGGAAGACGGCAGTCAACTCCGCAAAGAGTTGGGCGAGCGTCTTCGAAACTTGACCGATAACGGCACCCCCCGGTTTTCCACCATGCGAGGCAACGTCAACCTCTATCGCTTGTTCATCGAGCGCAGCCTTCAGATCTTGAAAGAAGGCGGGCGACTGCGCATCATCGCACCCGACAGTCTTCTGCGAGAACAATCTTCGCACCCGCTGCGAGAACTGCTCGTCAAGCATCACGGCTGGACGCATGCCTGGGCCATCGAAGAAGCCAATCTTTTGTTCCCCGGTATGACTCAAGGTGTGGTCGTACTCGGCATCACGGCCAACGGCGATGCCCCCGTTCTGAACCTCCATGGGCCCATCACGCGCTCAGACCTTCGCAAAGAGGGCGAAGGCCTCTCATCTCGCGTGCCGGTCTTCCAACTCAAAGAAGAGCGCTGGGTGTCCTGGGCCCGAGACACATGGGCCGTCCCTCGCCTTCCTCGGGACCGGGTCGAGCGTGCTCACACACTCAAGGTCCTGGACCGTTTGGCTGAACTCCCTCGCCTCAGCGACGAAGAGCATCCCTTGACCACCAACCAACGGCAAGTTCGCGTCCGGGTCGGTGAAATCGACCAGACGGCGCACGCCAAGAGCATCGAGACCTGGGTCAAGGGGAAGCGAAGCCGCCCCTTCATCCGAGGCGTCCATTTCTCGGAGAGCGAAGACGGACGCGTGTTCATCCGCCATCCCGCCTTCCGCACCGACATTCCCTCGCGGGCAAGTGAACGGCAACTGGCCATGTGGGTGGGCGACCAACACCCTTCC
>Ga0160423_10002805_pt1 | contig 14544 bp, 10 predicted proteins | sample CRUFie14St8metaG_FD_108191 | JGI IMG/M metagenome (GOLD analysis project Ga0160423, IMG submission 108191) | Marine microbial communities from the Costa Rica Dome - CRUD Field 142mm St8 metaG | ecosystem: Environmental > Aquatic > Marine > Oceanic > Photic zone | place: Costa Rica: the Eastern...
GCGGACCAAGTCACCACGCGCATCAATTATTTCAACAACAAGGACCCGGAAAAGCCCATCTTTATCGTCATTGATGACTCACCCGGCGGATCTGTCATGGCTGGCTACCGAATCCTCAAAGCAATGGAAGGCTCGGAAGCTCCCGTTTATGTTGTCGTGAAATCCTTCGCTGCTTCCATGGCTGCCTGCATTACTACCCTGGCCGAGAAATCTTACGCCTATCCTAATGCGGTCATCCTTCACCACCAGATCAGTCAGACCTTTATGTTCTCAAGCTTGAACCTCACCGATCAGAAGGAAAACTACGAAAACATGAAAAAATGGTGGGCTCGCCTTGCTGATCCTATTTCCCAGAAAATGGGCATCACCTCCGACGAGTTCATCGAAATGATGTACAACAAAACCAAGTCCGGAGACTGGACCGAATTCGGTGACGACGCCAAAAAACTCAAGTGGGTCGACAACGTCGTCGAGCGTATCCACGAAACCTCGCTACTCAAAAATCCTGATGCCAAGAAGCCGGCCACAACCGTCACCCGCACCACCGAAACAGGGGTCACGTCAAGACCCGACGGACTCGTTCCTGCCATCGACGACAAAGGAAACCCTTACCTGATCCTTCCCCGTCGCAACCCGAAGGACGTTTACCTCATGTATAACCCCGACGGCTACTACCGGTTTAAGTAGGACCGCCTCATCATTTTCAACAAGCCCGTCCTCACACGCCGGGCTTTTTTTATTAAAAAAGCCGCGGCGCCCTCGCTGCCTCTCAACCAGGCGCTATCGCGGGTGCGCTTCCAGCCCGTGAATTGCCCTTGATGATCTCCGACTCAAGCGATTCCATCGCACCCCTACCCAACAAAGAGCCGACTTAATCGGCTCCTCTGCGGGCTGCTCACTGCCAAAACAACCTTATCTGAGGACTTTATTCGTCCATCGGTGAGTCAAAATCTTCCAGTGTTAACGTATTTGGGGTTTTTCTTGCCGTCATTCCGGCTTAAAATCTGCTTCGTGATTTCCGCAACTCACAGAACCAGTGGGGAAATCAGAAATTTCGCGTATTAAGTTACACTCTTCGCGCCATCATGAGCCTGTATTCGGACTACATTAAAGAAATCAAGGATCGCAAAGATCAAGAACTGCACCCCAAACCCATCGACAGCGGTGAGTTGGTTGCCGAAATCATCGCGCAGATCAAAGACTCCGGCAACAAGCACCGCGAAGACTCCCTCAATTTTCTCATCTACAACACCCTGCCCGGCACCACGAGTGCGGCGGTTGAAAAAGCCACCTTTCTCAAGGAGATCATTCTGGGCAGCTCCGTCATCGACGAAATTTCCCCGACCTTTGCCTTTGAACTCCTCTCTCACATGAAGGGCGGCAAGTCGATGGAGGTACTTATCGACCTGGCCCTCGGCGACGACGCCTCCATCGCCGCCCAAGCCGCCGGCGTCCTCAAAACACAAGTCTTCCTTTACGACGCTGACATGGAGCAACTCGCCGCCGCCTTCAAGGCTGGCAATGCGATCGCCAAGGATCTCCTCGAAAGCTACGCAAATGCCGAATTCTTCACCAAGCTTCCCGAAGTTCAGGAGGAAATCCAGATTGTCACCTACATCGCCGGCGAAGGCGACATCTCCACCGACCTCCTCTCTCCCGGTAACCAGGCCCACTCCCGCTCCGACCGCGAACTTCACGGCAAGTGCCTCATCTCTCCGGACGCCCAACAAGAAATCGAAGCTCTTAAGCGCCTCCACCCCGACAAGAGTGTCATGCTCATCGCCGAAAAAGGCACCATGGGCGTCGGCTCCTCCCGCATGTCCGGCGTCAACAACGTGGCCCTCTGGACAGGCAAACAAGCGAGCAAATACGTCCCATTCGTCAACTTCGCGCCCATCGTAGCAGGAACGAATGGCATTTCCCCCATCTTCCTCACCACCGTCGATGTCACCGGCGGCATCGGCCTCGATCTGCAAAACTGGACCAAAAAGAAAGACGACGAAGGGAACACCGTTCTCGACGACGAGGGCGAAGCCATTCTCGAGCAAAATTACTCCGTCGAAACCGGCACCGTCCTCACGATTAATACGAAAACTCAAAAACTCTACCAGGGCGACACCGAGCTGATCGACATTTCCAAGTCCCTTACCCCTCAAAAGAGGGAGTTCATGAAAGCCGGCGGCTCTTACGCCATCGTCTTCGGCAAGAAGCTCCAGAGCTTCGCCGCCTCCACTCTCGGCACCGAGGCCCCTATCGTCTTCGCGCCATCCAAGGAAATCTCCCACGAAGGACAAGGCCTCACTGCCGTTGAAAAAATCTTCAATCGCAACGCCGTGGGCACTACCCCTGGGCTCACTCTGCACGCCGGCTCCGACCTCCGCGTCAAGGTTAACGTCGTGGGTTCCCAGGATACCACCGGCCTAATGACAATGCAGGAGCTCGAAGCCATGGCCGCCACCGTCATTTCTCCTGTCGTTGATGCAGGTTACCAGTCCGGCTGCCACACCGCATCCGTTTGGGACAAGAAAGCCCAGGCTAATATCCCAAAGCTCATGTCCTTCATGAATAAGTTCGGCATGATCACCGCACGTGACCCCGAGGGCGACTACCACGCAATGACCGATGTCATTCACAAAGTCCTCAACGACCTCACTGTGGACGACTGGGACATCACCAGCGGGGGTGACTCCCACACCCGAATGTCCAAAGGAGTCGCCTTCGGAGCAGACTCCGGCACCGTGGCCCTCGCCCTCGCCACCGGCGAAGCCAGCATGCCAATCCCCGAGTCGGTCAAGGTCACCTTCAAGGGAACTCTGAGAGACCACATGGACTTCCGTGACGTAGTCCACGCTACGCAATCCCAGATGCTCGATAAATTCGGCGGCGACAATGTCTTTCAGGGCCGCATTATCGAAGTCCACCTTGGTACTCTTCCCGCCGATCAGGCCTTCACCTTCACTGACTGGACTGCTGAAATGAAAGCCAAGGCTTCCATCTGTATTTCCCAGGACGAAACCCTCATCGAATCTCTCGAGATCGCCAAAGGCCGCATTCAAATCATGATCGACAAGGGTATGGACAACGAAGGCGGCGTCCTCCAGGCGCTCGTCGACAAGGCCGACAAGCGCATTGCTGAAGTCCAGTCCGGCGAAAAGCCTCCCCTCGCTCCTGATGCTACCGCCAACTATCACGCCGAAGTCGTTGTTGACCTCGACGAGATCGTCGAACCCATGATCGCCGACCCCGACGTCTACAACGACGACGTCTCCAAGCGATACACCCACGATACCATCCGCGAGCTTTCTTTCTACGGCGGCGATAAGAAAGTCGACCTCGGCTTCGTAGGTTCCTGCATGGTCCACAAAGGAGATCTTAAGATCCTTTCCCAAATGCTCCGCAACCTCGAAGCACAGAACGGCGAGGTTAAGTTCAACGCCCCCCTCGTCGTAGCCGCGCCGACTTACAATATCATCGATGAACTCAAAGCCGAAGGCGACTGGGACATCCTGCAGAAGTATTCTGGCTTCGTCTTTGACGACAACGACCCCAAAGGCGCCGCCCGCACCAAATACGAGGATATGATGTATCTCGAGCGTCCCGGCTGCAATCTCTGCATGGGCAACCAGGAAAAGGCCGCCAAAGGCGACACCGTCATGGCCACCTCCACCCGCCTCTTCCAAGGCCGCGTCGTGGAAGACTCCGAGCGTAAGAAAGGAGAATCCCTTCTTTCCTCCACTCCAGTAGCCGTACTCTCCGCCGTCCTCGGCAGAACCCCAAGCTTTGAGGAATACAAAGCGGCCGTCGAGGGGATCAAGCTCACCAAATTCGCTCCCCCAAAGCAGGACCTCCTCACCGCCTCCTAGAAAACGGCCTGAAATTTCAAAACGCCTCCTGCCTCACTGCCGAAGGCGTTTTTTATTCCCCATTTCCCCCGAAAACTGCTTGCATTCGGCCGGACTCCCATTAGAAACGCGCTCCCATGGCACGCAAAGCTTGCAAGTCAAAAACTAGATCGTCCGTAGCCAAGCGCTTTAGAGTGACTGGCACCGGTAAGATTCTGCGCCGCAAACAAGGCAAACGTCACATTCTCCAGAAGAAAAACCGGAAACGGAAAAGAAATCTGGGGAGAGCGACTCTCGTTTCCGATGCAGACATCAAGAACGTGAAAAGAAACCTTCTTCTCCGCTAACCACACGACGATGACCCCGCCCGCAAAACGGACGGCCTCCATACAGCCTGTCTTTACCCAAAAAGAACTTTTGAACGATTGAGACTGTAGGAGTGAATTAGAAACCAACGATTCGTTCAGCCAAAAAAAGAAAATGCCAAGAGCAACTAACAGTCCGGCCAGCCGGAAACGTCGCAAACGCATCCTCCTCCGCGCGAAAGGCTTCCGCGGCTTCCGTTCCAAGCTTTACCGCTACGCGAAGGACGCCGTCTACAAGGCCCGCCAGTATGAGTATCGTGACCGTAAGAAACGTAAGGGACAATTCCGTCGCCTCTGGATCCAACGCATCTCCGCTGCCGTCCGTGCCGAGGGATTGACCTACTCACGCTTCATAGAAGGATTGAACGCCGCAGGGATCACTCTCGACCGTAAGATCCTCGCCGACCTCGCCGTGACCGACCTCGCAGCCTTCAACGGGATCGTTGAACAAGCAAAGATCGCCCTCGAACAAAAGAGGGCTTCCTGAGTCCAAACGACCAACCTTTCAAATGGCCGCGCTCCCTTAGAACGTGGCCATTTTTTGTGCTCTGGAAGGTGGCTGTAATGCCCGCTTATCCACAACCAAGCCGAAGCGGGCTGGACGCCTGCTCTCCATAGTCTTGACCAATCCCCCCCTTTCCCATAACCAGTCCCCCTTATGATTGAGCAAGCGACGCAAATCCAAGCCGAAGCCCTCGCCGCCGTGGAGGCCGCAAACACCGAGGCCACCCTCGAAGAGGCCCGCGTGAAGTTTCTTGGCAAGAAAAGCCCGCTCAATGCTCTTGCTGGCGAGATGCGTCATCTTTCCAACGAGGAGAAGCCCAAGCTCGGAGCCGCCCTCAATGCGGCCCGGCATGCTATCGGCGCTGCCCTTGACACCCGCAAACAAAGCCTACAGGACGCTGCCGATGCCGCTTCCGTCGAAGGACTCGACCCCTCCATGCCGGGCCGCTCCGTCGCTACCGGTTCACTTCACCCTCTCACTGTCGTCAAAGACCGCGCGATTCAGGTTCTCCGCCGCCTCGGCTTCGCCCTTGCCGACGGTCCGGAAATCGAAACCGAGTTCCATTGCTTCGACGCCCTCAACACCCCGGCCGATCACCCCGCTCGCAACGACTCAGACACTTTCTATTTCGACTCAGGCAAGCTTCTCCGCACGCACACTTCCAGCGTGCAGGTGCGCACCATGGAGAAGCAAAATCCGCCCGTCAAAATTATCGCTCCCGGCTCTGCTTATCGTCGCGACGAAATCGACGCGACCCATCTCTCGGTCTTCAACCAGCTCGAAGGTCTCTATGTCGACAATGACGTCCGTCTTTCCGACCTCAAAGGAACCCTCGAATTCTTCTATCGCGCCATGTTCGGCGACAACACGGAAGTCCGCTTCCGTCCACACTTCTTTCCCTTCACCGAGCCAAGCTTCGAAATCGACGTCAAGCTGCAGGTCAAAGGAGAAGCTCCCAAGTGGATCGAAGTCGCCGGTTGCGGCATGGTCGACCCCGCTGTCTTCGAAGCGATCAACAAGAGCCGCGGCGACACCGCCTTCGATCCTGCCAAACTTACCGGCTACGCTTTCGGCATGGGCCTCGACCGCCTCACCATGATCCAATATGGCATCAAGGACATCCGGCTCCTCATCGAGAACGACACCCGCTTCCTCAGCCAATTCGCTTAATCACGGAGACTATTTTTGGGGCAGCCACGATCCCGAATGCCAGCCCATCGACGAAGATTTTTCGTCGGGTGGCCCCTTGTTGGCTTCTTTGCTTTCGCCCATTCTCTGCTTTAATCCGCCCCCACCATGAAATCCCTTCTTCTCTTTTCAACTTTCTTGATCGCCCTCTCCTGATCGACCCTCGCCATCAAAAAGAAACCCAACATCGTCTTTTTCTTCGTCGACGACATGAGCTGGCGAGCAATTAAGGTCCTCTCTGTCAATTCCGACCCCGTGACCCCGCCTCAAATCACCCATGAAAAACCTTTACTCGTCGAGCATCTCCTCACGGATTTTCTTATTGCTCATCAGCTTATTCCGCTCGACATCGATATTATTTACCAGTGTTGCAAACTCGGCAATTTCACTCTCACGCAGAACCTTACGCTCCCGGTTTAGCTTCACAAATGTTCCTACCTTCAAGAAGGACATCAAAAATGGCTTCGTCCGCGCATCAACGGCCAACTGCAATCGATCCAATCTGGCGATACTGTCCCAGAGTGGATCATCGAATCCAGGCGATGAAAAACGGCCATTCTTAAAAACCGCTCCAAGTTCGTTGGCCGCACCATCGATCTCTTGCAGCGAACCCGCCAGCGACAAACGCTTGGGACCCCGCCTCATTCCGTGGAGAGCAATGAGTCGAGCCGACTCGTGATGAGGAATTGTTTTTAAAATCGATTTGAGCTTCTCCCGCACCTTGGGATGTCCCGCATTCCCGGAGTTTTTCAAGACCGCTTTCTGGACCATCTCAAAGTCCGCAAAAGCCTGCGCCACCTCCTTCGACTTGGTCGCCCTGCTAATGGCCACCGCTTCCTCAAACTGCGAAACGGTAATAATCTGAATCTTAGCCACCGCCTCAATTCCGTGACTGACGTATAGATCTTCCACCACAGATCGATTGCCCGCAGGCACGGAAAAGACGGTGCAGTTCTTACGCATCGCCCCTCTAATCTTGGCTCCCACCCCACCCACTGGGCGAACTTCTCCGGTCGCTGTCATGTCGCCGGTTGCGGCAAATTGTTGATCAAGCGGATTCCCCGAGATGATAGCGTCGGCCATCAGGCCACAAGCAACCGCCGCCGAAGGCCCGTCTTTGGGGGTGTGTTTATCTGAAAAACCAAATTCAATGACGTAGCCTTTCGGGATCTTATCCCGATGCCTCACTCTCATCAGTTTTTCCACCTCCGCCATGGCCGAAGTCATCATTCTCCCGACCCGTTGATTAAAGCGCAGCTGAAAATTCGATTCCCTGTCCTGAGCGGGAATAGCCGTGGCATTCATCTGGCTGGCGGTCCCGGCATAGGAACCATTGCCAAGGTCGAGCACGAGAAGACCTTTCACCTTGGATTGCAAAAGAGGTGGCTCCGCTCCAAACGAAACATGAGCCATCAAAAAAAGGAGGGTGAAAAATCTCATTACACGAGACGTTAACCTCCCTCTCTGCCATGGCAAGAACCGTAAATCGTTCCTAGAGACCAAGTTCTTCGAGGAAATCACGCCGGACTTTTCGCCCCTCCAGAAGAGGATACATCTCCAAATTGGGGTCTCCCTCCTTGTATCCTTTATTGTAATTGAAAAGATGCTTGGGGAAATACTCCACAAATTGCACTCGCTCTTCGTTGGTAAGCCGCCCCCAAACGGCGAAATTAAGGGTTCGTGAGACCTTCTGCTTCATCTTGAGCGTCAGTTTCCGCCCGGATAACGCCCGCTGGACCTGCTTGTGGGTGAGCTGCTCTGGAGAAACCTCCACGAGATCGTGATGACTCAATCCCCACCCATTCAGGATGCCCTCCAGCGGCTGGGGACCCAAATCAAGCTCGGTGCTCATTTACAGTTCGAGGAAACCTCTCAAGCTGACCGAAGACGCAACTCACCGAGACCGCTCATCAAAGCACGGGTCTCACGACGCCAGCGCTTGAGGGTTTCGCGGGATGATTCCAGCGATTCGGAGAAACTTGTCTCAAACTCATTGAGATTCTCTTTAAGCTTCTCAATTAGCTCATTGACCCTGGCTACGGCGTGCTCGCAAAGAGTGCCATCCTGAGCGGCCAATTCGGCCAGACGAACCTCTGCCTTACGCTGCGCCTCTCTCATTTCGGCAGCAATGATCTTACTGGCCGGCACACGACGAAGATTGCTCACAAGACCGAGTTTATGGAGCAACATGATCGTCCACTTGGTTGGGTCGAAGTTCCAGGGTTTCACCCCGTTACGGTAGTCATGCTGAAACTCGTGATGGAAGTTGTGATATCCCTCACCATAGGTCACAAGGGCCATGATCCAGCTGTCGCGAGCGGAGCAACGTGTTGAATAGGGCTGTTTGCCAACGCAGTGGCAGAGCGAATTAATAAAGAAGGTCGACTGCTGCACGAGAACAACTCGGAGAGCGCCCACAACAAGGAAGCCGGCAAGAGCTCCAACCATACCGCCCATGGCGAAGTAGCCAACGACGGCTGGGAAAATCAAACCCACCACAAAGGCTATGAGGACATAGTACTTGTCTTGGAAACGAACCAAGGAATCACGACGGAGATCTTTCACATTGTCCATCGGCTGCTCGGCATCGAGTTTGAAAAGAATCCATCCGATGTGCGCCCAAAAGAAGCCCTTGGTGATGTCATAGGGATCCTCGTCGTGGTCGGTGTGCTTGTGGTGACGACGATGATCGGAAACCCAGTGGAGGACTGAGTTCTCAAATGCGCAGGCACCAAAAATCAGTGTACCCAAACGTACGGGCCACTTGGCCTTAAAAGAAAGATGAGAGAAAAGGCGGTGATAGCCGAGAGTGATACTCAGGCCAGTTGCAATCATATAGAAGGCGAACATGCTCCACATGATCCAGTTAAGGTCATGCAAATACAGAAAGATCGGAGCTGCAACGACTCCAAGAGTGGTGACAACGAATAAGAAAGAGGTGTTGACCCAATTGACCCGGTGAAAAGGTATACGGAAGTTCATGACTGTCTCAATGCTCCGGGCGAAGCCTACGCCCGCCCGGCTTCGGATCATAATCACTTTTACTCCAAAATTCCAGTCTCAATTTTAGCCCTTCGCTTGAAACCTCATAACAATAGTGGAATAACAATCTATAAATAAACAGTTTAAAGAAAATTATCCTCGTATAGCCCCCTCGCGTTAGATTTTTTACTCAAACACAAGAGAGAAGAGAAACTCCGTCGCTATCAGCCTCTGGCAACAAGACATCGGCAATAAGCAAATTTGGGGTGATGGTACCATGGTTGGAGGGTAGTTGACTGAAGCAACGCCGCCGCAGGTAGGTCCCGAAGACAGCAATCTATTTCATCAAGAAGTTCCGTGACTTCACGGGGCGTTGTTTGCGCCATCAGCGAGGAACCATCTCCTCATCCTCACGCGAAATTACTCCGGCACATACTCCCCTTTCGAGTGGTGCGGGACGAGTGGCCAGCGATCGGTCCGGAAGGGATAAGCCGGAAGCTCATTGCCATTTAGCAAACTTCCATTGGGGAGATTGGATTGGGCGTAGCGAACTGCCTTTGGATTCTCTACCTCCCCAGCCCAAACTTCCAACTGGGCATCATTCCCCTGCACCCTACGCACTCTCGCTCGGGCAATGTGAAATTCTTTGTCCTCTCCCGCGATCACAAATCCCAGATCGGTATCCTTATTCAGTCGCAGCCCCAAGGCTGTTCCTTGTTCAAATGAGATGATCGCTTTGCCCTCCACAAACTCAACCGACTGATAAACCGGCCCCCGCCATTCCAAGGCTTGGTCCGAGCGGGGACGCTTCACCCCATAAACTTCCGCCAAAGCCCAACGCGCCGAACGCTCCCCAACAGGGCGTTTATGCCTCGGATGAATGTTGCCATCGCTATTGGCATCGTAGCTTACAATCAATCCCGTCCTCGGCGTATTCTGCCAGGTGTGCAACTGCACTTCGCGAACGACATTGGTGTGATGATTCATATCGTAGCTCATCGAACGCCGCGTGCTCCAACCGGCAATTTGAATTAAGCCCATCGGAAGTTTCTCATCTTGAAAAGCGCGACGCCAATCACTGACCACCGCCGGAAAAGTCTTGGGAAAAGGCTTCCATGATTCGCCAAAAGAATTGTTTTCGCCCTGATAAAACAAAGCCCCTCTCACTGTGAACGGGGCGATAGGCATTAAAGTCCCCCGATACATTGCTCCCGGATGCGCCTTCTCCGCTGGGTCGGTATAGTTCCTCGCATTTGGACGTCCGCCCGGAGCTTTTCCTCCTCTGGCCTCCGCCTCCTTCTTTGCCTTCTCCCAGACCGCCATGTCTGTCTCGAACCTCTTCTTCGCTCCTCTCTCGCCTCCGCCCTTCGTCCAATCCTGCAGAGCCTTTTGGTGGTCACTCAGATACGACTTCATTTCCTGAATCCCCACCAGCGTTTCATTGGAAACCCAAAACTGCGCCATCGTTCCGCCCCACGAGGTGTCGATCAATCCCACCGGCACCTTCAGGCGCCGACTTAATCGCTGCGCAAAATAATATCCCACCGCGGTGAAGCGCCCGGCCTCTTCGGGCGTCGCCTTCATCCAACGACCAATATGCTCCCCACCTTCCCCAATCGGAAAATCATCCTCAGGCTGGCCCGAAGCGATCTTGGGAACTCTGAGACAACGCACTGCCGGAGAATCAGCGGAATCAATTTCAATATCCGCATTCAAAGTGCCGGAAAGCGTCCACTCCATATTGCTCTGCCCTCCGCAAAGCCACACCTCACCGACAAGAACATCCTCGAAAACCTTCTTCTCACTAACGCTGGCAATTTTCAAATCACTCGCCGTAAAACTCGCCTTCATTGGCTCCAGCGTAGCGAGCCATTCCCCCTGCGCATTGGCCGTCGCACTCGCCTTGCGATCACCAAGTTCAACCTCAACTTTTTTCCCCGCGCCGGCCCATCCCCATACCCGCACCGGCTTGTCACACTGCACCACCATGTGATCACCAAAAACATGCGGAACCCGCAATTCGGCAAACAAGAGGGAGTCTCCCAAAATAAAAATCGCAGAAAGCAAAAAAATAAAACGCATTCCTTACGCTTTCCATCCTCTGCCTGATGTCAAACTTTTCGCTCCACAAGCCCTGGACTGTATAGCATTTTCGGAGGGCTCCCGCAAAAGGAGCCGCCAAAACCCAACACAATCTCGTGAGCCAAGCCCCCTCAAAACCAGAAGTTATCCCGAAAAAATATCTTGCTGCCTTCATTCTTACGACCTGCTGCTTTGCGCTCTGGGGATTTGCCAACGACGTCACTAATCCGCTTGTGAAGGTCTTCAAAGAGGTCTTTCTCATCAACAACGCGGAATCATCACTCGTTCAAACGGCTTTTTACGGAGGCTACTTCACCATGGCTCTCCCGGCGGCCTTCTTTATTCGGAAGTATTCCTACAAGGCAGCCATTATGATCGGCTTTGCACTTTACGCAATCGGCGCCTTTCTCAGCCTCCCCGCCAGCCTCGCGGCCAACTTCTATTTCTTCATTCTCGGACTTTACATTCTGACCTTCGGATTGGCGTTCCTGGAGACAGCCTGTAATCCCTACATCATGGCGATGGGACCACCCGAAACCGCCACCCAACGTCTCAACCTGGCCCAGGCCTTCAACCCCATCGGCACCCTCACCGGCATGCTGGTCATGACTTCTCTCATCGCACCCAACCTCGTCGTGACAAATTTCCGGGAGGAAGTGAAGGAGCAGAAAGTCGAAGCCACGCAGTATCTCTACACCGACGCTTCTCAGCTTCCCGAAGGCGCGGAACTAAAAGACGACAGAATCACTCTGGCCGACGGATCCGAAGTCACCTTCTACAAAGACGGCCTCCCGGATCATCAAAAAACCTTTGGCAAGCTCGACGGCAATGTGACCGATGCTCTGACCGCAATGCGCGCCACCAAGCCTAAAAAATTCAGCGAACTCCAACAGTCCGATCTGGGATATGTCCGCATGCCCTATCTGGCCATAGGAGGCGTCGTTCTTGGCTTTCTCATTCTCTTCTTTCTCACCAAGATGCCCAGCTTCAAGGACAACACCGAGAAGAGTTCCTTTCTGGGAGTTTGCAAACGAATCTGGAAGCGCCCCCATTTCCGGGAAGGCGTCATGGCCCAGGCTTTCTATGTCGGCGCGCAGATCACTTGCTGGACCTTCGTTATTCACTACGGCATGGAAGTGGCCCAACTCGATCTCGAAACAGCCGGCCTTTGGAATGTCGCTGCCATGGTTACGTTCCTCTCCTGCCGATTCATCTGCACCGCCCTCATGCGTAAACTCAGCCCGGGCTGGCTCATGGGAGTTCTTGCCGTGGTGGCAGTGCTACTCCTGCTTGGAGCGATCTTTCTCGATAAAAAAGCCGGCCTCGCCTGTCTGGTCGCGGTCTCGGCCTGTATGTCGCTTATGTTTCCCACCATCTATGGCATCGCCCTGCACGGCCTCTCGCCCGAAGAGGCTGAAATCGGCTCCGCTTTCCTCATTATGGCCATCGTCGGAGGTGCCGTCCTCCCACTCATGCAGGGAAAATTCATCGACGAGCTGGGGATCAAGAACAGCTTCTGGCTCCCGGTCTTATGCTTCGTCGTGATCGCAATCTACGGATTTCGCGCCTTCCTAAAATTTGAAAAAGAGCCTGCTTAAACTTTAAAAGTCTCATTTTCACTCACCTTGCGTCCAAGCCCCAAACTCTTGACTTGCACCTTCCTCCATCAAATTCAAACTTCGGGCTAGACATGACACTTTATCCACACACTTCTCGCCGAACCGGCTTCACTCTGGTCGAGCTCCTCGTCACCATTGCCATCCTTGCCGTCCTTGCCAGTCTCGTGATTATTGGCGTGCGCAAAGGCTTCCAGGCCGCAAATGCGGCCAAACTTACCGGCAACATGAAAAGTATCTACACCATCATGATGGATATCGTCAGTGAAGGCACCGAGACCGGATACCATCCTCCGGGAAGCTTTCCTCCACATTCAGGTGTTCTCGCGGGTGAACTCGGAGCCTCATTTTTGTGGTGGGACCTTGTCGCGGAGAAAGCAGGAGTCGCCGACCGTTCCAGCGGGCGCTACAAATGGACTGAACCCTACGCCGATACTGTCCTTCAGAACCCTCTCTCCAAAAAGAAACTCGGTGCCGGACTCACGGAATACTACTCACTTTACGGAAACAGCGATGTTAGCCGTGGTGGATACACCTACAACGGAAATCTCGGGGGCAGAGCCATTCCGGATTCCAATGAGGAAGATGCCTTCCTCGTTCGCCAGATCGATGTCGAAGACGAGGCTACCACCATCTTTTTCGCCGAGTCGAATGATAACGATACCGGTGAGGGCTGGGTATTTGAGACGATCCAACAAGTTCCCCAGGGCAACTACAAAGACCAGGTCTACTGCTGCTTCCTTGATGGACATATCAAACCCATCAAAAACAAAGTCATCAGCCGAACTACCGCGTTTGACTTCTACACCTCGGTCGAAGAAAAAGATTACGATAACCAACCAGGCGAAAACGACTAGAGTGCAGAACTACCACAAGATTACAGGGCACCTTTCATTGAAGCCCACCTATTCGGCATTGGACTATGGAATAGTCACTCAAAGTGAATTTGAAACCGACCACTTGTACCCTATCGAGATTGCGCGAATCCTGAAAAACCATCCCCTTCGAAGGTAGTCTACCGATGACAAAAAAACGACGACCCGCAAGGACCGTCGTTTTGAAAAGTCTCCGTGATAGAGATTACTTCTTCTCCTTCTTCTGGTTGAACTCGAAGTGGAACATGCGACCGCCGTCCTGCTTATCGAGGCCAAATTTTTCGATGCGCTCCTGAAACTCCTCGGGGACTGCGGCTTTATCGACATCGGAGTCGTAAGGACCCTCGAAAACGATTTCTCCATCGATATCCCGAATGACAATCTCACGAGCCCCGTCGCTCATGCGCATCTCCACACTTCCGTCTTGATCCTGAAACATCACTGAACCAGCCTGTTTCACGCCAACCTTCTGATCCAGAAGATCGTCGAGCTTCAACTTCAGTTGCTGGGGGCCGTTCCCTCCATTCATGCCCCAGGCCTTTTCAACCTCCCTGAGGAGCTGGCGTTGGATGTCGAAATTGGGGATCATCCCAGGGCCCCCTCCAAGTTGACGCTCCAGCATTTTTTGTAAATCAGCACGCCCGCCATCTGCAGGAAAAGGATTCACGCCGTTCGCTTGCGGTGGCAAACCGACCCGCTCGACCAACTTGATTTTTTGTTCGATCGGACGTCCCCGCCGAACGAGCTTGAGGGAAATTTCTTCGCCGGGCGCCTTGGCTTGCACGGCGGCTCTGAGATCATCCTGGGAAGTCAATTTCTTGTCATCGATAGCGGTCACAATATCGCGCTCGGTGAGTCCGGCTAGATCAGCCGGGCTATCCTTCAAAACGAAATTAAGCTGGAGTCCGCTTTCCAGATTCAAGTGCCATGCAAGATCCTCGTTGACCGGATCTCCAGAGACGCCTAGGAAAGCCTGCTTCGCCTCAAGAGGTCTTTTCACGGCGTCTTCATGACCGCCCTGATTGTTTTCGGGAACAATTTCGGCAGGCGCGGGAGTTTTTTCAGCAGGGACCCCACCGGGACGCTCAA
>Ga0160423_10002807_pt1 | contig 14536 bp, 16 predicted proteins | sample CRUFie14St8metaG_FD_108191 | JGI IMG/M metagenome (GOLD analysis project Ga0160423, IMG submission 108191) | Marine microbial communities from the Costa Rica Dome - CRUD Field 142mm St8 metaG | ecosystem: Environmental > Aquatic > Marine > Oceanic > Photic zone | place: Costa Rica: the Eastern...
TAAAACAGATTTTACTGAAGTTAACTTTGAAGATTTAGGAAAAGAATAATCTCATAAATTATTTTTTAACAATATATATTTGTGTTAATAATTTAATCAGCTAATTCACAAAAAGATATTTATAGCATATTATTTTTACAATATTAATTCAAGTTATGAGTAAAATTATTGCTATAGCAAACCAAAAAGGTGGAGTTGGTAAAACAACCACTGCGATTAATTTAGCTGGTTGTTTGGGTGTTTTAGAAAAGAAAACCTTATTAATAGATGCTGATCCACAAGCAAATTCAACATCAGGTTTAGGATTAAATCCGAAAGATATTGAAAAAGGAACTTATGAGGTGATAATTTCAGATGTATTAGCTAAAGATACTATTCTAAAAACAAATTCACCTAATTTAGATATTTTACCGGCAAACATTGATTTGGTTGGAGCTGAAATTGAACTTATTCAAATTGAAGAAAGGGAATTTCAAATGAAAAATGCTATCAAAAAGTTAAAGGATGATTATGATTATATAATAATTGATTGCGCTCCATCTTTGGGCTTATTAACTCTTAATGCACTTGCAGCCTCAGACACCGTTATTATACCCATACAATGTGAGTATTTTGCTCTTGAAGGATTAGCAAAACTATTAAATACAATCAAGGTAGTACAACAAAGGCTAAACATTAAACTTAAAATTGATGGTTTATTATTAACTATGTATGACACAAGATTAAGGTTATCAAATCAGGTTGTGGAAGAAGTCAAAAAACATTTTCAAAAAATGGTATTTAACACTATTATTCATAGAAATGTAAGATTAGGAGAGTCTCCCTCTTTTGGAGAAACAATAATTAGTCATGATGCAACAAGTAAAGGTGCAATCAATTATCTTAACTTAGCCAATGAATTATTAGAAAAAGAAGCTCAAAAAGAATGATGTCAAAAAAAGAAAAAAAAATATTAGGCAAAGGACTATCAGCAATTCTTGGAAATAATTTAAAGCAAGAAAATAAGCTGGAAATACACAAAGATAATTCCTTACAAATTAGCCAAATTGGTAGCATATTAATTTCAGAAATAGAACTAAATCCTTTTCAACCAAGAAAAGAATTTGATCAGGAAAGGCTAAATGAACTTTCCATGTCCATTAAAGAACTTGGAGTTATACAACCAATTACTGTAAGAAAAATAGAAAGTGATAAATATCAGCTAATTTCTGGAGAAAGAAGATATAGGGCATCTAAACTAGCTAATATTTTGAAAATACCAGCATTTATTAGGGTTGCTAATGATCAGCAAATGCTAGAAATGGCTTTAGTTGAAAATATTCAAAGACAAAATCTTAATGCGATTGAAATTGCACTAAGCTATCAAAGACTTATCAAGGAATGTAATCTAACTCAAGAAGCTTGTAGTAAAAGAGTTGGTAAAAAAAGATCAACAGTTACCAATTTTCTTAGATTACTTAAACTACCTCCTATTATACAGAAGGGATTAAAAGAAAGAAAAATAACTACTGGTCATGCAAGATCATTAATCAATATTGAAAATAGAGAAAGTCAAACTAATCTTTATCATGACATTATTGTAAATGGGTATTCTGTACGAGAAGTTGAAGAACTATCTAAAGCATTCAAAGAAAAAAAATACAAAAGAATTTCTAGAGAAAGAAAATTTATTTCTTTACCATTTAATCAAAAAAAAATGATCTATGATTTGTCAATTCATTTAAATACTGATATTGATATAACCCAAAATAAAAAAGGAAGTGGAAAACTTACTATTTCATACGATAACCAAAACGAACTTGAAAGAATATTTAATCTCATACAAAAGCATGCTTAAAAAAAAATTTTTAATATTTTTTTTTATTCTGTTTAGTATTGTTGCAAACAGTCAAAAAATTGAAAAAAAACCCTCAAAAGCGGCATTATATTCTACAGTTTTACCAGGTCTAGGGCAAGCATACACATATAAATATTGGAAAATTCCAATAATATATGCTGGCCTAATTACATCTGGATATTATGTAAATGACAACTATCAAAAATACAATTTATATAAAAATACTTTTATTGATAGAGTAAATGGAGAAAATAATGATCAGTTCATTAATGTTTATTCAGACAACGACTTACAAACATTAACAAGTTTCTACAGAAGAAACACAGAAGTATCTTCACTTTTATTTTTACTTACTTATATTTTAAATATATTAGATGCTTCAGTAAATGCTCATTTGATTAACTATGACATAAGCGAGAATATTTCTATTAATTTTATACCAAAAAATATGAGCAATAATAGTTATTCCCTTATAAATATGCATCTAAACTTATAAGATTATGAAAATTATCATCTCTGGATTTGGAAAGATGGGTAAAAAAATAAAAGATATCGCTCAAAAAAGAGGTCATAGTATTATTAACATTTCAAATAGTAAAGATCCATTAACTGATTTAGATGTTACAAAATGTGATGTTGTCATTGATTTTAGTACTCCTGATACGGCATTTGATAATATATTTTATTCGCTGATTAATAATACTCCTATCATTTCTGGAACTACAAACTGGTTATCAAATATTGATAAAGTAAAAAATCTATGCTTAGAAAAAAAAGGAGCATTCTTATATTCAGCAAATTTCAGTTTAGGAATGAATATTTTTTTCGAAATCAATAAACAAATTGCTGAAATTATGAAATCGCATGAATATAAATGTGAAGTTAATGAAGTTCACCATATTCAAAAAATTGATTCTCCAAGTGGCTCAGCTTTAGTACTAAAAGATGATATTCAAAAAATTTATGGTCAAAATATTAATGTTAGTTCTAAAAGATTAAATAAAACTGTTGGTATTCATAATATAAAATATGAATCTGATATTGATGAAATTATAATTACTCACAATTCTAAAAATAGAGACGGATTTGCGTTAGGAGCTATTTTGGCGGCAGAATGGATAATTGGGAAAACAGGTTTTTTTACAATGAAAGACGTGTTAAAATTTTAAAATTAAAAAAACAAAAAATGCAAGAAAAACTAGAAAAATTATTTGGAAAATCACTTAAACTAACTCTGTTTATATTCTTTACAATTATATGGTCATTATTTGTTTTTTTGATTAATGGTGAGTGGCTGTACTTTGTCCCAATAATTTTAGCTGATGTGTTATTTTTTGAAACTATTAGTTGGCAATTTTGGAAAAAGAAAGAAAAAAAGAAAAAGCCAAAAAAAAGTGAAATCAAAAGTTGGATTGATGCAATTTTATTTGCTGTTATAGCCGCCACACTCTTAAGAACATTTTTAATTGAAGCATATACTATTCCTACACCTTCAATGGAAAAATCAATGTTAGTTGGAGATTTTCTTTTTGTTAGTAAAGTTGCGTATGGACCAAGAGTACCAATGACCCCTCTTGCAGTTCCACTAGTTCATCATACAGTTCCGATTTTAGGTTTAAAATCTTATTCAGAAGCTGTAAAAATACCTTATCATAGAATGAAAGGTTTAGGTCATGTTAAAAGAAATGACTGCGTAGTTTTTAATTGGCCAGCAGAAGAACTAGGCAGACCAATTGATAAAAAGGAAAATTATGTAAAAAGATGTGTAGGGATTCCTGGCGATACAATTGAAATTAAAAGTTCATTTTTATATGTAAATAATAAACCTCAAGATTCTGTTTTTGGAATGAAAAAGCAATGGAGTTATAAAGTTGAAATGAAAGGAAATGCATCATTAAATAAAAAAATATTGTATGAAAAATATGATATAACAGAAGTAAGAAGGTATGGAAAAGATTGGATATTAAATTTAACTGAATCTAGCCTAAATGAAATTAGTAAATTTAAAAATATCAAAAAAATAACAAAATTAATTTCTGAAACTGAAAATGACCACAGAATTATGTTTCCACAAGACAAAAAATATAAATGGAACAGTGACAATTTTGGACCACTAGTTATACCAAAAAAAGGAAAATACGTTCAACTAAATTCAAACAATATAGCGATATACAAAACTATCATTGAAAGATATGAGAAAAACACTTTAAAAGTTGAAGGAGATTCTATATTTATTAATAATATACTTACGAATAAATATAAATTTAAAATGAATTACTTCTGGATGATGGGTGATAATAGACATAATTCTGCTGATTCAAGAATGTGGGGTTTTGTGCCTGAAAATCATATTGTAGGAAAGGCTTTATTTGTATGGATGAGTTGGGATAAAAATGCCAAAGGAATAAAAAAAATTAGATGGAATAGATTGTTTACAAGTGTTAAATAAATTACTTCTTCCTTCATCTTATTTTGGACCAATTGAATATTATGCATTTTTATGCAAATACAGGAATATTTATATTGAAGTTCAAGAAAATTTTATTAAACAAACAATTAGAAATAGATGTTATATCATGTCTGCAAATGGCAAACTTAGATTAACTGTACCCGTTTACAAAACTCATCAAACTAAAATTAATAATATAAAAATCTGTTATAAACAAAATTGGATAAAAAACCATTGGTTTTCAATAAAATCTTCTTATGGCTCCTCCCCTTATTTTTTATTTTATGAAAAAGAAATTTTTAAAATATTACAAAAAAGAGAAAAATATTTATTTGATCTTAATAATTCTTTGCAAAAGAAAATATTTGAAATATTAGATATAAATCCTTTAATTTCTTTTACTAAAAATTATGATCATCAAAATAATATGTGCGATTTAAGAAATTACTCTTTTTTACATAATAAAATAAAGCCATACAACCAGGTGTTCATGAACAAGTTAAACTTTATACCAAATTTATCAATTTTAGATTTAATATTTAATCTTGGACCTCAAAGCACTAAATACTTGCTAGATATAGACATATAAAATCATTTGCTTATTTTTGAAAAAAATAATTATTGTGAATTTAGATTTTAATAAAAATGATGATTTCATGAGATTGAAAATTTCTGATCTTAAAAGAAAAAAGGCAATTATTCTAAAAGGAGGTGGAAAAGATAAAATTAAAAAACAGCATGAGAAAGGAAAATTAACTGCTAGAGAGCGTATAGATTTTTTAAAAGATCCTGGTGCTATATTTTTTGAAATAGGCTTATTCGCTGGATACGAAATGTATTCTGATTATGGTGGATGCCCTGCTGGTGGTGTCATTGCAGGTATTACTTATATAAAAAATAGAATGTGTATTATAGTTGCAAATGATGCAACTGTAAAAGCTGGTGCATGGATGCCAATTACTGCAAAAAAAAATCTCAGACTTCAAGAAATTGCCATGGAAAATCGTCTGCCAATTATTTATTTAGTTGACAGCGCAGGCGTTTTTTTACCTATGCAAGATGAAATATTTGCTGATAAAGATCATTTTGGTCGTGTATTTAGAAACAATGCAAAAATGAGTTCTATGGGTATTTTACAAATTGCTGCAATTATGGGTTCATGCGTTGCCGGAGGTGCTTATTTACCAATTATGAGTGATGAAGCTATTATAGTAAATAAAACTGGTTCAATTTTTCTTGCTGGAAGTTACTTAGTTAAAGCTGCAATTGGTGAAGAGATTGATAATGAAAGTTTAGGTGGTGCTTCAACACATTGTGAAATCTCCGGAGTAACTGATTACAAAGCAAAAAATGATGAAGATGCATTAAAGATAATTCAGAACATTATTGATAAAACAGCAGAAGAACCAAAAGCAGGTTTTAATCGCAAAAAAAGTAAAGAACCAAAGGTTGATATTAAAAATATATATGGAATTTTACCAAAAGAAAGGAATGTTCCATATGATATGAAAGAAATTATAAAATGTTTAGTTGATAATTCTGATTTTGAAGAATACAAAAAAGAATATGGTCAGTCAATTATATGTGCATATGCTAGAATTGATGGGTGGTCTGTAGGTATTGTTGCTAATCAACGCAAAAGTATTAAGACTAAAAAGGGAGAACTTCAATTAGGAGGTGTCATATATTCTGATTCTGCAAATAAATCTGCAAGATTTATTGCAAATTGTAATCAAAAAAAAATACCTCTTGTATTCTTACAGGACGTAACAGGATTTATGGTTGGATCACGATCTGAACATGGTGGAATTATTAAAGATGGAGCTAAAATGGTAAATACCATGAGCAACTCTATTGTTCCAAAGTTTACAATAATAATTGGAAATTCATATGGCGCAGGAAATTATGCGATGTGTGGTAAAGCATATGATCCAAGACTAATAGTTAGTTGGCCAACTGCTAAAATTGCAGTCATGGGCGGTGAACAAGCAGCTAAAGTATTATTACAAATAAAAAAAAGTACACTAAAAAAACAAGGAAAAAAAATCACAAAAGAGGAAGAGGAAAAACTTTTAAGTGACATCGTAAAAAAGTATGATTTACAAACCACAAGTTATTTTGCAGCATCTAGGTTATGGGTAGATGCAATTATTGATCCCACTGAAACAAGAAAGGTAATTTCTTTAGGAATTGATGCAGCAAATAATTCACCAATTAAAGAAAAATATAATAGTGGTGTAATACAAACATAATTTGTTAATGTATTTTTTATTTTTGTCAAATATTTAGAGATATGATAAACATAACATTTCCAGACGGAACAATAAAAAAAATGAAAGTAGGTATAACATCTATGGACATTGCAATGGAAATTTCAGAGGGCTTAGCAAGAAACGTTCTTTCTGCAACTATAAATGATGAAGTTTGGGATTTAAATCGTCCAATTTTTGAGGATTCTAACATTAAATTAAATACTTGGTCTGATGCTGATGGGAAATCGTGTTTTTGGCATTCTTCAGCACATTTACTTGCAGAAGCTCTTGAATTTTTTTACCCTGGTATACAATTTGGAATTGGTCCATCAATTGAAACTGGTTTTTATTATGATATTGATTTGAACGGACATTCAATATCTTCGGATGACTTTGAAAAAATTGAAGTTAAAATAAAAGAATTAGCAAAAGAAAAAAACAAGTTCATTAGAAGTGATATTAGTAAAAAAGATGCAATTAAATATTTTAAAAATAAAGGTGATAATTTAAAATTAGAACTTTTAGAAGATTTAGAAGATGGTAAAATAACTTTTTACAAACAAGGAAATTTCACAGACTTATGCAAAGGCCCACATCTTACAGATACTTCTAAAATTAAGGCAATCAAATTATTAAACATTGCAGGTGCATATTGGAAAGGAGATGAAACTAACAAGCAATTAACTAGAATTTATGCTATTTCTTTTACTAAAGAAAAAGATCTTAAAAAGCATATGCTAATGCTTGAAGAAGCAAGGAAAAGGGATCATAGAAAAATTGGTAAAGAAATGGAATTATTTACATTTTCTAAAAAGGTAGGGCAAGGTCTTCCTCTATGGTTACCAAAAGGAGCTAAGATAAGAGAGAAACTAGAAAATTTTTTAAAAGAAGCACAAATCAAAGCAGGATATCAACCAGTTGTAACTCCACACATTGGTAATAAAGATTTATATGTTTGTTCAGGACACTATGAAAAATATGGCGAAGATTCATTTCAGCCAATAAAAACGCCCAATGAAAATGAAGAGTTTTTTCTAAAACCAATGAACTGTCCACACCATTGTGAAATCTACAAATCTAAAGCTTATTCTTACAAAGATTTACCAGTTAGATTCGCTGAGTTTGGAACAGTATATAGATACGAACAATCTGGTGAATTACACGGACTTACAAGAGTTAGATCATTTACACAGGATGATGCTCATATTTTTGCCAGACAGGATCAAGTAAAAGATGAATTTAAAAACGTCATTGATTTGGTATTGTATGTATTTAATGCATTAGGATTTAAAGAATTTAAAGCACAAATTTCCCTAAGGGATAAGTTTGATCAAAAAAAATATATTGGATCTGATGAAAACTGGATGAAAGCTGAAGAATCAATAGTAGCTGCCGCTAAAGAAAAAAATTTAAACGCTGTTATTGAATATGGTGAAGCTGCTTTTTATGGTCCAAAGCTCGATTTTATGGTTAAGGATGCAATTGGTAGAGAATGGCAGTTAGGAACAATACAGGTAGACTATAGCTTACCTGAAAGATTTGAACTTGAATATACTGATATAGACAATAGTAAAAAAAGACCTGTTATGATTCATAGAGCTCCTTTTGGTTCAATGGAGAGATTCGTTGCTGTATTGATCGAGCATTGCGCAGGAAATTTTCCACTATGGCTCTTATCTGACAAGTGTATAATATTACCAATTAGTGAAAAACATCATGATTATGCACAAAAAGTGTCTGAATTATTAAAAAATTACGATATTTGCGGCCCTATTGATGAAAGAGCTGAAACTACAGGTAAAAAAATTAGAGATGCTGAAGTTTCTAAAACCCCTTTCATAATAGTTTTAGGAGATAAAGAAAAAGAACAAAAAAATATAAGTGTAAGAAAGCACGGTGGAGAAAATTTAGGATCATTAAGCATTGAAAATTTTGCTAAATTGGTTGAAGAAGAAATTAAAGAATTATTAACAATTAAAAAAGAAATATAATCGTAAGGAGACAACAAAATAATCGCAAATTTTCCGTTAGAAAAAAGAAACACAGAACTAATATTGAAATAACTGCAAAATTTGTAAGAATAGTAGGAGAAAACATTGAATCAAAGATAATTTCAATTGAACAAGCTATCAAAATTGCTAATCAAATGGAATTAGATTTGGTTGAAATTTCTCCAAAAGCTGACCCTCCGGTCTGTAAAGTTATAGATTATAAAAAATTTATTTACGATCAGAAAAAGAAACAAAAAGCGATAAAGAATAAGGCTCAAAAGGTTGTAATTAAAGAGCTGCGTTTTGGACCAAATACGGGTGAGCATGATTTTGAATTTAAATTAAAACATGCAAGAAGTTTTTTAGAAGATGGAGCGAAAGTTAAAGCATTCGTATTATTCAGAGGAAGGACAATAATTTTTAAAGAACAAGGGCAAATTTTATTATTAAAATTAGCTCAAGCTCTTGAAGATATTGGAACTGTAGAAATTATGCCTGAACTTGATGGAAAAAAAATGATAATCATTATAGCACCAAAAAAGAAAAAATAAAATGCCAAAAATTAAAACAAAAGCAGGAGCAAAAAAAAGATTTAAATTAACAGGTTCTGGTAAACTAAAAAGAAAACATGCATTTAAATCACATATCTTAACAAAAAAAGAAACTAAACAAAAACATAACCTAACTAAAACTGGATATGTTCATAAATCAGACGAAAAAAGTGTAAAACAACAATTAGGAATATAGTATTAACAAATATAAAGTTCAATAAAGGGTTTTTTAACCACTTCATATTTAAAAACAAATAAAATGCCAAGATCAGTAAATTCCGTAGCAGCAAAAGCTAAAAGAAAAAAAATAATAAAAGCAGCAAAAGGGTACTTTGGAAGAAGAAAAAATGTACACACGATTGCAAAAAATGCAGTTGAAAAAGGTATGCAATATGCATATCGAGATAGAAAAAATAAAAAAAGAACATTTAGATCCTTATGGATTCAAAGAATAAATGCAGGTGTTAGACAGTTTGACATGTCATATTCAGTATTTATTGGAAAACTAAATAAAACTGGTATTGAACTAAATAGAAAGGTACTTGCAGATTTAGCAATGAACCATCCTGATGCTTTCAAAGCTGTAGTAAAAAAAATAAGTTAATTTAGTTCCTTTTTTAAAAGTTCAGAAATTGTTTTTCCTTCTGCTTTACCTTGTAATTTTTTAATTAAGAAGGACATGCACTTGCCAAAATCCTTATTTGATTTAGCATTCATTTCTTGAACAGCTTCTTTTACAATAATTTCTAGTTGTTTAAAATCAATTTGTTCTGGCAAATAAGCTTTAAGATAAGTTGACTGATTAATTTCTATTTGTGCCAAATCATTTCTTTTTTGATTAACATAAATATCAGATGCATCTTTTCTCTGTTTAACTAATTTGGTAATTATTTTTATAGCTTTATCATCATCAACTTTGTTTCTACCATCCTTACTGCACTCTAACAATAAAGCAGATTTGGCTGCACGAAGAGCTTCAAGCTTTTTGGAATCTTTATTCTTCATTGATTTAATAATATCAATATTAATTTGTTCTTGTATACTCATTATTTTTTTTTAATTTTTTTAATGCATTAATAGCAAAATCATAACTTGGATTGATTTCTATTGCTCTATTATAATCAGATTCAGCTTGAGCTATATTTCCTAAGGTTTCAAAACAAACACCTCTTGAATAATATGCTTGAAAATAATTAGAATTAGAATAAATTGCATCCGAAAAATTATTGGTTGCAATATCAAACAATTGTAACTCCATATGTATAAATCCCAAATTATAATGTCCATCAGCATGAAATGGATCAACTTTGTGTAATTCACTATATGAAGTTAAGGCATTGTTCCAGTCCATGTTTTCTTGGTAAAAAATTGCTTTATTATATAATAACTGCACATCAAAAGAATCTAATAACAAAGCACTATTATAAAAAGAGATAGCTAATGTATCTTTTTGAAGATGATATGTATGAGCAATCTCTATATACGCTTCTTTATATTTAGGATTAATATTTATAGCATTTGAAAAAAACTTAATTGCCATATCAATATTTTGCAAATATTTATATGCATAACCCATTAATAGATGAGTTTTCTCTTGATTATAATTAACTTCCAAAGATTTATTAAAATAACTTAAAGATTGAATGAATTTTTTTTCATCAACACCTCTAAATGCCAAAAAGATTTCACCTAGTAATGATAAGGCTAAATAATTTTTTTGATCAATTTGAACAGCTTTTTCTAGATGTAAAATTGAACTATTTATATGTTCTATTTTCTGAGATTTTTTTGATAAATTAAAGTATGAATTGCCTAGTTTATATCTAATATCAGCGTTTAAAGAATCTAATATAACACATTGGTTTAGATCATAAATTGCTGATTCGTAATTATTTTTAGATAAATTATAATCTACTCTATCTAGTAGTAGCTTAATATTTTTTGGTTCTTTAGAAATTTTTTTTGAAAGCAAAACTATTTCACTTTGTTGATTCTTATTTTCTTGTTTTTCAGTACATGAAACAAAAAATAAAAAGCAAAAAAAAATAAAAAACAAATTATAAACTACTACTTGCAATTTCTTTTATTTTATTTTGAATCTCATCCGAAAGCTCATGATTGTCATTTAATAATTTTACAACGGAGTCTCTTCCTTGACCTAGCTTTGTATCAGAATAAGAAAACCATGAACCACTTTTATTTACTATTTCTAGATCAACAGCTTTATCTAAAATTTCACCAGATTTTGATATACCTTTACCAAACATTATATCAAATTCAACTTTATTAAAAGGTGGTGCAACTTTATTTTTTACAACTTTAACTCTAGTTCTATTTCCTATTATTTCATCACCATGCTTGATTGAACCAATTCTTCTTATATCTAATCTAACTGATGAATAGAATTTTAATGCATTTCCACCTGTTGTTGTCTCAGGATTTCCAAACATTACACCAATTTTCATTCTAATTTGATTGATAAAAATTACTGTGCAGTTTGTTTTATTAATTGTAGCTGTAAGTTTACGTAACGCTTGTGACATTAATCGTGCATGTAAGCCCATCTTACTATCACCCATCTCACCTTCAATTTCAGATTTTGGAGTTAATGCAGCAACTGAGTCTATAATAACAAGATCTATCGCACCAGAGCTTATTAGATGGTCAGCAATTTCTAAAGCTTGTTCTCCGTTATCTGGCTGGGAAATATATAAATTATCAATATCGACACCTAATGCTGCAGCATATGAAGCATCAAAAGCATGTTCAGCATCAATAAAAGCAGCAACTCCACCTTGTTTTTGTGCTTCAGCAATAGCATGAATTGTCAATGTTGTTTTTCCAGATGATTCAGGCCCATAAATTTCAATAACACGACCTTTAGGGTATCCACCAACACCTAATGCCATGTCCAAATTTATTGATCCAGATGAAATCACATCAATATCTTCTGCAACTCTATCACCTAACTTCATGACTACCCCTTGACCATAAGTTTTTTCTAATTTTCCTAGAGTAAGTTCAAGAGCTTTAATTTTTGCGTTTTGTTCCTTTTTTGACATTTTTTATTTTTTATACAAAATTGAGAAATTAAGCATTAAAGATCAACAAAAATTAAATTGTTTTATCAACAACCAAAAAAAAAGTTAAACAATTTTTGAACATATAACACAACCACATTTTGTTTTTCTTGATTTACAATGTTCTCTTCCAAAAAAAATTATTTGAAGATGTAATTTGTTCCATAAATCAATTGGAAAAATTCTCTTTAAGTCTTTTTCTGTTTGAACTACATTTTTTCCTGAAGAAAGTTTCCACCTATATGCAAGTCTGTGTATATGAGTATCGACTGGAAAAGCTGGTTCATTAAAAATTTGTGAAACTATTACCGACGCAGTTTTTTGCCCAACTCCAGGTAATTCCTTTAACTTTTCTAGAGAATTTGGTACTTTTCCATTATATTTTCGAACAAGAATTTGTGACATTTTCTTAATGTTCTTTGATTTAGTAGGTGCTAGACCTATTTGACGAATTAAATTTTTAATTTGATCTACTTTGAGCATAGACATTTTTTTTGCTGAATCTGCCTTAGCAAATAATGTAGGAGTAATTTCATTAACTTTTTTATCAGTACTTTGAGCACTTAGCATGACGGCAACTAAAAAAGTAAAGGTATTTTTGTGATCAAGTGGAATTTCAGGTTTGGGATAGAGATTTTCTAATGTTTTTATAATAAAATCTATCTTTTCATCATGATTAGAAAACAAAACTAAAAGTTAATTTTTTAAGTAATTGACTTTGCCTAAATTAGATGTATTAATAACGTCTATGGATTTAGAATAGGATATAATACTACTTAACGTTTCTTTTTTTGGACTTAATTTTTTATGTTTTATCTTTTTTGTTAATAGATTTTTTAACAAGTAATTCGTAAAATTTCTCCTCATATATATTTTTTTTAAGTGTTATCATAAAACTAGTAACGAAAAGAAATTTAATTTATTGTACTAAAATAGCTGCAAATCAATATTGTATTTTTTTGAAAGTCTACGAATATTAATTAATGCATATCTCATTCTTCCTAGTGAAGTATTTATACTAACTCCTGTTAAATCTGATATTTTCTTAAATGACATGTCTTCAAAATACCTTAATTTAACTACTTCTTTCTGATCATTTGGGAGTTGATCAATTATTTTGTTTAAATCTCTATGAATTTGTTTTTGTATAACTCTTTGCTCCTGAGACATTTCTCCATTTTCAATTATATCAAAAATATCAAAATCATTATTTGGTTTAATATTTTTTTGTTTTGATATTTTTCTAAAATGATCGATAATTAGATTATGTGCAATCCTCATAACCCAAGAGATAAATTTTCCTTCCTCGTTATATTTTCCTTTTTTAAGAGAGTTTATTACTTTTATTAATGTATCATGAAAAAGATCTTCTGCTAAATCTAAACTTCTAACTTTTGAAACAATAAATGCATAAATTTTATCTTTATGTCTAAATAATAACTCTTCAAAACAATTGGAATTTCCTAGAATATATCCTTTAACTAATTCTTGATCACTTAACGCATTTACACTCATAACTTTTTGATTTTGATTAATATAAAAAGTAGAAGTGTTTAATAAAAAGGGTTTTAATTAATAATGCGATCAAATAGTTACACAAAATTAAAAAAAGAAATCAAATAATCCAAATCATATGTGTAATTTTGTATAAGTTGAAATATATACATTTATTTTTGAAAGATTTAATTAAAATAAAAGGCGTTAAAACACACAATTTAAAAAACGTTTCATTAAACATAAAAAAAAACAAGCTGATTACTATTTCTGGCGTTTCTGGAAGTGGTAAATCATCACTAGCGTTTAGTACATTATTTGCAGAAGGACAAAGAAGATATATAGAGAGCTTGTCATCATATGCCAGACAATTTTTGGGAAAATTAAAAAAACCTGATGTTGAAAGAATTGATGGTATTTGTCCAGCAATTGCTATAGAACAAAAAAAAAGTACTAATAGCCCAAGATCAACTATAGCTACTAGCACAGAAATATATGACTATTTAAAACTTTTATTTTCTAAAATTGGAAAGATTGTATCCCCAATTTCAAATAATGAAGTGAAAAAAGATAGTATTGAAGATATTAAACAATTTGTGTTAAATAATAAAACTGATGCGTTAATTTTATTTAATTACATAAATTCTAATTTTAACAACAAAAGTGAATTAATAAAACAAGGTTTTTCTCGATTATTATATGAGGGTGAAATCGTAAAAATCAAAGATGTAAATTTTGATGACGATAAATTTAAAACAAATATTTTATATGTGGTGGTTGATAGAATTATAATAAATAACGTTGATAAAACAAGATTACACGATTCTATTGAAACATGCTATACTTTAGCTAAAAATACATGCTCCGTTCAAATTAATAATA
>Ga0160423_10002809_pt1 | contig 14535 bp, 10 predicted proteins | sample CRUFie14St8metaG_FD_108191 | JGI IMG/M metagenome (GOLD analysis project Ga0160423, IMG submission 108191) | Marine microbial communities from the Costa Rica Dome - CRUD Field 142mm St8 metaG | ecosystem: Environmental > Aquatic > Marine > Oceanic > Photic zone | place: Costa Rica: the Eastern...
AACACTTATAAATAAAGGGATTGGTGATTAAATAGAGTGGGAGATGGTATCCTTTCTGTTTAGATGTGGTTGGTTAGGTATTATACATCATTTTTCAGAAGCAACACCCCATTTTAAAACTACCCCCTTGTGGATATTTTTTTGGTATTTACTGACAAATTTACTGTCAGTTTTTGCCTTTTTTACTGTCAGTTTTCGTATATTGTTACATATTAACTATGTCAGATTCTAAATCAGATGTAAGCTGTTAATTGTTCGGAAACCCCCATAAAAAAAGACTCACCGATCTGAAACCGATGAGTCATTTTAGTAGCGGGGGCCAGACTCGAACTGACGACCTTCGGGTTATGAGCCCGACGAGCTACCAACTGCTCCACCCCGCGATATAAATATCTTATTTGATAAGATTATGACTACAAATTTAAACCTTCTTTATCTATTCACAAGTTTTTAGTTAAGAATTTAAACCTTTGTTCAATTTACTTTATATCAAAACTTGTTACTTTTATCACTTAATTACGTTATTTCAACCAAAAGAGAAATATGAATAAATTTAGTTTATATGTGTCGTTGATTGTTTTGGTGTTTATTTCTTCTTGCAAGGAAAATAATGATTCAAAACAGGAAAAAGATAGTCTTAGTTATTCACCATCAGCTCAAGAGATAGAGTATCAAAATTATTTATCTAGTGTTGATAATGATACTAGTTTAATAAGGGGTAATAGTTTATACTATTCAAAAGAGGATGGTTCCACTATGGAGGTTTTTATAAATCTTAATGAAGAAAAACAAACAGTAAAAATAGAAGAATTATATTCTAACGCTGGCTCGTCAAGTATGTGTTCGAATACATTTTATTTTAATAAGGGTTTAAAATATATTTCAAGAGAATTATTTGAACGAGGAGATGAACTTTCGGGATATTTTGTGGAACGCATATCATACTATGATGAAAAGGAAAATCCAATTAAAACAATTGAGAGAAAAGCTGATTTTGAAGATCAATTATATCGAGAGGAATTTAAAGTGGTCGAAAATTATAACTGTAGTTCAAAGAGAGCTCTAATGGCTTTAAATCAAGAAGGTGAGTTTTCCACAACTTTTCAGGGTTTTATTAAAGAAGAACCATATTTGTATTTAATTGTTGGTGATAATGAAGATAATGGTTACACATCAGCCCTTGTTGTTCAATATGAGGATCAAACAATAAAAAAGCTACAAATGTATGAGGCAGAAATGATTGGTAAGGGAATTCAAGTTGAATTTGAAACTTTAAGTGGTACTCAGGGGTATGATTATCAAATTCTTTTAAGTACAAGATTACGATAACAATAGATTATTTATAATCATTATAAAGTGTATAGATTAATTTATTCAAATTAATGCGTTTAATATCTAATGTGTATTTTTATCTCGTTTTTTGTATAAGACAAAATCAATGAATTCAATTTTTAGAACCTTATTATTTGTTGTTTTCTATTTAATAGGACTTTCGAGCTATAGTCAAGAGATGAAAATTACAGGTTCTGTTTACGATTCTACTGGTGTTAAACCATTGAAGAATGCAATGATTATGGCAGTAAGAGTTAAGGACTCATTATTGCTGGGGTTTGATAGAACAGATTCAGTCGGAAAATTTGAATTATCAGGATTCCCTATAGACACATTTTCATTAATAATTGATCATCCATCATTTGATGATAAGGTGTATTACATGTTTGGTCACAAAGAAAATAGTGAAATAGATATACCATCTATTAAGATGCAATCTAAGTCTCAAGAAATCCAAGAGGTTGTTATTTATGCTAATCGTCAGCCTATTTTTTACAGAGGTGATACTTTGGTTTATGTAGCTGATTCCTTTAAGGTTCACGAAGGTGCTGTGGTGGAAGATCTCTTAAAAAAGTTACCTGGAATAAAGTTTGATAAAAATGGAAATATAACTTCTCAAGGTCAAGAAATTAGTCAAGTTCTTGTTGATGGAGATGAGTTTTTTGGTTCAGATCCAACTATTGCAACAAAAAATTTACAGGCTGATGGTATTGAAACTGTAGAGGTATATGAGAAGGAAAATGACGATGGTATAGGTGGAGATGATGAAAAAATACAAGTACTGGATTTAAAATTAAAAGATAGTGCTAAAAAAGGGTATTTTGGAAGAATTTCAGGTGCGAGCGATTATACTTTAACACCGATTGATGATAAAATTGGAACCGATCCATTTTTTGAGAGTGAGATGTTATTTAATAAATTTAATGGTGCACAAAAGTTTTCTGTCTTTGCTTTAGGATCTAATACTCCCAGATCTAATTTTGGTCGAAATGATATGAAAAAGTTTGGTTTATCAAATGAAGAGGGAGCAGGTGGAAGATTTTGGGAAGCTGATAATAACCAAAACACAAGTGGGATTCCAAGAACACTTAGAGCAGGAATTTATTTTAGCGATAAAATAGGGAAGAATAAAGCAGCTAAAATTAATATAAACTATTCTTATTACAACACACAATTAGATGCTATAACAGCAAGCAAGTCTCAATATTTTTTAGCCGATACTACTTATTATACTGATGATTCTACACGTAATTATTCAAAAGATCAATCACATCGATTTAATCTTTCTTTTGAGACACCCCTTGATTCGTTAACAACACTCAAGATTAAACCATCTTTTACATATGATATTGGATTACTAGAAAGCGATGATATTTCAAAATTTGAAACGGAGAATTCACTAGAAGTTTTAAGGACATCCATTGGTAATAAGAATGATTCAAAAGGTTATGATATAGATGCCACTGCAATCATAAATAGAAAGTTTAGGAAGAAAAAACGCGAGCTTGAATTAAGGTATGATATAGATAAAGTTGATAATAAAACAGATGGGAATTTAATTTCTGAATCTAGATTAATTATAGAAGACTCTTTATTTAATCAAGTTAATCAATCCAAAATAAATAATAATAGTTCTATAAGTCATTACACAACGTTGACTTACATAGAGCCGATTGCAAAAAACTGGAGGACTGAGTTTCAATATTTATATGGTTTTAGAACAATAAATCAAAATATAGAAACATATGACTTTGAAGATGGAGTATATTCAACAGAATTAAATACTGCTTTTTCTAATATATTTGAAACTACTCGTCAACAACACAGGGGAGGTGTAAAATTAATTTTCGAAAAAGGAAAGCATACCCTTAAGGCTGGTGTTAAAGTTCGTAATATTGATATTCAGAACTTAAATCAAATCACAGACTCTAATATTAGTCAAAACATCACCAATATACTCCCTAACTTTATGTATCAGTTTAAACCTGCTGTAAGTAAGAGGTTTAGAATAAATTATACTACAAGTTCTTCGCAACCATCTATTTCAGATATTCAACCAGTTCGTGATAATTCTAACCCAAATCAGATTCAAATTGGTAATCCAGATTTAAGACCAAATTATTTACATAATTTTCGGTTAAACTTTAATCAATGGGATGCTATGTCTGGAAGATATTTATGGAGTGGTTCCAATATAACATTGACAGATGATGCTTTTGCTTCTTCAATAACATACGATAATTTTGGGCGCTCTTTAACTCAAACTATAAATGTTGATGGTAATCTTTTTGCTTCAATATACGCAGGGGCAGGTTTTCCTTTTTTTAATGGAGTTTTTACTCTTGAACCTAACATAGATGCCTCCTACTTTAGATATTTAAATTTAATTCAAGGCGAAGAAAATATCACTAAAAATTATGACATTACTGGAGGGTTGGATTTTGACTTCGAGTGGGACTCTCTAGAAATATTTGTTACTTCTAGTTATTCATATAATAATCCAACTAGTTCTTTGAGTACAGTTTCTAATACACCATTTTCAATTCAAGAATATAGCGTTGGTTTTGAATGGAGGTTACCATTAGGTTTTACAATTGAAACTGAGTGTACATACACAAGGAATTCTCAGCCAGGAAAAGGGTTTTATAATACAGACTTCTTTATTTGGAATGCTGAGTTTAATAAAACATTCTTAAAAACAAATAATTTGAAGATAGCTATTATTGGTAATGATATATTAAATCAAAATATAAATGCAAGTAGGCAAGTAAATGGAAATGTTGTTACTGATTATAGAACAACAATTATTTCAAGATATTTTTTATTAAAGGCAACTCTTAGATTTAATAATAGAAATACAAAAGAAGAAGATTTTAATGGATGGCGTTAAAAAAATATTATTAGTAATTTTTGGATTATTATTTACCATATTTTCTTACGGTCAAATTACTTCGGGAAAGATAACATTTGAACGAAGAACAAATTTGAAAAAGAAATATGGAGATAATCAGCAAATGAAGTCATTCATTACGGAGGAGAACAAAATTAGAAAAGAAACATTCAATCTTCATTTTGATGAAGAAAGGTCATCATTCATTGTTGCTGAAAATCCTGACGCTGAAAAAGGCTATATGAATTATACAACACAGAGAAATAAGACCTATCAAAATCTTGAGAAAGATGAAATGGTAGTAGTTATAGATCTTTTTGGGAATAATGCTTATGTAAAAGATAAGATGCCTAATCGCGCTTGGAAAATAACTGAAAGTAAAAGAAAAATAGGGGGATATATGTGTCGTAAGGCAATATGGGAGAAAAATGATTCTACTAGAATTTATGCTTGGTTCTCGGTTGATATTGTCCCTTCAATAGGACCAGAAGGCTTTGGTGGTCTTCCCGGTGCAATTTTGGGGTTAGCAACAGAAGATGGGGGTGTTATTTATTTTGCTAAAAAAGTTGATACTGGCCAATTTCCTCCAAAATCACTAGAATATGAAAAGGCTAATAAATTTAGTACAATTGAAGAGTTGAAGATCAAATTGGAATCTAGATTTTCCGGAAAACCTTGGGGTAAAGGTATTGTCGAAGACATCTTTAAATGGTTCTAATTAGAAGATATTAGTAACTTCAATTTTACTTTCATATGGGTGGTCCATTTCACAAGAGACAGGTTCTAAAATCCCAAAACATTGTTCTAGTAAATCATAACTTACTTTAATTTTTTCACCACTAGAATAACTTTTAAGAATATCATCGTTACATACATAAAAATCTTGAGAATTCTTTCTAAGATATGTGCCTGTACAATCTTTTATAACAGTCATCTTTATTTTTGATTTTTCACAACTAAACATTAGATTAATTCCAATAGTTGTGATTAATATGAAACTAAATTTTGACACTAATACACTTCATTTTCAGCGATTACCTCTTTAACTTCAGGCAGGTGTGTTTTAAGTAAACTTTCAATACCTCCTTTTAAAGTCGCAGTACTTGAAGGACAACCAGCGCACGCTCCCTTAAGTATAACAGTAACGATGCCATCTTCATATCCTAAAAAATCAATTGCTCCACCATCATTCTCTACTGCAGGTCTAACAAATTCATCTAATAACTGACAGATTGCTTCATCATATTCCGATGGAGCGTATGTTTTTTTAGGTTTATTTTCCTTTTTGATACTTTTTTTTTCATCAGGCATTGCAGTTAATACTTCTTTTCCTTCTGACAACCAATTTCGAATGAATTCGCGTAATTCCATTGTAATAAAATCCCATGATAAATTATCTGTTTTAGTTATTGTAACAAAATTTGACGCAAAGAAGACACCATCAACAAAAGGAAGGTTAAATAGTTCTTCGGCTAAGGGCGAATAACCTTTTGTTTCAGGTTTGGAGTTAAACTGAGCAGATTCTCCCATTCCTAAAATATTTTTGTTTATCACAAATTTCATTGTTAATGGATTTGGAGTCATTTCTGCATATACCGTAATAGGGACATTCATAATTTTATCTAAGATTAATTATCGATTATCAAAAATATAATTAAATTATAACAGTTTAATTTTTATCTTTAAAAAGAATCTAAACTGCATGAAGATAATATTCTCTTTATTGGCAATCTTTTTTTATTTTGGCTTTTCGTTTTCTCAACTTAAAGGAACTATTTATGGGTTTAATGAGGGTAAAAAAATAAAGATATATGGAGCTAAAGTAAAGTTGTTAGGAGAAAATAGAGGAGTTATTTCAGATGAAAAAGGTTCATTTGAGATTATACTTTCGAAAGAATTACCAGACACTTTAGTATTTAGCGCTATGGGGTATTCATCTGATAGTATTGTAGTTTCAAAAAAAGATCGTTTTATTCTTCTAGAAGTAAATCTATACTCAGATCAATTATTACCAGAAGTAGTTGCATCGTATAAGAAAAAATCAAAAAATATTCTTAAGTTAAAAACTTTACAGGTTGAAGAGATTGGTTCAGATGAGTTAAGGAAGGCAGCGTGTTGTAATCTGTCTGAGACCTTTGAAACCAATGCTTCAGTGGACGTACACATAACCGATGCAATTTCTGGCGCTAAAAAGATTGAAATGATGGGATTAGATGGCATTTATACACAAATACAGTTTGAGAATATTCCATATTTAAGAGGTTTAGAGAGTTCTTATGGTTTAAACTCAATGCCAGGTACTTGGATAAATTCTATGCAAATCACAAAAGGGACTGGTAACGTAGTTAATGGATATGAATCAATGGCTGGCTTAATTAATATTGAGGTAAAAAAACCACCAAATATGAATCGTGTTTTTGCCAATGTTTTTGTAAGCAATATGGGAAGAGCAGAATTTAATTTTGACACTGCCTTTGAACTTAGCAAAAAATGGAGCTCAGCATGGTTTATTCATGGTTCAGGTTACTTTCTCGAAATGGATAGAAACAACGATAAATTTAGAGACATGCCTATTGGAACCAATACATCATTAATGAATCGTTATCATTATCAAGGAGATAAAATGGAGGCACAGTTAGGTGTTAATTTATACAAAGAAAATAAGGTTGGAGGACAGATTAATAACTTACAAGATATAGTAGGTAAGATTTATCAGGTGAATATTGATTCAAAGCATATAGATTTATTTGCTAAGACTGGTTTTTTTTTAAAGAAGCCATTAAATTCAATAGGTATTTTATATAATATTAAATATCATACAACTAATTCATCTTTTGGTGATCGTCAATTTTCAGGAGAAGAAAAGAGGGGCTATATTAACGCAATTTATGATGGTATCTTTGGTAGATCGGACCATAAATTTAAATTAGGTTTGAGTGGTGTTTATTCTGAAATAGTACAACAAATGGATTCTTTAAATGATGATAGAATCGAGGTAGTTCCAGGTGCATTTTTTGAATATTCTTATATTGGATTGAGACTTTCTTCTGTAATTGGAGGACGTATAGATTATCATAATTTGTTTGGTGTTCAAGCTTTGCCTCGTATACATTTAAAATATATTTTAACGGAATATACAGACATCAGACTCACAGCGGGTAAAGGCTGGAGGGTTCCTAACTATATGATTGATAATATATCTCTTTTAGCAAATACAAAACCTTGGATTGCTTCGGATACGATAATACCTGAAGTTTCATGGAATATAGGAGGGAGTATAGTACAAGAATTTAAGTTATTTAAAAGGCAGGCCAATATTACACTTGATTATTATTATACAACATTTCAGAATCAGATGTTAGTGGATAGAGATATTAATCCTTCACAGATTGTATTTAATAATTTAAGCGGTAGTTCTTTTTCCAATAGTTTTCAAGCAGAAATTTATTATGATCTGACTAAAACAATAGATTTTAGAGTAGCATATAAATATTTAGATGTTCAAGCAACATTTGCTGGTGAACTACAACAAAGAATAATGACACCAAGACATAGAGGGTTTTTAAATTTATCATACAAAACAAGAAATAATCGTTGGGAGTTTGATTTTACGACTAATATATATGGTTCTTTTAGATTACCTATTATTATGCTTGAAGATGGTTCTATAACAACAGATAATAAAAGTCAACCATATCCTATTTTAAATGCCCAAATTACTCATAATTATAAGAAGTGGGAATTTTATTTAGGAGGAGAAAATCTTGGTAATTTTACACAGTCCAATCCCATTATTAATGCTGCATCACCTTTTAGTCAATCATTTGATGCTACAAGAATTTGGGCTCCAGTATATGGTATTAATGGATATATAGGAATACGGTTTAAAATAAAAAAAGAAAAAGAATAATATTATGAAATGTTTTATGTTATTTCTGTTTTTATACCTTTTAATAGGGTATACAAATGCACAGGAAAAAAAAGTAATGATTTCAATCATTAATACTTCAGCAGAATGCAATTCTTGTAAAGTTAGATTAGAAGAAAAATTAAATCATATTTCAGGAATTAGATTTGCAGAGCTTAATTTAGAAAGTAAAGACCTTAAGGTTAGCTATAACAGCAAAAAAATTTCTTTAAATAAAATTAGAAATATAATATCTCAGGTTGGATATAATGCAGATCATATTCCTGCGAAAGCCAATTCTGTTAAAAATCTACCTGATTGTTGTAAGCCTGGTGGGATGAATAAATAGATTAATTTTACTATTTTCGCTCTTTAAAAAAATAAAAATATGTCATATTTATTCACATCTGAATCAGTTTCTGAAGGCCATCCAGATAAAGTAGCAGACCAGATATCAGATGCATTAATAGATAATTTTATAGCATTTGATTCACAATCAAAAGTTGCTTGTGAAACTCTTGTAACAACAGGTCAAGTTGTTCTAGCTGGAGAAGTTAAAACAAATACATATTTAGATGTCCAAAAAATCGCTAGAGATACTATTAGAAGAATTGGATATACAAAATCTGAATACATGTTTGATTCTAATTCATGTGGTATTTTATCAGCTATTCATGAGCAGTCAGAAAACATTAATCAAGGTGTTGAACGTATTAATATAGAAGAACAAGGTGCTGGTGATCAGGGTATGATGTTTGGATATGCTACAAAAGAGACAGAAAACTATATGCCTTTAGCGTTAGACTTAGCGCATAAAGTTTTAAGTGAACTTTCAAATATTCGTAATAATCATCCAAATTTAATTGATTATCTGAGACCAGATTCAAAATCACAGGTAACAATAGAATATTCTGATGACAATATTCCTCAAAGAATTGATTCTATTGTAGTTTCTACTCAACATGATGATTTTGGAACAGAGAATGAGATGTTAGAAAAAATCAAGTCTGATATTATAAATATTGTAATTCCAAGAGTTACTAAAAATTTACATCCAAAAATTCAAAAATTATTTACTGATTCAATTACTTACCACATTAATCCAACAGGAATATTTGTGATAGGCGGTCCTCATGGCGACACTGGGTTAACAGGAAGAAAAATTATTGTTGACACATATGGAGGGAAAGGAGCTCATGGTGGTGGTGCTTTTTCAGGCAAAGATCCCTCTAAAGTCGACCGCTCTGCTGCATATGCCACTCGTCATATCGCCAAGAATATGGTTGCTTCAGGACTTTGTGATGAAGTATTAGTTCAGGTTTCTTATGCTATTGGTGTTGCTAAACCATGTGGTTTATATGTAGATACTTATAATACATCTAAAGTAAATATGTCAGACGGAGAAATTGCTCAAAAGATTTCTGATATTTTTGATATGCGTCCATACTTCATTGAAAAACGTTTAAAATTGAGAAATCCAATTTATTCTGAAACTGCGGCTTATGGTCATATGGGAAGAGAGAATGAAATTGTTAAAAAAACCTTTACAGCTCCTGACGGAACTAAACTAGTAAAGGAAGTAGAGCTATTTACATGGGAAAAACTTGATTATATAGATAAAATTAAACAAGCGTTTAAATTATAGATATATAAAAGATGACCTGACGTTAGTTTATTATGCTTATTCTATATAACTATCGACACTTGGACAAGTGCAAATCAGATTTCTATCTCCATAAGCATTGTCTACTCGTCTAACTGGAACCCAATACTTCCATTCTTTTAAGTAACTAACAGGGTAAGCTGCCTTTTCTTGACTATAAGGATATGTCCATTCTTTATTTATTATACAGTCTGCAGTATGTGGTGCATTTTTTAGTAAATTATTTTCGTTGTCAGCTTTTCCTTCTTCGATTTCTTGAATTTCTTTTCGGATAGAAATCATAGCCTCAATAAATCTGTCTAGTTCATTCTTATCCTCGCTTTCTGTTGGCTCAACCATTAATGTGCCAGCTACAGGGAAAGAAACAGTAGGTGCGTGAAAGCCATAATCGATTAATCTTTTTGCTATATCAGCAACTTCAATATTAGCAGTTTTTTTAAAGTCACGACAATCTAAAATCATTTCATGTGCTACAAATCCATTAGAACCTGTATAGAGTATTTTATAATGTTTCTTTAGTGATGATGCGATGTAGTTGGCATTTAAAATTGCTATTTCTGTTGATTTTTTTAACCCTTTTCCACCTAGCATTTTAATGTACCCATAGGAGATTAATAGAATTAGCGCACTACCATAAGGAGCCGATGAAATCGCATTTATGGCTTTTTCCCCTCCCGATTTCATCAACTTAGATCCTGGCAGAAAAGGTGCCAAGTGTTTTGCTACACCAATTGGGCCCATCCCAGGACCACCACCACCATGAGGAATGGCAAATGTTTTATGTAAATTCAAATGGCATACATCTGCTCCAATTTTTCCTGGGTTTGTTAACCCTACCTGTGCATTCATATTAGCTCCATCCATATATACCTGTCCGCCATTATCATGAATTATTGAAGTTATTTCACAGATTCCTTCTTCAAAGACACCATGAGTTGAAGGATAAGTAACCATTAATCCTCCAAGTCTATCTTTTAATTCAGTTGCTTTCTCTCTAAGTTCACTGATGTTAATATTTCCATATTCATCACAGCCCGTAACTACCACTTCAAATCCTGCCATAGCTGCAGATGCAGGATTTGTACCATGTGCTGAAGATGGTATAATCATTACATTACGTTTTGCGTCACCATTAGATTCATGATAAGCCTTAATTACCATGAGGCCAGCGTATTCTCCTTGAGCTCCAGAGTTTGGCTGTAATGATATGGCATCAAATCCTGTTGATATGCATAGATCTTTTTCTAGCTCTTTAAACATTGTATGGTATCCAATTGTTTGATTAGTAGGCGCAAAAGGATGTATGTTTGCGAAATTAGGATTAGATATTGGCATAAGTTCTGAAGCAGCATTTAATTTCATTGTGCAAGAACCTAATGGAATCATACTGTGAACAAGAGATAGATCTTTATTTTCTAATCGTTTTAAATATCTCATCATTTTTGATTCAGAATGGAATTTGTTAAATGTAGGATGAGTTAAAATAGAATCTTGTCGTAAATTATTTGGTGAGAGAATTTTCTCATTATGAGATGAATTTTTTTCAATGGTTTTATCTTTTGATTTTGCAAAAATTGATAAAATTTGATCAACATCTTCAATTGTGTGAGACTCGCTAAAACTTATAGTTAAATTATTATCATCGATATAGTAGAAATTCATTCCCGAATTTTCTGAAGCTGATTTAATTTCAGAAGACGATATGTTTTTTATTAAAACCGTATCAAAAAAATTATGTTCACCAACATTAATACCTATTTCTTTTAATCCTTTATATGTCTTTGTTGCTAGTGAGTGCACATGGTTAGCAATTTCTTTTAAACCATCAGGACCATGATAAACGGCATACATACTAGCCATTACTGCCAGTAATGCTTGAGCTGTACATATGTTAGAGGTTGCTTTTCCTCTTTTAATATGTTGCTCACGAGTTTGGAGCGCCATTCTTAAAGCAGAATTATTATCAGTGTCCATAGATACACCAATAATTCTACCTGGAATATTTCTTTTAAATTCATTTTTCGTAGAAAAAAAAGCTGCATGAGGTCCACCATAGCCCATTGGAACACCAAAACGTTGTGATGAACCAAATACAACATCTGCATTCATTGATCCAGGAGATTTTAAAATTACTAAAGACAGTATATCTGCCCCTACAGCTACACGGCCGCCAATATCGTGCATTTTGTCAATAAAAGAACTTATATCAGTTATTTTTCCTTGAGTATTTGTGTATTGAATTATACTACCAAAATATTCTGTTGTAGGAACAAATGTCTCTGGACTTCCAATGGTTAATTCTATCTCTAAATTTTTAGCTTTTCCTTTAACAACATCAATTGTTTGGGGGAACGTATCGTCTGAAATAAAGAATTTTGTTTTACCTTCTTTTATGTCTGATCTACTTCTTGAGTTCCAAAACATTAACATTGATTCTGCTGCAGCTGTCCCTTCATCTAGTAAAGATGCATTTGAAAGTTCTAGTCCAGTTAAGTCGGAAATCATTGTTTGAAAATTCAGCAGTGCTTCTAATCTTCCCTGAGAAATTTCAGCTTGGTATGGGGTATATGCAGTGTACCATCCTGGATTTTCAAGAATATTTCTTAGAATTACTGGAGGGACAATAGTCTCGTGATAGCCTAATCCAATAAATGATTTGTATAATTTGTTTTGTTTTCCTAAATCATTAGTATGATTTAAAAAATCTTGTTCAGATATACCATCTTTGATTTCTAATTCTTTGTTTAAACTAATATTTGAAGGAATAGTTTTGTTAGTCAATTCTTTAATTGAATTAACTTTAATTTGTTTTAACATAGATTCAACCTCAACTTGATTTGGTCCTATGTGTCTTTTGGAAAAATATTTCATTTTTGGTTTTAAAAAGTATAACAGATTACAAATATAATTCGTTCTATTTTATTATTCAACATAACTTAACTTTAACATGTTAGATTTTCCAAGTGCTTCTATTGGCATTGATGCTATATTGATTACCATATTACCTTGTTTTAATATTCCTGCTTTTTTTAATAAATTTTTTATATCGGAAATTGTATGGTCAGTACTAATAGTTTTATTGTAATAAAACCCTTGAACTCCCCAGATTAGACTTAATTGAGTTAAAATTTGTTTATTGCTAGTAAAAACATAAATTTTAGCTTTTGGTCTTTGGGAAGCAATTTTATATGCTGTATATCCAGAGAATGACATTGTTAAAATTGCATCTGCATCAACTCTATTAGATAGTCTACATGCATTAAAACAAATTGAATCTGTGATAAATCTAGATTGATTTTTTTCTGGAAATTCAGCTTTATTGTATATTCCATCAAATGTTTCCATTTCCAATAAGATATTACTCATTGAACGAATTACCTCATTCGGATATTTTCCAACAGAAGTTTCTCCCGAAAGCATTACTGCGTCAGCACCATCAAGAACAGCATTTGCAACATCATTCACTTCTGCTCTTGTAGGAGTAGATTTTAATATCATACTTTCCATCATTTGAGTAGCTACTATTATGGGTTTTGCATTAATAATACATTTATTGATTAGCATTTTTTGAATTAGTGGAACATTTTGGTATGGTATTTCTACCCCAAGGTCTCCACGTGCAACCATTAAAGCGTCACTTTCTAAAATAATTTTATCGATATCTGTTAATGCTTCGGGTTTTTCAATTTTAGCAATAACTTTTGCCTTACCTGATTTCTCAGAAATAAGTGTTTTTAATTTAATTATATCTCTTGATGAACGAACAAAAGAAAGTCCAATCCAATCTACGTTCTTTTCTAATGCATATTCTAAATCTATTAAATCTTTTTCTGTTAAAGAAGGCATTGATATCTTAGTGTTTGGAAGATTAACACCTTTATTTGATGAAAGTAATCCTCCAACTATGACCTTAGTAATAATTGTATCTTTTTTGTTTGTTGAAATAACTTCTAGACACAATTTTCCGTCGTCTAATAAAATTTTTTCTCCTTTTTTTACATCATTTGGAAGTTGAGCATAGTTGATTGAGAATGACTTTTCATCTCCTATTTGTTCTTTAGCATTCAATTGGATAACAGAATCCTCTATTAATTCGATTTCATTATTTTTTATTTTACCAGTTCTAATTTTAGGGCCTTGTAAATCAGCTAATATTGCCACATTCAGTCCGGTATCTTCATTTAATTCACGAATATTTTTAATTATTTTGGAGTGATCATTAAAGTTACCATGTGAGAAATTTAATCGGCAAACATTGACACCATCTAAAAACATTTGTTTTAAGATTTTTTTGCTACTTGAGGAAGGACCTATTGTAGCAATTATTTTTGTTTTTTTCATACTAATTAAATACTATATTTTCTGTTGATGCTATTTCGTCAGGAAATAATCTATATACGCCTAATATACTTTTTATTGATTTTAATTCATTAATAAAAAAGCTAATATCAATGGTATTATTATTACATATAAAAAGGAAGTAGTCAATACTTGGCTTTTCAGGAATTAGATATTGTCCTTTAATTTTATTCTTAATCATATAATATTCTATACGATTTTCTTCATCAATACATTCATACATAGAATGAAGCGAAGTCGTTTCGCCTTTTTTGTTGGTTAGCTCATATTTTAGATTAGACTTGGTTAAATTTAAATTTGTTTCAGTATTTAATCCCCATGCAAGTCGATAGTCACTATGATGGGAACAAATACCAATCAAATCAAAGAGCTCTTCTTTTTCTA
>Ga0160423_10002810_pt1 | contig 14534 bp, 12 predicted proteins | sample CRUFie14St8metaG_FD_108191 | JGI IMG/M metagenome (GOLD analysis project Ga0160423, IMG submission 108191) | Marine microbial communities from the Costa Rica Dome - CRUD Field 142mm St8 metaG | ecosystem: Environmental > Aquatic > Marine > Oceanic > Photic zone | place: Costa Rica: the Eastern...
AATGCTATGATACTGCATCTCACTGAAAGACTGGTCAGAGACTTTCATTATGCTGACTTGTTTGTGGTGCAATTTACTAGACCTCTTAGAGTAACGTTTACTAAAAGTTGGGAACACCTCAGCGATATAACTCATTGGGAAAATCTTAGAACCAGTCCTCATGGTGAGTTGACACCCAGCACCTACAAAGAGTTGCCCTACTATGACAACAGTGATATATGGGAGTTCAATGAAGTTGGCTTGATGCCAGCTTGGCCCGGTAAACTAGCACAAAAGGGCGGTATGATGAAAACTGTTTATGAACACATGTTGTTGTACGACAGCTTTCATCAAAAAATAAGTGATACAATTGCACAAGAAGCACTCATGCGACATGCTGTACTACTGTGCAATAGAGCTAATATACCTGTGGTAGCATATGCTCATGTGAATTATCCTGAAGCTAACCTGGACATGTTGGACTTTGTTGTACACAGAGACTTTGTAGACATGGAAGATTACGTTGTAGATGACGGACTTCACTTAAATACACAAGGGAATAGAATATTAGTGGATAGGTTTATTAGACCATGTATAGATACGAAGATATCCGTGTAGTACATTTGGAAATCACGCAAAAGTGTCAAGCGGCATGCCCTATGTGTGACCGTAACGAAAATGGCGGCGTGGATAACAAATGGATTGACAACAGCGAGCTCAGTCTAGAGGACTGTCAACGTATCTTTACACCCATGTTTGTAGCACAGCTGGACACCATGTACATGTGTGGCAACCTGGGAGATCCTATAGTAGCCCGTGACAGTTTAGAAGTATTTAGATATTTTAGAAAATACAACAGTCGCATGTGGCTGAGCATGAACACAAACGCAGGTGCAAAAGATGAACAATGGTGGAGAGATTTGGCCCAAGTCTTTGGTAGAATGGGCACTGTTATTTTTAGTGTGGATGGTCTTCGTGATACTAATCACCTTTATCGCCAAAACGTACAGTGGGACAAAGTGGAACGCAACATGCGAGCCTTCATTGATGCCGGTGGAAGGGCCAGGTGGGATTACATTGTGTTTGGTCACAATGAACACCAGGTAGAACAAGCCAGAGAATTTGCAGATGCATGGGGTGTAGAACGTTTTCAAGTTAAGAAAAGTGCTAGATTCTTTACAGCAAAAAGCGAAAGCAAAGAAGTACACCAGGCACGTAATCGCAAGGGCGAACAAACACAAGCCATTGCTAAACCAACCAAAATTGAAAATCAAAACCTAGCACTGCTCAAACAAAAAGAATTGGAAAAAACATACGGAAGTATGAGAGAGTACTACGACAGTTGTAGTATAAAATGCAAAGTAGCAGAAGAACGCAGTATTTTTATAACAGCAGAAGGATTGCTAATGCCCTGCTGTTGGACAGCTGGACGCATGTACAAGTGGTGGCACAAAGATTATAGAGTAGAACAAATATGGGATCACATTGATCGTGCAGGCAACAAAACAGGCATCAGCGCACTGGAGCATGGATTGCAACAGGTGTTTGACAGTGGCATACTTGAAAGCATACAAGGCAGTTGGGGTGCTAGTAGCATTGAATCTGGCAAGCTGGGTGTTTGTGCTATGAAGTGTGGATCAGAGTTTGATCCGTTTGGTGCTCAATTTCAGTAGCACGTTCATACAAAGGTTTGAGCAAGGGAACACTTGTACAAAAGTCAGTTTTTCTAGCCTTGTCCATGGCATCAATCCCACGCTTCCATGCCAGTAGATTGCGATAGTCCGTGGTGTACTCTGGCTTGTCTGTGCGTTGCCAAACCAACCATCTATCAATATTTTCTCTCCAACTGTAGGGCATGCGTGACTTGTCCGTGTTCATGCGTTCCAGTGCTTGTATGCTGGCTTCTCTGAGTTCAGGAACATAAAACAACATGCTGGGCTGAGTTGTCCAATTGGTCCATATAGTAAGACTTCCATCAGGCACATGATAGGGAGGATCAAAGTCAGGACCTTTGCAGTTGTCAACATACCACGCACCCAACTCATCAATGTTGGGAGCATTGAACATGTTCCAACAGGTTTGTATTGTGAGAACAACTCCGCTTTCTCTTACCTTGGCATAGGTTTCCAACCATTTTTTATCTCTGTAGCCATAGCGTGTGTATGCACCTACTTCACCATGTCCGTCATTGCTCATGGTAACTTTTGCATTGTCTCCCCAATGCACTAGATATTTTTCTACAATGTCAACACCCTTGTAGCTTTTTGTAATACTGCCATTGGTGTGACTCCACACTTGTATGGTTTTGTGCAGTCCACGTTTGAGCAGTTCTTCCAACAGCTCGTATGTTTCTTCTGCCATCCAAGGTTCACCTCCGTTGAGGTGTATACTGCGAATAGTGTCTGCATGACGCAACACATAGTCCAACTTGTGTTGTGTGCCGTTATCCCAATTGGTCATGTTGCTGTGATACTGGTCAGGATCTTCATCGTTGAGTATGGCAAACTCACGTCTGTATTTGTTGTTGATTGTACTGCTGAGTTCAGGACTACAGCCCAAACAAGCAAAGTTACACTTGCTGGTCCACAGCAAATCCAGCCATTCTGGTTTGTGTATGTTGAGTGTTCCATCAGCGTCTGTGTTGGCAACCAGTTCTTCTAACACGGGCATGCTACTCATGGCACTGCCATGTATTCTATTTAGACTGGGCTGACCATTTTTTTCTTGTAGCCAACAACTTCTACACTGTGTAGGACGTTGTCCACGCAAGAACGTAGCACGAACATCTTTGGCATGATCGCTGTTGTACATTTCCTCGAATGTTTGCTTGCCACTCCACCCAATTGGCTCTCTGGTTTTACAACAGGTACTGACCAATCCTTGTGGACCTTCGTGTAGGCTGTTCCACGGGCTGGCACAGAAATGTGGCAAGCCAAACTTGTCAGTTATCTGCTTGTGCCACCTATGTTTTCTGCTGATGAAGACGTCCTCAGAATTCTCGCTCATGCACATATTTATAATAAATAATGTATGCACATAATGAACATTGAGAGAGTTGAACTGGAGATATCCAGTGATTGCAATGCACGTTGTCCAGGATGTGCAAGAACACAAAACTTGGATATTCTCAAGCCACAAAATCTTACAATTGATCAAATCAAGACTTGGTTCCCAGACCATGCACACATAGAAAATAAAATATTCAAACTGTGTGGAGTGTTGGGTGATCCTATTGTAAATCCAGACTGCATGGCAATAACCAAATGGTTGTTGCAACATGGCGGGCGTGTTCACTACAGCACCAATGGCGGACGCAACAGTGCAGACTGGTGGTATGAACTAGGACGCATGAGTGGTGAACATGACAAGGATCAACTCAAAGTGCATTTTTGTGTGGACGGACACAAGGAAACAAATCACATATATCGTGTGAACACAGTGTATGATGTTATTGATAGAAACATGCAAGCCTACAGTGATGGTGGACACAGTACAGGTTCACGTGCAGAGGCCAGTTGGATCTACATTGAGTTTGACCACAACAGTCACGAAGTAGAAACAGCAAAGAAACGTGCTGAACAACTAGACTTTAGATTTGCACTGAGAACAGGAATGCGCAACACCTACCATGATTGGGTTGCACAAATAAAAAAGAAAGACCATGTAAAGAAAAAAGTTGTTACAGAACAAAAAGTAATCACCACCACTGGCGCAAAAGAACACAGCAAAGTAGAAGTTGTAAAACAATTAGATAAATTTATACAAAGTGAAAACAAAAGTCAAGAACAAATTGAAGAAATTGTCAGTAGTATAAGTTGCAAATACTATCACGATAAAGAAATATTTGTAGCGGCAAATAGCACACTGTGGCCCTGTTGTTTTTTGTGGGACAGTGCTTTCAAAAACAAAGACAAGATCATGGACAAGTATGCTAGTTTTGGCACGGACTGGAACAATTTGCGTGAACACAGCGTACAGGATATTCTCAACACAGAATACTATCGCACTGCACTAGCAGACAGTTTTGATCCAAGGCACAACAAACATGTGAGCCGTTGCATTAGAACATGTGCTAAGAATCGTGCTTATCATAACGAAATAAAATACGCCTAGTCCAACGACTGATACTAGTTTTACACAGTGCAAAGTTCGCATCTTCTTGTGCGCCTGTGAGTAAAAATGCAAATTGATTGTTTTTTAGAATCTTTTCATTTTTGAATTCACGCTTGGGCACTGCACTTTCTAAATCAAACTCTAGCACAGGATCCGTGTTATACTTTTCAACCTCTTGCCAAGGCCATTCGCAGTCACCGTTACGATAGCTTTTCCAACTTGTTTCTTTACTGATGCGTGGATAGAGATGTGGAACCATCTGCCCATCCATGTGTTCAATCCAAAACTCAATGTCTTTGGTTTTTAGTATGCTTTGTATCTGTGTGGGATTCCATATTGTTTCGTGTACAGTGCTGATCTTTTTTACGTTGTGAGCGTAATCATTGTGACAGGTAAAAAAACAACGCATGGGCTTGCCCAAAAACAACATGGCAAAAGCCAAGTGATTTCCAGGGTGTACAATTATTCCTGAACTGTTCCATCTAAGTGTGGGAATATTTTTATTTCCCTTGATGTATATGTCTTTGATAATACTGCACAGTTGACCCCACTCTTTGGCTTTGAACAAGGGATCTGATTGCAGTTCAATTATACTGGTATCGCACAGTTGCAGTGTTTCGTGTATCTTTTTAGCACTGCGATAAAATTCTCTGACTGGTCTAGTATATCCCCATTTAGCATATGAGTCATATCTTTCACCGTCAGGATTTTGAAAATATGGCAACAAGTTTATGCTTGAAATTCTATCTGGATTTATAGTTACATGATTCAGCTGATGCGTTTGTAGATATTCTGTCCAACCACACTGTGGGCAATCAGGATCATCGCAACATTTGACTCTACTCATCTAATCTCCGCTTGTTGTTTTTAGCACTCTCCTGCAAATAACTCTGTTGCCAAGGAGCATCTAATTCTAAGAATACATCTTGTACATATGGTTTTATTCTTTTACCCAACCATTGAAAAGGTAAATTATTATCATCTTCAAAAATAATATTACGTTTACTTATCCAAAAATTACCATTGCAATAATATATGTCACCAGCACTGTTTTTGTCGTTGGCTTGTGTGTTGCTGACGATCTGTTGTTGCGGAATGAATGTTTCCAATTGATCGTTACGGATTTGCATGGCACGAAATGGATTGAACATGTTGAATCTACTCACACTAACAACACTGTCATAGTCCTCTAGTTCACTGATAGCTTGTGTGAGGCTGGCACCGTCTATGCCCACTACATTGCCCAACAGTACAACTATTACATCTTGTGTACCAATTTGCCGTTCAATTTCCCTTACACCGTGACGTATAACTTCCAAATGACTGTCATTGTCACCACTGAGCTCTGGTGGTCTGTGTATTACATCAAAGTCATAAAAGTCGCTGTAACTTTTTATTTGCTCATCATCTGTACTGCACCACACACTGTCAATCAGTTCACAATCATTAGCGGCACGTATGCTGTGAGCAAACAATGGATGCATGTTTACTTCTAATAGATTCTTTTTTGGAATACTTTTTGAACCTGCTCTAGCAGTTTGCAGTGCCGCTATTTTATTTTTGGACATGTATAACCTGCCTTTTGTAATAGTATATATGTGCTGGCTAAGGCGGCACATTCAAACTCATGATAGCTGGGCAAGTCCAACAATACTTCCTGGCTCCAACCCTGACTGCGAGCTGTTATAACGCAGTGAGGTTTGTTGTGCAACTGTAACCAGTCCACTGTTTTGTGTATGCTATCACTGGTGCCTGTACAAGTGATAACTACATAGCAGTGTAGATTTGTTCTTGCTACCCACTCACGTTGCCATTGACTGTCAAAGTCATTGAACAAGCTGGTAGTAACAATGCCACTGCCTGGAGCATAACACATTTTTTCAGTGTGTCGTGTAGCATCAATAGCCGCATGGTCTGCAATAGCTAGATTACCACCGTGTGCTACATAACCAACTGTGCCAGCATGACGAAAGTCTTGCACAAATTTTTGAAATGTGTTATTATTATTGAGATTATTCAACTCGAGGTTGATCTTATTCCAATCGAACATGTAAATGAAACCTAAATGCTACGCACCGTATATCGGTATATTTTATAGAACTAATAATAACAGGATTTCTCCCTGTTGTCAATACCGAACTACCAGTGATCCGCAAGAATATGATTATCGTGTAGCAGTTGAAGACCTTGCGAGTCAAGAGCAAACACCCAACTGTGAAACCTGTTGGGAGCGTGAACGCTATGGTAAAACCACACTAAGACACAGTTTTGATCGCTACAAAGAAGCATTTGCCAAAGACTGGGACGGTGGGTTTATGCCTGTGTATGCAGACATTCGCACCAGCAACTACTGTAATCTACAGTGCAACATGTGCAGTCCATTGGACAGTAGTAAAATAGAATCATTTATCAAAACAAATCCAAAAATGCAAACATATTTCAAAGACGTTGCGCCAGGATATCAAAACAGTACTGTGAATGTGCCTGTGGCTGACTTGGGCAAACTGCGTGTACTCAAAGTAGCAGGCGGTGAACCCACAATAGATCCAGAGTGCAACAAGTTTTTGGACAGCTTTGTAGCAGAGCATGATGCACAACAGGTAGAGCTGTGGGTAACAACCAACGCAACTCGCATGTTGCCTTTTTTGCGCAAGTACAAACCACAGTTCAAACGTTTGTGTGTGACACTGAGCTTGGATGCTGTGGGAGAAATATTAGAATTTATTCGCTATCCTGCACGTTGGGATGTCATACAAACCAACATAGACACAGCAATAGATGAACAGTTGTGTGATGATATGAATGTAAACATAGTGATACAACCCTACAACTTGATTACTGCGGAACAGTGGTTGCCTTGGTTTGCACAATTTCAACAGCGTGTCGCAAGAAGTAAAATAGTATTTTTGGAGTGCAGTAATCCCAAGCACTTCAGCACAAGAGCAATGTCACCCGACGCAAGAGCATTTGCACAAACACAGTTGGAACAAACTGCCGTACTTTATCCCAACATTGCTGATAGATGTGAAGAGCTCAAAAGACTGCTGGTGGGCAAACAGTATGACGCCAAGTATCAGCGTTTATTGATTGAATATACTGATGATATAAGCCAAGTGCGTGGCAAAGATTACTGGACTATTCATCCAGAATTTGAATACCTGCGATAAATTCTGCAATTTGTGGATACAGTATTTCATCATAGTTCTGTTCACGCACAATGTCAAGAGTCAATGTGTCTTTTTTTAGTTGACTTCTGCGTTCAGCTAGACGATCTGCGTCATGCGTTTGTTTCAAACACCATTCTAAATATGCAATTGTTTTTTGCACAGCTGGTTCCACGTGGTCATCTGTTTCGCAAGCCTGCATGTTTTGCAGTGCTATTTCCAACAGTTCTGTGCTGGCCCATTTTACATCCAAACAACTGTCCACAGGGTGCGGATCAGGTATACACTTCCAAGTAATTTTGTGTTCACTGGTCCAGTTGTGTTGTATGATCCAGTCAACTAGGTTGCGTATGTTCAACATGTTGTACACATTCAGCACACTGCATATGTGTATTTCTGTTGATTCAGGATCTTGTGTGTCACACAATTGCATTATATTATTTTCAATTTTACGCCACTGTGCTGGATAGCGTATGTATTCGTAGGTACTGCGAGTTCCGTCAATGCTCAGTGTGAAATGACGTTCTTTGAACACCTGCATTGTAGCCAAAAATCTGTGATTGAATTTGGTAGCATTGGTTGTTAGATGAATCTTCATGCGTTGAGGATATTCAATATTGTTTACAATATTCCAAAAACTTGTGCTAGTAGTGGGCTCTCCTCCAGTGAATTTTATTTCTTCCAGTGTGTCGCTCATGTCGATTATTTCCTCTATATACCGTTCGTTGGGTGCAAAAAATGTTTGTGTGCCTCTGGGATCTGCTTGACTTTGCTTTTGCTTTACAGTATAATATTCAAGTAAAGGCAGGTCTAACTCCACTATGCGATTGTAGTCCAGTCTCAAACTATTGCTCACGCTGGGACCACACATTCTACAGCGTAGGTTACAGCTTTCGTCTATCATGGTATCCAGTTTTTTTAGTTTGGGTGTGGCTTGCACTTTGCTGGCAGTGAGATGATCTATAGCTGTAATACGTGGACTTGTACCAGTGCGTCTTTCCATGGTCCAACAGTAATCACATGCTGGATTGCGTATACCACTCAACAAGTCTCTGCGTAGCTCAGTGAATTTTTCACTCATAAATATTTCATGTAGACCAGCACCTTGGTCAACAAGAGGTTGTACGCCCATTGGATCTTCTACGTCTGTTTTCATATTACAACAGGGCGTAATACGGTGAGGCTTGCCATCCAGCCAACTTTTAGGTGCTATGCTCTCAAAAGGAAAGCTACAATAACTAGGATGTTTCATACAGGTATTTATACGTATTTATTATAAAGTACGTATATAATAAATAACACTATGCTCGGATATATCAAAGACATCATAAAAAGTAAGAAAATCCAAGAAGCTATAAACAGAGAAGAACACAAAAATTTTTGTGTACTGCCTTTTATACATCTTGCTACCACAACTGAAGGCAACTGTAGGCTGTGTTGTAAAGTAAAAAAAACTGACTTGATTACTGATGAAAATGGTGAACCATACAATGTGAACAAGCACAGCATTGATGAAATATGGAACAGTGAATACATGCAAGATGTGCGTTTACGTTTGCTGAACGATGAACAAATACCACAGTGCAAAACCTGTTGGCGTGAAGAAGATATATTCTACAGCGAGTGGAGCAAGGATCACAAGCGCAAAGGCGAATTACCCAGCAAGCGTAGATTCGAAAATCAAAAATGGTTGCACAAAGAAAAAACAAAACTGGACACTGAGTGGCTGGACATTGTAAACAAACCTCAGATACGCTACTTGGACATACGTCTCAGCAACTTGTGCAATCTAAAATGTAGAATGTGTTGGCCTCATTTCAGCAGTCAAATATCCAAAGAGCAACAGGACTTTGCCCGTAAAGGACAGCCAACTTGGTATAAAAACTATGAAGTTGAAGAATGGGATACAGCTAAACTGTGGGAAGGTGTTCGTGCCAATCTAGTAGAACTGCAAGAAATAACTTTTGTAGGAGGCGAACCTACACTGCACGAAGAAATGTACGAACTGTTGGATCATTTGGTTGAAACTAGGCTCAGCGAAGACATACGACTGAAATTTACAACAAACTTGACTAATATTCAAGAACGTTTTTACTACTATGCCAGCAATTTCAAAAACACTGTTATCAATGGCAGTATAGATGCTGTGGGTCCTACAGCTGAATATATTAGATTCCCTTGTGATTGGGAAACCATTGATCGCAACATTGATAGACTACTGAAAAGTAGAAGAGAAAACTTCTTGAGCCTCACACTAACACCTGTTATACAAATATATAATTTGTGGAATATTGGAGACATGGTGCGTTGGTATGTTGATAAATGGTTGAATTTAGAGGACGGAAAAACTAAAAAATACTTTATACTCAACATGGATCTACTGTATGATCCCAGTCATCTCAGCGTAAAGTTACTGAACTATGCCAGCAAAGATCGTTGGTGGCACGAAGTGTGTTGGCCCACGTTGGAGTACTTGGATGATGTGATAAACAATATTGACAGGTACGATGAATGGAGCGAAACATATTGGAGTGTATTGGTTGAACTGCGCAAGCGCATCATAAACATTGCACAGTACATGGAAGTACTGAGATTTGATGACGATAATAAACTAGCGTTTATGATTTATCGCAGTGAAAAGCCTGACGCAAAATTAGTACGCAAACTAAAGGATTACACGTTTCAATTGGACAAACACAGAAAGCAGAGCATATATGATATTATGCCACACTTTGATGAGATAGTAGATGACACAACTGCCCAGTGATACATTTTGTATACTTCCCTGGGTGCATTTGAGCACCAGACCAGATGGAAGCATGCGAGTATGCTGTACTGCCAATGCCAGCAGTGTAGGTCCTACCAATGACAAAGAACATGGCGGCATGGTTGGTGTACTAAAAGATGATGAAGGCAAGCCCAACAACTTGAACATCACTGACTTTCAAAGTAGTTGGAACAGCAAGTACATGAAGAATGTGCGCAAACAAATGCTCAACGGTGAAAAGCCACAGAGCTGTATCAAGTGCTACAAAGAAGAAGCCGCAGGACATAGAAGCAAGCGTCAATGGGAAACTGCTTATTGGATGCAACGTGTGGATTTGGAAAGCCTTGTGCAAAACACACAAGAGAATGGCGAAGTGCCTCCACAGCTAGCATACATTGATTTGCGCTTTGGCACCAAGTGTCAGCTGGCTTGTGTGATGTGTAGCCCACATGATAGCAGTGGCTGGATCAAAGACTGGAATGCAATACACCCAAAAATAAAAAACCCCACACTCAAACAAAGCACCATGTGGGAGGACAAGGGCAGTATAAATGGTAGCAGTTACAACTGGCACAAAAAGAATCCTGTGTTTTGGCAACAGTTTTACGAACAAATGAAACACATGAAGCAGATTTATTTTGCTGGTGGGGAAAGTCTTATAATTGAAGAACACTATGAAATACTTGAAGAAGCAATACGACAAGGACTAGCCAAGGATCTCGAACTGCGCTACAACTCAAACGGAGTTGAATGGCGTGAGGATTTGTTTGAACTGTGGAAAGAATTTAAGTTGGTGCGTTTTCACTACAGCGTGGACAGCATAGGAGAAATGAACAGTTACATACGCTATCCAAGTGAATGGGAGCGCACACAAGAAGTGTTTCACATACTTGATAAACAGACCAGCAACAATGTAGAAATTACAGTTGCATGTGCAGTACAAGCACTCAACGTATACTATTTGCCAGACTTTATCAAGTGGAAACTGGAACAAGGATTCAATAAAATAAACATGTGGCCTTTTGGAGCAGGAGGAATAAACTATCATTTTGTTTATCATCCGCCACATCTAAATGTAAAAATATTACCTGCTTGGTTCAAAGCCAAGTGCAGAGAAAAATACGAACAATTTTATCCATGGTGGGAAGCTAATTGGGAAAAAAGCATACCCTCATGGCATAAGGGTCGAGTAACATACGAAGAATGGCGTGAAGCTGATTACGGAATAAAAAGACTGGAAGGTATGTTGAGCTTTATGGAAAGCGAGGACTGGAGCATTAGACTTCCAGAAATGCGAGAATTTGTAGCACTGTGCGATAGACAGCGCAACAATAGTTTTAGCGGAACATTCCCAGAAATGAAGGATATTTTTGATGACATTTGATTGTAGTCTAAGTAACAGCAGTTACGAACAGTATAATATAGACAAGCGTGTGTTGCACCAAGTAGATGAAGCACTTTACCCATACGACCCCGAATGGAAACGCATTGGTGTAAACGTAAGTGGAGGTGCTGACAGTGCAGTTGGTAGCAGTATACTTGCAGAGCTTATAGAAAAGAACGGTAACAACACTGAACTGTATTTTCTCACCAATGTGAGAGTATGGAACAACAGACCTTGGGCAGGTCCTATCAGTGTAGAAGTATATGAAAAAATACGCAGTATGTTTCCCAACGTAAAAATGCAACGCATACAAAACTTCATTCCGCCTGAGATAGAAGAAGGCAGTTTGATGACTGAGGGTGAAGACAGTGAGAACCCCAGAGGCATACTCAGTGAAATAGGCATAAGTGGTGACAGACTGTGTACAATAAGTTTCAATAGATTTGCTGTACACACATACAAACTGGACGCAGTGTACAACTTTATCACAAACAATCCCAGTGATCAACAGTTTGAACACAGAAGTAAACCACATGATAGAATATGGAATGCGGAGAGATTAGCCAATACAAGTGTTTGCCCACAGTTTCTCAAAGGTGAAAGTCATCAATTGGTACACCCTTGGAAATTGATCACCAAAGACTTTATACTAGGTCAATACTATAGACGAGGTTGGGAAGACTTGCTCAACACCACTAGAAGTTGCGAGGGAGACAAAGTATTGTTTCCTGAAGGACCGTTTGAAGATTTTACAACATATCAACATGGTGTAAGCCCCTTGCATGAATGTCACGAAGTTGACCCAGATCCAGAAAGAGGTTGTTACTGGTGTGCTGAACGCAATTGGGCTAAGAAACGTGCTAAGGATACGCTGAATGAGGCCTGAGGTAGACAATACTTTTTGTTGGTACCCCTTTACACTACTAGCACTCAAAGAGTGGAATCAGTTTCAAGGCATTATAAATGCCAGTCCATGCTGTAACAGCATCAGACCTGAGACACCTGACCCGTTGAATATCAAAAGCAAACTCAAATTGGATCCAGAAAGTATCATGCCATATGATATATTTCATGGTGAGGAAATGGAAAGCATACGACAGTACATGCGTGAAGGTCGTAGACATCCTAGCTGTGAAACCTGTTGGAAGATCGAAGACAGAGGCAGTCTCAGTAGTTATAGACTGTTGAGTCAGCCCAGCGGAAGAAATCACGAAGAAGCCTCGCAACAGGATTTGATTGACAATCCTCAACTGAGAAGCATTGACTTTGCATTTGGAGAGAACTGTAATTTACGCTGTCGCATGTGTGGACCTGGACTCAGCAATAAACTGAGAGCAGACTATAAATTCTTTGTTGAGAATAGAATGGATACTTCAGGTATGGGACAGTACGATTGGCAATACGAATGGAAAATAAACGACAAAGACCACAAAGGCACACAGGAAGAAAAAATAGCCAACATGTTGGAGCATGACATTTGGCTCAAGCCCAACACTGAAACTGAAGTTGGAAACTGGAAAAATGGACCACAGTGGCAAAACATATTGGACAACATACACACACTGAATCACATCAAAGCCACTGGAGGTGAAACACTGCTGACAAAACCTTTTCAAGAATTTGTAGATCATGCTATAGAGCGAGGTGTTGCTGGCAACATCATGCTGGAGTTTCACACCAATGCTACAAAGTTTACAGACACTTGGATAGAAAAGTTCAAACATTTTGAAGGATTGTTTCTCAATCTCAGCATTGACAGCATAGGCAAGAACTATGAATACTGTAGATATCCCATGTTGTGGGACAAAGTTGATGCCAGCCTCAGACGATTGTTGAGCAAACTTGAACCCATAAGTAAACAAAGAGAACTGCCAATCATAAAGAACTTTAGTTTCAATCCAGTGATTAGTGTGCTAAACGCACACAGTTTACCAGCACTGTTTGATTATCAAACTGAACTTGTACGAGATTACACCTGTTTTGAACACACTGTTTTTTGGTGTGACCTACTGTGGCCCGAGGACAAGTACATCAATGTACGATTTTTGCCGCCACATGTCAAGCAAAATCTGTTAAATATGTATGCACAAATACAAAGCAATACTATTGATGGCGGAAGAGGACAAATTTCTCCTCAACTTGAAGTAGTGTGCAACCATATCAGCAGTCATTTAGACTACGAACCCACGGAACAAGATAGAAAGAACATGTACAGAGAAATAACACTGTTTGACAAAAGTAGAAATCAAAGTTATAATGATTATCTACATGCCGAGGTGATTGAATTTTTGGAGACCCCACGTGCTTGATTTAGAATCAAAAGATTTTACCGCAGTCAACTTGTTGGACGGTGACAACCTCACAGTGACCTGGGACGTGGGTAGACGTTGTAACTATGACTGTACGTATTGTCCTCCACACAGACACGACAATTTTAGTAAACATGCTAACTTGGAAACACTGAGCAAAACAGGAAAGTTTGTGTTTGATTATGCACGACTGCTGATGCCACTCAAAAAGAACAAGCGTGTAAACCTAAACTTTACAGGCGGCGAGCCCACAAACAATCCAAACTTTTTAGCGTTTGGTGAATGGTTGCGCAACACCTACAACGAGCAGTACAAAGACGACTTTACAATGAACCTTACTATCACCAGTAACGGTGCATTTGGCAAAAAAATGGCTGACAGCGTGTGTGACAACTATGGCTTTATGACCATCAGCTATCATGCTGAAGCACACCCTAACTTGAAAAAACAAGTTGTAAACAATATCTATTATTTTACTGAACGTGAATTTCCAATCAAAATCAATGTTATGTTTCATGCAGAGTATTGGGACGAGTGTGTGGAACTTTGTCAACGGTTTGATGTAGATGGTATTGGCTATGTGCCACGCATGATTGGTGAACACGAGGACAGTAAAAATTCATATGCACACCGCTACACTGATGCACAACTACAGTGGATGAAAGACTATTGGGCAAACAAAAATGCCGCACTAAACAAAAAGCCTGTGGTAGAAAAGGAAGCAGAAGTAGGACACGAAGCTGGTGCTGTGCAAGTAGAAAAAACACAAGAGAAAAAGTTTGCCAGAGAACTGGGCAGACCTTGCTGTGGTAGTCGTA
>Ga0160423_10002812_pt1 | contig 14531 bp, 8 predicted proteins | sample CRUFie14St8metaG_FD_108191 | JGI IMG/M metagenome (GOLD analysis project Ga0160423, IMG submission 108191) | Marine microbial communities from the Costa Rica Dome - CRUD Field 142mm St8 metaG | ecosystem: Environmental > Aquatic > Marine > Oceanic > Photic zone | place: Costa Rica: the Eastern...
GAGCGACGAGAAGTGGCCCGACGCCAGCGAGCTTCCCAAGTGGTGGAAGCAGCACAGGCCTTCCATGTACGAGCTTCTCAAAGCCTACCTTTGCCAGGGCCTGACGGTCCAGGTGGACTTTCCTGACGGGGCCAAGGAGGAGCAGGTCGTTGTCACGATGCTCAACAAGGGGATGGGCTCCCAGGTGCGCTTCAAGACCAGCTCCACCCACGGGGTCCACTACCCCGTTCTGGCCGGGGAGTACTCTGTGCGGGTGGAGTGGAAGGGCGGGTGGATCCCGAAAAAGGCGGTGCTCTCCACCGAGGTCAGGCCGGACGAGCGGACCCTGCTGAGGGCCCAGAAGCCAGGGGAGTCCAACGTCAACATCGCGGTGGTCCCAGCGGCGCCAAGGCAGGAGGAGCCGGCGAAGAAGGAGTCCGCCGCCGGCGGCAACCAGCCGATGGGCACCTTTGCCTTCGAGCCCGACGCCAGGGTGCCCCCCAGGCCCACCCTCTTCCCTTACGTCAGGAGGGCCTCAGTGGTCGTCATCTTCCTGCTGCCGGTAATCCTGTCAAGGAGGAGGTGGGCCGGCAGGGTGAACGGCCCGAGGACGCGGCACGCGCTCAGAAACACAGTGTAAAAGAAGTCTTGATAAACCTGTACATCATCATAGAAATGTAAACAATTTAATAATAATCGATTTGTTCCGCGCCCCTCCTTCCAGGCTACGCCCTCAGCCCCCCCTCCGCTCGTGCTCCCTCTCGCACTCCTTCTCCAGGTCCAGCAGGCTGCCCTCGATTTTCCCCATGATTTTCTTGTAGTAGCCCTTCTCCCTCTCCCGCAGCGCTGCGTCCCCTCCGTCAGCCCTCTTCCTCCGGTGGTTCCTCTTGCACTCCAGGAGCAAGCTCCCAAAGTCAATCGGCTTTCCCACCACCACGGTGTTCTTATGACCCACCCCAGGAACCTTGGAACCGGGAGGAAGGATCTTGTCCAGACCTTTGTGGTAAAAGGGCACCACCACCGGATCTGGTTTCGAGGGGTCGCCCTCGCACAAAATCTTCGCGGTGCCCCACTTCATCGGCCCCAGCTTCTGCGTCCTTGAGATCTTCCCCTCCGGGAAGACGTGAACCCAGTCCCCAATCGAAAGCCTTCGCGTGAGTGCGGCCACCGTGGGCTGACTCAGCCCCTGGCCCCGCTCGATGGGCAGCACCTTGCCGTTCTGAAAGTACGTCCCCAGCGCCGCGTTCTTAAAGCAGAACTCCTTGGCGCACATCGTCCACCGGTTCCCGCCGTGGTCGTGCTCGGTGAGGAAGAATGAAAGCGGAAGCATAGCGCAGAACAAGCTCGGGTCGTCCACAGTGCTGATGTGGTTGCAGACTGTGAGCAGCCCCCTGCTATCCTCCCTGCAGTACAACTCCCTATAGAGCCTAGAAGCGTGGCATACTTTCGTGGAGTTCAGGACCTCGAGGTACACCTGGGCCACGAGAGCCGTCGTGCCGAGGACGAGAGACCGACCGCGGAGCCCCCATGGCGCGCCGGTGAGGACCTCCTCCTCTCGCTCGGCCGCCATCGAGCGGCACTTTTCTGTCGGTCGAGATCTTTTTCTGAGGCTGGGAGAGGGCCTGGAAAGAACGCCTGGAAATGTCGACGAAGTCCTGGATTCTTTGAACTGGAGATGAGGAGGACGAGGGAGGGGGGCAGGGAAGCGCTCGAGTTTGGCGGGCACGATGGCGTCCATCAACAGCTGGTTGACCTCGTCGCACAAGACGAGGTGGGTCCTGGGCGACCAGGAGCTGGAGAAGAGGCGCGCGGCGTGCTACGAGAAGTCCTTGGGGGAGATCGAGCGCTACAAGCCCGAGTCCGCTTCGACGTCGGCGGCAGACAACCCCGTCGCTGTGTCGCTGGACGAGCAGAAGCAGTTGTTGTCCTACTACGAGAAAACCCTGAGCAAGATCTGCTCTCTTTTTCGCATGCCGAGGAAGATCCTTGCGATCAGCATCGTGTACCTCAAGCGGTTTTACCTCAAGTTTACTGTACTGGACCACGAGCCCTGGAGGATCATGGTCACCTGTGTGTATTTAGCGTGTAAGGTCGAGAACGCTTATTTGGCCGCCGAGGAGCTCGCGAAGGGAGTGCAGCAGGACGCCCGGGTGGTGGAAAAGATCGTGTTGGGATCGGAGATGACCCTGCTCCAAGGTCTGGACTTTGACCTTGTCGTTCACACCCCGTACGCCTCGCTCAGGGGGTTTTTGTACGAACTGGAAAACCGCTGTCAATTCGAGGGGTGGGACCCAGACAGGGCGGAGACCCTCTCCTCGGCGCTGAGGAAGAGGGCGAACAAGTCCCTCGACGCGCTGCTCTTTTCGGACGCCCCTCTCACCTTCTCCCCGGGCATTCTCGCCTACGCCGCGCTCCAGGTGGCCGCTAAGAAGATGGAAGGGGAGGACAAGCAGATGGTCGAATCGTTTTTCGACCACTGCAGGTCCAAGGCCGGGAATACCGAGAAGCTCGCGGAGTTCGTGAAGAAGGTGCACAAGCTTGGGGCGCGGGGGTCGGCCTCCTTGGCGGACGAGGGCGTCCTCAAGGAGATCGACAGGAAGGTCAAGCTGTGCAGAAACCCAGTGTACGATCCGACAAGGTGAGAACCTCTTCCTTTTTCCTCTTTTCTCGCTTTTGGGGCGCGCGCGCTGACCGAATCCTCTGCCTCCCGAACGCAACAGCGACCAATACAAGAAGCAACAGGCCGAGAAGCAGGCGCAGAAGCTGAGGGCTAAGGCGAACTTGAAAAGGTCCGCTGCAGCGAGCGACGCCAGGGCGCTTGGCCTCACTGAGATCGCGGAGAACCCTGACTCGAAGAGGAGGAAGTCCTCCCCGACAAACCGCGTCGTCGCGGGTTGACACGTCGCGTGTTTGAGCGTGTAATTGAAAGTCGAAAGTCGTATTCAAAAAAGTAAGTGAAATAGGGCGAAGAACGGAGTCCTAGTTTCCCCCCGCCTCCCTCTCCCTCTGCTTCTTGGACTTCTTCTTCGGGGTCTTCGCCTTCCTGACGCGCAGAGATCGGGGATCGATCTGCTTGACGGCCTTACCGACGTCCAGGATGGGCTTGCTCCCCGCGCTGATCACCTTCCTCACCGTCTCCTCGATCAGGTCCCTCTCCTGCGCGGACACGGCGTGCTTTCCCTTGCCCAGCACGGGCGCAAACTGCTGCCTCTTCCCCCTCTTCTTGGAAATTGCGCCCTCCAGCTTGGACTTCTTGTCGAACTTTCCCATCGAAGCGGTGGCCTCCGACGCCGCGATCGCGCCCTCCAGGAGCTCCGACTTGGTGGCCCTCTTCTGGCCCCTCTGAGGCCCAGACGAAGACAAGTAGTCGTCCGCAGCCGGCAGAGCCCTCGCCAGGCTCACAGTCGCCGGCAGGGCCTTCTTGCCGCCCGCCTTGGCCGCATTCTTCAGGTTCGCCAGCCTCCGCTCCTCCTGCTTCCGCACCCTCTCCCTCTTGTCCTTCTTGTGCCTGGAGAACGGGTCCTCCCCTGGCTTGTCCGTCAGCTTCGCCTCGATTATCGCAACATCATTGATGTCGTTCACCCGATCGTAACCGTAACGCCGCTTGAACTCGCCAGCGTGCTCGTCGAAGGTGTACTTTTCTCTCTTTCTCTTCACAATGCCCTTCTCCTTGGCAAACTTCTCCCACCTCGTCAGCGGTTTGGGCTGTGGGATAGGCTTGAAACGCGGCAGCAAGGTCTTGGGTTTCGGGAGCTCCACCGTGCGGCCAGAAACCGCGGGCTGCGACGGAAACGAGAACAAACGCTTCACCAACGCCTGGGCCATCGAAGTCGCGACCGCCTTGCACTTCGCCTCCGGGTCTGCGGCGAAGGCCTCTCTATCCACGGGGCTCGGGTCACAGACGAGCAGGTTCCCTTCGTCAACTTCCAGAGTGGACTCGTCGTAGGATGGGGTTCCCGCCCCCGCACCGCGGGAGGCGCCCATGGCCTCGTCCACCATCTTGCTCGCCCTCGCCTTCGTGGTCATCGTACCTGCACCTGCCGCTCCCACCGCCGCCTGCTGGAAAATTATGATGCAGGACTCCAGCCTGCAGCCCCCCTCCCGGGATCCGCACCGATGGCGAACGAAGAAAATCTCGAATCGGAATCCTCAGAAAATCGGGCGATCGGGCGAGAGAAGCCATCGCTGGCGCGGCAGCAAGTTGCCTGTGATGTTCCCTCCGGAGATGGATGACGCTACCGTGGCGAGGCTCGCGAAGGCGACCTTCACCCTCTTTGCGGTGAGGTACGGCCTCAAATTCCTCAGCTTCGTCTACAAGCTCTTCTTCAGGCCGGGCATGAACCTGAACAAGAAGTACGGCGGCTGGGCGATCGTGACGGTAAGGAGTTCGAGCACACGAGAGACAACAACCCAGGCGCCTTCCCCTCGACCCCCCATGACCCTGACCCCGCGACGCGTCTCTACGTCCACTTTTCTCCCTCGTCGCTTCGACTGCGCCGCGCGCTTCAGGGTTGCACGGACGGGATTGGCAAGGCCTTCTGCGAGGAGCTGGCGAAGAAGGGGGTCCCCTTGCTGCTGATCTCCAGAACGGAGTCCAAGCTCGAGGCCCTGGCGTCGGAGCTCGAGGACAAGACCGAGGTCAAGTACCTCGCGGTTGACTTCTCGAACGCCACCAAGGCCAAGTGGGCCGAGGTTCAGAAGACCATCGAGGCCCTCGACGTGGGAATGCTTTTCAACAACGTGGGCGTTAGCTACCCTCACGCGCAGTACCTGCACGAGCTCGACGACGAGACCGTGAGGCAGCTGATCACCGTGAACGTGGACTGCACGACGAAGATGACCAAGTTCGTCCTCCCGGGAATGGTGAGCCGCAGAGGTGGCGCCATCATCAACATTGGATCCGGCGCGGCTACCGTCCTTCCCTCTGATCCCCTGTACAGTGTGTACGCCGGAACCAAAGGCTACGTCGACCAGTTTTCCAAGTCCCTCTCCGTTGAGTACGCCAAGTACAACATCGATGTCCAGGTCCAGGTGAGTTCCCTCGCTTCCTCGCTGCCTCGCTTGACATGAGAGAAGGCTGACGTCGTCGTCGTAATCATTATCATCATCCCGCTCCCCGTCGGAAGGCGCCCCTCTTCGTGGTCAGCAAGATGTCTAAGATCAGGCGTGCGTCCATCACGGTGCCCACGCCGAGGGCCTACGCCAGGGCCGGTCTCGCGTCCATTGGACACGAAGTCAGGGTGTCTCCCTTCTGGACCCACACCATCATCTGGGCCATCATCGCGAGCATGCCCGTGGCCCTCATGGACGGCATCAGGATCGGCATGACAACCAAGATAAGGAAGAGAGCCCTTGCCAAGAAGAACAAGAAGAAGTAAATAACTTGGGCGTCGCCGCCCAACGGTACCTTTGCAATTTTTTTCCACCTCAGCTCTCAGACCCCTACCTCTCTCTCTCTCTCTCTCTATTTCTTTAGACTCTTGGACGCAGGCGAAGTCGTTTCCCGGCGCTCGGATCGATTCGGTCCTTGAGGCCTTGAGGCAGTACCCACGCCGCCCGGGCCCGGGCCCCGGGACGTCCCCTCCTGTCGGAAATTTTTCCGTTTTCAGATTCAAAAAAGCGAGAATTGCGTTCCCGCGCTCGCCTGTGTACGATTGTAAGGAGAGCGGAGAGGGAGAGGGACCTCGGGGTCGGGGGCGGGGGGCAACAGAGGGGCGGCAGCGGCAGCAGAAGCGAGATGGCCACGAACCCGGAGGCGGAGATCATGGAGCGGAAGGAGAACTCCTGGCTCGCTTCGACGAGCGAGGGAACCGGGAGGAGCGGTGGCGCAGGCGTGGGCGCCCTCAAGAGTCTGTTCTCGTCGCAGGCGAACAAGGAGAACGCCTCGGCTTCCTCGGTGGAAGGGCGGGCCCCTGAAGCGGGCAAGGCCGACGAGGCGGCGGCGACGGACCAGCCCGAGAGGCTGTCCCTCCCCGTGGCGACGGGGCCAAGCGGCCTTGCTGCTCAAGAGGCTGAAGGGACCGCAGGGCAGGACTCCTTGGAGCTCAATTTTTTGTCGGTCAGCGTGAACCACGTGGACACGCTCGTTCCACGGAAGGAGCTGAACTCTCCCGTCGTCAGGGTCTCCGTGCTCGACGAGGACACGGGCCAGTACCTCGGCTTCCGCAGCACCTTTGACATATCCAACTTTGAGAGGAAGGGGAAGCAGAAGACCATGCGATTGTTGAAGGAGCGCGTCCCGCCGAACGTTATCCCGCCTGCCCAGACCGCGCAGTGCGTTCTGAAGAACCAGCCCTTCCCAAAGCTCGCCGCAACGTGGAACTCGAGCGCAACCTTCCCACAAGATATCGAAGTGCTGCAGAGCCAAAACGCCATTGTGTTCTTCGAGGTGCTGCAGCCCTTGTTGGCCACGCTGGACAACGGCGGGGCGCTCTGCTTCGCCACTCGGCCGAAGCAGGAGATCCCGATCGCCTGGGCCTTCCTCAAGCTCAAGAGCAAGGACGGCACGCTCAACTTGGGCCACCTCAGGCTGCAGCTGTACGAGTACACCCGCAGGCAGGGCGGGGCCTGCTCTCAGGATCAGGCGGGCAGCGTCTGCAAGGCCTTCTCCAACTGGAAGGGGGGCCGCAGGTCCAAGTACAACGCCACGGTGTACGTGACGCTGGAGAAGGTGACGCAGAGGAAGCTGGTGGAGACGCCCCGGCTGCTGAGGCAAGTGAGCCGAGTTTTGGGATTCTCCAAGAACGGGAAGGAGTCCGAGAGCGAAGCCGGCGGCAGCGACAGTGCGAGGGAGAACCCCATCATCTTTGAGCTTCCCAAGAGGAAGGCCCACGAGCTCTGCAAGATCCCTAACTCGCTGGGCCAGTACCTCGCGGACTCCGCCAGGGGGACGACCTACGTCTCCTTCGCAAACCAGGGAAAGTTCATTGCTGTGGCTTGCGCGGACCACGCTTCTCTCCACACGGTGAGGGTCTTCAACCTGGAGACCCTGAGCGAGGAGTCCGTGCTAGCGGTGCACCACGACACGGTGTACGAGATCGCCTGGTCCAGCAACGACAGGTAAGCTTTCCGAGCTTGGCCCTCCTCCCTCCGCCCTCTTCTAATCCCAACTAACGCACACGGCACTTGCTTTTCTCCCTGCCCTTATTCCAAGATACGTGGTGAGCGCGTCCTCCGACCACACGGCCAAGGTGTGGGCCCCCTTCGACGACGTCGAGGCCGACGGGCACTGCGCCCCCAGGGCGACCCTTCAGCACCTCACTTTCGTTTACACGGCAAAATTTCACCCCACCGCGGGGATGGGACCGTCTGGCCGGGAGGTTTGCGTCACCGGTTCGTTCGACCACAAGGTCAGGGTTTGGGATGCCCTCTCGGGCGACTTGCTCCAGACGGTGGACTCATTCAAGAGCCACGTCAACGCCTTGGCTTTCGACGTCTACGGTAAGTACCTTTACGCCGGGGACGGGAAGGGCGTGATTAAGGAGTTCCTCTTCAGCTCCAGGGAGCAAGGCGATGGGGACGTCCTCAAGTTCATTAGGGTGAACAAGGACCTCGAGGGCGAGCCGATCTCGTGCATCCAGACGATGTCCTCCAAGAGGAAGCTCGTCGTCCTCACCAAGCGAAGCAACCTTTGTTCCATTGACTTGGGGGTCTTCTCGGTTGGAAGGCAGTACCACGGCATCAAGTGCCTCAGGACTCACGTCCGGTTTGCGATCTCCCCCGACGAGAGGTACATCATCAGCGGGTCGGAGGACGGCAGGACCTTCATATGGAACATCGAGGGCGGCCAGGTGGTGCAGCTCCAGCACATTGTGAACGCCGGAAACCCGATCACTTGCATTTCTTGGTCTCCGTACGAGCACGTCATTGCCGCCTCTACCTTCAAGCCAGAGCACCCCGTGATGATCTTCGTGCACGACTCGAGCAAGGACGACGTCAGGGAGGCCGCCCAGCTCGAGGATAGGTCCCTCGGGACGCAGCCGAGGGCGGTGCAGACGCCTCGGAGGCTGAAGCACATCTCTCAGGTGGAGAGGGAGAGGGACAGGGAGAGGGCCAACATCCTGGAGGACCTGCCCGCGGAGCTCACGCCGGACCAGGTCTCGAACATCATCTCCGGGATCAAGAGCAGGATGGCGCGGAGCTACGAGAGGGACTACCTCGGCGCCAACCAGTGAATCATTGGGCCGGTGCGCGAACACGTGTGAATAATGATAACGATGGTAACACATAAAGGTTGGCGGTGGGTGCAAGAACTATTTCAAGCCCCTCCAACGACTCTGTCCATGGACGCTTCCGGTTTTCTCACTTCCCTGACAGTGCCTTGGCGACCTGAAGACATGAAGACGACAACACAAAGTACGTTCAAAATGGCGGAGGGAGGGTGAGGAAGAGAAAAAGGGCGGTCAGTGAGTGCCTGTGGCGGACGCGCTGAGGGACCGGTCGTCGAGGCCCAAGACGATGGAGGACCTGAGGAGGTCGGTGGAGTACTCCATCCTGGCGCCCGGGCGGACGAGGGAGGAGCAGCTCGAGTACCGGAGTTGCGAGAGGCTGCTGGAGGACGCCGGCTTTCGGGCCGGGCGGGTGGAGGTTGAACTCGTGAGGAAGTCTGCCTCCATATCTCAAAACCTGGCGTACCTTAAGAGGCTCCAGTGGCTTGGTTGGCTTCGACTCAAAGGTCTCGCGAATGGGTGGAATGATCAAGGGGAAGAGCAGGCCCACCGCGCCAATGCCGACTTCGTTTCAACCAAGGTACCAGGAGGTTTCAGGCGAGGCGACAGAGAGAAAGTAGGGTTAGAATGGGGTCGGTCGGGCGCGGGCTGGCTGGGCTCGGGCGCGGGCGAGCGAGGGGCGGAGGGGGCGGAGGACTCACGGCTCCACATCACGACGGGCTCCTGGTGCATGGCGTCCGTCAACCATCGTCCCAGCCGCGAACTCATCTTGACCGACGAAGAAGGGTCACAAAGTGTGTCTCGGCTCCCTCCTGTTTTTTTTTTTTTTTTTTTTTTTTTGGCGATCCGCCGATCGGGGTTCTGCTGGGGGAGCCAGGTCAGGAGGGCGGCCAAAAAAACGTCCAGCCTGGCGCCCGCCATGGAGAGGAAGAGGAAGAGGAAGGCGGGCGGCAATGGTGACGGTGACGCGATGGAGGGCGAGACCAGGGCGGGCAAGGCGAAGGCAACCAAGCTCGAGCGCCTTCTGAAGCTGCTCAGGGAGGGCGGGTCCCGCGAGGTTCGAGACGCCGCTGCCGTGCAGCTCGCCCGGGTGCTCTCCCTCAAACCGAAACCGGTATTAAACGTGCTGAACGAGCTCAAGACGCTCTTGTACGACAAGAGGTGGGATGCGAGGTGCGCCGCAGCGCGATGCATGGACCTCGTCGCCCAGAGGTGCGCCGAGGAGGACAGGAGGGCGGCGGGTGAGAGCGCATCGACCAGCTCGAGCGTCCTCCCGTCTCTGCTCCAGGAGCCGTGCCTGTCGTTCTCGGACGTTGACCTTGTGAAGATTCTGGAAGTGGGCAAGCCCCTTTTGGCAAACAGCGGCAAGGAGTACGACGTGGAGGAGTACGCCGCGGGTCTGACGGACGAGGAGAAGCTTCGAGAGGCGAGGCAGAGGTTGGACAAAAACATGGGGCTCACGGGGGCGACGAGCTTCTTCGATAGCACGGAGATCGTGTCGAACCACGACCTGATGGCGGGGGACGTGAAGCGGGAGCCCGAGGAGGCCGCGGCGATCGCGGTGACCTCGCTGGTCCCCGCCTCGAAGAGAATGAAGAGGGAAGACGCGGGCCAGACGGACGAGAGAGAGCTCACTGTCGTGCAGTGCTTTGAGGTGTTTTCAAGGGACCTGGGGTCCCACCTCTTCGACGAGCATTGGGACATCCGCCACGGCGCCGCGCTCGGCCTTCGGGCGATCCTATCGGCCTATGGCGAGCTCCTCTTTGGCGGCGCGGCCTCCAACGCCTTTTACGTCGACTTTGCGTGCCGCCTGGTCTGCGTGCTTGCCCTTGACCGTCTCGGGGATTTTTTCTCGGAGCGAACCACCGCGCCCGTCAAGGAGACCGCCGCCCAATCCCTCGGCCACATCTCCCGGCTCCTAGAGGCCCGAGACCGCGCCGTACTGCAGGATCTCATGGCCAAGCTCGTGTCTCAACGCCAAGAGTGGCACGTGCAGCACGGTGGGCTGCTGGGCTACAAGTACCTGGTCCTCGGGGACCCCTCGCTTCGACGTTTCGGGGCTGGGGTCGTCGACCTCTTCGTCGGACTGCTGTCGACCGATTCTGACGACGACGTGTTCACCGTCGCGCTGGAGAACCTGATCTTGCTGATCGACAGAGTTACCCCGGAAATGTTCGACCAAGCGCAGCTCGCCAGGGTGCACGACAGGGTGTGGCGCGTGCTCCCCGAGCTCGACGACCTCCACGCCTCCGTGCCCAACTGCCTCAAGGTCATCAAGATGGTCTGCGGCGTGAAAGGGTGCGCCGTGGAACTCCCGCTGCAAGACAGGCTGGCGGTGCTGTCCAAGATCGCGTGCAATCCGAACAGGGCGGTGAGGCTGGAAGCGGTGGAGGCCTACTCCGCCGTCCTGGCCACCACAACTGCCTCTGCAGCCGCCGCGGAGGACTTTTGGCTCGGTCAGCTTGCCTTCTGGGTCGAGCTCTGCGCTGTGGAGCAGGATCAGAGGGCCGCCGATGCAGCGGTCTCCGTCTTCGAGGCTGTCATCCCGGCGGCAAAGCTGAGGCGGGGCGGGGCCTACGACGCCAACCTAGCCCACCTGGTTGCGCTAGGTTCGTCCAGGGACTACGAGGAGCTGTCGCACCGCGACTTGAAGCACCACGCTTCGCTACAGATGACGAATGTTCTGCTTGGCACGGCCTCGGCAGGCAAGGCGGCCGTTAAATCCAAGAGATCCGCGGAGGCCAAGCTCCGGTTCGGGTATCCCGCGGGAAGGACCGCGGCAAACGTCCGCGTGGACGTTGGGAGGTGCCTGGCGTCCTACCTTTGCGAGGTGGAAGGTGAGACCGCCCTGGTCGAAACGGTGGGGGGCCTGATTTCGTCGGCCTCCTACCGCCGCAAGCTCCTCGGCCTGGTCGTGTCAGGGGACGCCATCCGGCGGTCGTCGAGCCCGGAGCGGCACACCAAGGGCCTCGCCCCCCACGTCTCGTCAAGCGTGCAGGTGACCTACAAGGGTCTCTCCCTGCTCGACGTGGGCGCGACCTTCGCGGAGCTCGAGCAGAGGGCTGGGGCCGCCAAGGCCGCGCTGGTGCGGGCCGGCACAGTGTCAGGCAAGCCACAGGAGGGGCTCCTGGGATTGCCACTCAAGTCTCTTCTCGCGGAGCTCTCTGAGGCGGTGCGGGCCAGTCCGGCGGACGACAGCCTCGCCGGCGCAGTCAACCTCGCAAACTCCCTTCACGCGGAGGCCTCTCTGATGGCGGGAAGGCTGAGGACGGAGGCTGCCTCGTGCGCCATCGCTTCCGCAGCCCTGCCGCCCAAGCTTAACCTCGTCATCCAGCCCCTGATGGACGCCGTGAGGACGGAGACGGATCCAAGGTACCGCAGGAGGTGCGGACGGGCGCTTGCGGGGCTGATTCACCTGTGCCGGGACAGGCAGCCCTCGCCCAACGCGAAGCTTGTCAAGAACCTGTGCAACCGCGCAACCGTTGACATTCTTGCCTTTTCCAGTAACCGGGAGGCGCTGTTGTCGGATCTTGGGCCGGTCAGGGCGGGGGCGGTGGCGACTCTGGAGGAAGCCGTCACGCACTTCGGGGCCACCGCGCTGGACGACCTCCCCGTCCTCAAGGCGAAGCTCGTGTCCTCGCTGAGAGACCTCGCCGACGTGGAGGGCGTCCTGGGCAACGTTGCGCTCATGGCCATGCTCAAGGGGGTCCTGCCCAAGATCTTTGGATCGCTTCGAGGCGATGTGGGCGCCGTCGCGGACTGCATTGTCGCCCTCCCGACGGCCAACGCGGGTAGCCCTCCCGCAGCCCTGGCGGCCTACACCGCTTCCAGAGCACTCGTGGAGCTCTCCCTCGTGAGCCTGTCAGATGTCCTGACTGCTGTCTTCTCTCGCCTGCTTCCCGGGCTCGGCCGGGGCGGCCCTGGGGCCAGACATGTGCTCGACCTGCTCGGCCTGATGTGCGAGGCCCACGGCACCAATCTTGCCGAGGCTGTGCCTTACGTCCTCGTCTCGGTGATGCCGCTGTTGAATGCCCACGACGCCGAGATCAGGCCGGCCGCGGCGGCGGCCTTTTCCAAGATGTTTCCCATCTTCGCGGTCGCTGAGGACGGGAGGGCCGGGGGCCCGCCCGCCTACCTCGAGGGCTGCGGTGTGGATGTCGCCGAGGCCGCCGCCCTTCAGAAGATATTCAACGCGTCCGAGATCGAAGACTTTGAGCTCCCCTTTAAGCTGCCCGTGGTCCTGCGCCCTTACCAACGCGAGGGCCTGAACTGGCTGAACTTTCTCAGGAGGTTTGGCATGAACGGCATCCTGGCGGACGACATGGGCCTGGGGAAAACGTTGCAGACGCTGCTGATCCTGGCCTCCGCACTGGAGCGGAAGAAGGAGGAAGGTCCGAGATCCATCATTGTGGCCCCCTCCACCCTAGTGGCCCACTGGGAGCACGAGATTGGCAGGTACCTCCCCAAGAACCTGGTGAGGACCTTGGCCTACGTGGGCCAGACCAAGGACAGGCCCGGCCTCAGGCCTCGGCTCTCGAGCTGCAACTGTCTGATCACCTCCTACGACGTTCTGAGGAAGGAGTCGGATTGGTTCCAGTCGCTGAGCTTCCAGTACTGCGTGCTGGACGAGGGCCACCTGATCAAGAACCCGGACTCGGCGCTCTCCAAGGCCTGTCGTGGGATCAAGTCGGAGCATCGGCTGATCCTGACGGGAACTCCCATCCAGAATGATGTCCTGGAGATCTGGTCTCTCTTTGACTTTCTGATGCCGGGCTTTCTCGGCGATAGGAAGGACTTCGGCAAGAGGTTCAGGAGCGGTGTCAACGCGGGTAGAAAGCAGGGGAGCACGAAGAAGGACAGGGACGCGAGCATCCTGGTCGCGGACCAGCTGCACAAGCAGATCTCCCCTTTCGTGCTGAGGAGGACCAAGGACCAAGTTCTCAAAGACCTGCCCAGCAAGATCATTCAGGACGTGCTGCTGGAGATGTCCCCGGTGCAGAGGAGGGTGTACGATGAGGTCTCTGGCGGGGTGGATCAGTGCCTTAGTGTGCAGGGCGGCGAGGGCGGTGGCCTCGCCAAGACCTTTGCCTCCAACGTCCACCAGCTGGCCAAGGCTTGCACCCACCCCGCGCTCGCGCTGCGAGGAATGGACCCGGAGGCCCTCAAAAGGATCGGCTTGGAGGGCGGCGCGGATGCATACGACTCTGTCGAGCACTCCCCCAAGCTCGTGGCCCTCGTGGAGGTCCTGCAGCAGTGCGGCATTCTCGCGGCGTCTACGGAGGACGAGGACGACCAATCCTCAGATTTGAACTCCCCCGCGCACCAGATTCTGGTCTTCGCCCAGACCAAGGCGGCCCTGGACGCTGTGGAGCGGTGCGTGCTGGACCCCAGGGGAATCCCGTACCTGCGGCTGGACGGCGACGTGAACCCGGAGAGGCGCCACAAGGTGGCCATGGAGTTTCAGAGGGATCCCACCATCCCCGTGCTCCTGCTGACGACGAGGGTCGGGGGGCTGGGGCTCAACCTGACCGCCGCGGACACCGTCTTCTTCCTCGAGCACGACTGGAACCCGATGATGGACATGCAGGCCATGGACCGGGCGCACCGCCTGGGCCAGACCTCCACCGTGAACGTCTTCAGGGCCATCGTCAAGGACACGTACGAGGAGAGGCTGATGGGGGTGCAGCGCTTCAAAGTCGGCGTCGCGGAGACCGTAGTGAGTATGGAGAATGCCAGCGTGAAGACCCTGAACGCCGGGGACTTTGTGGACCTGTTTGGAGGCAGGGAAGGGGGCGACGGCGTGGCGAAGAAGAAGGCCGCCAGGTCTGTGGTGGAGGAGCTCGAGAGGAACTGGGAGGAGGTCTATGGTGGGCAGTACGACGCGAACGAGCTGGGGGCGGAGACGTTCCAGCGGAGCGTTGCGAAGGAGGAGAGAGGCGTGAATCATTAATATTATATAATTTCATACTGCCAGACAAAAAAAAACTGTCAAAGAAAAGGATGTCTTCTGCCCAGCCTCGCATCGCCTCCTCGTCACGATGACGGCGTCCAAGGGAGTGTGGAAAGCCTTTAAGAGAGGTGAAGGGGATGCAGGCTTAGGAGGGAGGGCTTCTTAACGTTTGTTTGTTTGTAATCATCATGATGCTCATGGATGTCAAAAGTCAAAAGGGGACGGAGGGGGGAGGGAAACCAAAGCAAAAGCTAAAGCTAAAGCAAAAAAAAAGTTGCGGGTTCAGGGGTTGGTGTGTGTAAGTGGCTCATGTGTTGGCCAGGTACACCCAGTTTCATGGATGAACTCAACGTGAACGTGAACTCAAAGTCACGAGAAAAGCGGAATATACTCGAGGCTCACATCGGAGATCGAGCTTGCTGCTGATTGTTGTA
>Ga0160423_10002814_pt1 | contig 14520 bp, 9 predicted proteins | sample CRUFie14St8metaG_FD_108191 | JGI IMG/M metagenome (GOLD analysis project Ga0160423, IMG submission 108191) | Marine microbial communities from the Costa Rica Dome - CRUD Field 142mm St8 metaG | ecosystem: Environmental > Aquatic > Marine > Oceanic > Photic zone | place: Costa Rica: the Eastern...
GAGATTTACGGCTAATAGGCATAACAATTGGGGCAGGAATCACGTTAAAAATTCCTTCATGAAACCCTTTTTTGCCGTAACTGCTTTACTTTTACTGACGGTGCTTTCTTGCGCGCCAGTAAGTAGTGAGAGATGGTATGACAGCGAAAGATCAGATCGCCCGGGGGATGTTTTTTTTAAATCCCGTCAAGCGGCTCAAGCCAGTTCTTCTTCAGTGGCAACATCACAAGGCTTATCACCAAATCAGATGCGTGTAAGAGACGGTGACAGTTATTATACCATAGCCAAAAGAAACCGTATTTCTGTGCAGGATCTTATTGCCGTTAACAATGCGGCTCCACCTTATCGCCTTAATAAGGGGCAGGTCATTACCTTGCCTTCACAACGGGAAATTATCATTAAAAAAGGTGATACGCTCTATAGCATATCGCGTACTTACGGTGTGGATGTGAACTTACTGGCTAGACAAAATAACTTAAGTCCACCTTATCATCTTAATATTGATCAAAAGCTTGTTGTAGCTCAGGGTAGCACCAAACGGCAGGTTACCAAGCGCAGTAAAGCATCCCTGCCGCCACCCATTTTATCGGGTAGTTTTTTACAACCGGTTTCAGGTCGTGTCATTTCAGGTTTTGGAGCCAAAAAGAATGGCCTTCATAATGACGGTATTAATTACGCAGTACCACTAGGGACGCCAGTGAAAGCGGCTGAAAATGGCGTTGTTGTCTATGCTGGGAATGATTTACCGGGTTTTGGCAATCTGCTGTTGGTTAAACACGCCAATGGCTATGTAACAGCTTACGCACATACCCAGTCATTTCTTGTCAAACAGGGTAGTCGCGTAAAGCGCGGGCAGGTTATTGCAAAATCTGGAAAATCGGGAAATGTTGTTGAACCTCAACTGCATTTTGAAATAAGACAAGGAAGTCGGGCAATAAACCCGCAAAAACTGCTTACATAGTTTTCAAAAACAAATTATACGGATATAGTTCCTATCCGTTCAAAAAATGAGAGTTTAATGTTTATTTCACAAGCCTTTGCACAATCTGCTCCTGCCTCCACTGGATCATTGTTTGATTTGTTCTTTCCGCTGGCGATGGTATTTCTGATTGTCTACTTCATGATTATCCGACCACAGAATAAGCGTCAGAAAGAACACCAAAACTTAATTGATGGCTTAAGACGCGGTGATACGGTCGTCACACAAGGGGGATTAATTGGTAAAATTGCCAAAGTTGAAGATAATGAGCTTCAAATTGATGTTGCAAAAGACGTCCGCATTACAATTGTGCGCTCAATGATTTTGACAGTGAGATCGAAAACTGAACCAGCAGAAAAAAAATAACTTTAAATGCTTTATTTCTCCAAACCGAAAATTTTTCTAATATTGGCGTGCCTTTTTGCCGGTATAATCTTCTCTGTTCCTAACCTATATAAAGAAGAGTCGGTAAATGTCCTTCCGGATTTCTTTCCGAAAAATCAACTGAATCTTGGTCTTGATCTTCAGGGTGGCTCTCACTTGCTGCTTGAGGTTGAGGTAGAAGCGATTGTTAAGGAGAGACTAGAAAATCTGCTATCTGACATGCGTTTGAATTTACGTGAAGCTCGGATTGGTTATAGCCAGATTGGTATAAAAGAAGATTATGCAACCGTTTTTATTCGGGATGCGGCGCAACTGGATGAGGCGCGTAATGTTCTTAATGAGCTATCCATGCCCATTACAACAAATCTTTTTTCTGGCGCATCAACTGAAGAGCTTGAGGTTGAGGATGTTGGCAATGGTCGCTTTAATATAAAGCTAACTGAGGCAGCCCTTCAAAATCGTGTGTTAAAATCCGTTGAGCAATCCATAGAGATTGTACGCCGTAGAATTGATGAACTTGGTACAACCGAGCCTTCTATTCAGCGCCAAGGTACGTCGCGTATTCTTGTTCAGGTGCCGGGTCTAGATGACCCAGAGAGATTAAAAGCATTGCTCGGGCAAACTGCGAAAATGAACTTCCATCTCTTAGATCGTAATGTTTCAGGATATGATGCAGTTGCTGGGGTGCGTGTGCCGTCAGGCTCTAAGCTGGTGTTTTCTGAAACATCCCCCGCAGAGCCTTATGTCATCCGCAAGCGTGTTATGGTTAGTGGTGAACGCTTGGTAGATGCCAGTGTCGGCTTTGATCCGCAAACCGGCGAGCCGGAAGTTGATTTTAGATTTGACTCGGTTGGTGGCAGAAAGTTTGGCGAGGTAACTAAGGCGAATGTTGGCAACCCATTTGCCATCGTGCTGGATGATAAAGTGATTTCTGCACCAGTGATCCGTTCACCTATAATGGGTGGGTCGGGTCGTATTACCGGGAATTTTTCTGTCGAGACGGCAAATGATTTAGCTATTTTGCTTCGTGCGGGCGCGCTTCCTGCGCCTTTGAATATTCTCGAGGAGCGCACCGTTGGGCCTGGTCTGGGCGCTGACTCTGTTGAGGCGGGCACGCAGGCGTCCATTATCGGCTTTGTTGCAGTGATGATCTTTATTTTCATCAGCTATGCCATGTTCGGACTTTTTGCCAATATTGCTCTGATTTTAAATATGGTGCTTATTGTTGGCGTGTTGTCACTCTTACAGGCTACCCTGACATTACCCGGCATTGCGGGTATTGTTTTGACGATAGGTATGGCGGTTGATGCTAATGTTCTTATTTTTGAACGGATTCGTGAGGAAATCAGGAACGGTAAATCGGCACTAATGGCGATTGACTCCGGTTATAGCAGAGCACTCGGCACTATCTTGGATGCTAATATTACCACATTGATTTCAGCAATGATTTTGTTCTATTTGGGTTCCGGCCCAGTGCGCGGTTTTGCTGTCACACTTGGCATCGGAATTATCACGTCGGTATTTACTGCTTTTACGGTCACGCGCTTTATGGTGGCTCTTAATTACGGTTCCAAAAATCGCATCGAAAAACTGACAATATAAAATGGATTTATCATGTGGACATTAAAGCTCGTTCCAGCCGAAACAAAAATTGATTTTATCCGCCTTCATATTGCGAGTTTTATTGTCTCGGCCAGTTTAGTTATTGCTTCATTGGGGTTGTTTTTTTCTCAAGGGCTTAATTTTGGCATAGATTTTAAAGGCGGTACGCTTATTGAAATCGGCACAAATGGTCCAGCTGATATTGCCGATTTGCGCGATATCATTGGCAGTCTTGACTTGGGTGAGGTGCAAATTCAAGAATTTGGTAGTCCTGAAGACGTGTTGATACGCGTTGGTGAAAAAGCTGATGCGACTGATAATGCAGAAAACCTCTCTGCAGTTGATCAAATCCGCAATGCACTCCCGGAAGATGTGACATTCCGAAGGGTTGAGGTCGTTGGCCCTCAGATAAGTGGTGAGCTTGTCCGTGCGGGTTTTTTAGCGGTGACAGTTGCGATTGGCCTCATGCTATTTTACATCTGGTTACGTTTTGAATGGCAGTTTTCTGTTGGTGCGGTTCTAGCATTGATACATGATATTATTTTAACCATTGGTGTTTTTTGCCTCATTCAGTTGGAATTTAACTTATCAATTATCGCGGCAATTTTGACGATTGTTGGTTATTCAATGAATGACACGGTTGTTGTGTATGATCGTGTGCGTGAAAATTTACGCCGGTTCAAGAAAATGCCTTTGTCTGAATTAGCTAATCTGTCAATTAATAGCACCTTGTCGCGTACCGTTATGACTTCGGTCACAACGCTTCTGGCGCTTTTTTCGCTTTATATATTAGGCGGTGAGGTGATACGCGGCTTTACTTTAGCGATGATTTGGGGGGTTTTTGTTGGGACTTATTCATCAATCTTTATCGCTGCGCCAGTTTTAATGTATCTTGGTGTTAAGCGTGATTGGTCTGAGGCCGCAAAAGACCAGATTTAGGGCGTAAAGTAAGGTTTTTTCGCTTGTTTCAACGACAAGGCAGCTTTAGATTTGTTTAATAAATTTATTTGATGGAGGGTTTTATGGCGTCAATTTTAACTTCACTTCGAAACACAGTTATTGCAGGTTTTGTTCTGGCAACTGTTCTACTTATTATGTACGCGCAGATACATATGGGTGTGTTCGATCATAATTTTGGGGCGTTCGTTCTTCGTTATCTCCATGTTCTGGCAGGAATTATGTGGATTGGTATTTTGTACTATTTTAACTTTGTACAAATTCCAAACATGCCGAATATTCCCGATGAACAAAAACCAGCAATTGGCAAGGTGATTGCGCCTGCGGCCCTATGGTGGTTTCGCTGGGGCGCAATGATTACAATCATTTCCGGTCTTCTTTTGTCGGCTGCTAATGGCTATTTGGTTGAGGCGATTACCCTTGGGGCATCAGAAGGCTTTGCCGTTGAAAAGCATACAATGATTGGCATTGGCATGTGGCTTGGTACAATAATGTGGTTCAATGTTTGGTTTGTCATCTGGCCTAATCAGAAAAGAGCGTTAGGTATTGTGGAAGCCGATGCGGACACAAAAGCTGCATCTGCTAGAACCGCGATGTTGTTCTCACGCACGAACACAATGCTCTCTGTTCCTATGCTATTCTCAATGGTTGCAGCGCAAAACCTTTACTAGGAATATCAAATTATTAAGGCTGCACGGATCTTAATGATGCGTGCAGCCTTTTGTATGGGCGACTGAAATATGCAGGATATTACAATCTTTAGAGATGAATTACGAAGCCTTGATGGGGACTTATTCTTATGCCATCTCTTCACGCCTGATGAACATCGCACTGATATGCTTATTCTCTATAGTATTTATGCAGATAGTGCGCGTATTCCTTTTATTGTCAGCGAACCCATTCTGGGAGCGATACGTTATCAATGGTGGCGAGAAGTAATTGACGGCAAACATCTTGATACTGCGCCCATTAGCGGTTTTCTAAATGCTTCCAGCCTGCCGCGTGACTTATTGCATAAGCTCATAAATGCACGCGAAGGGTTATTTGATAAAGAAGAGCCGAATTTATCTGATATTGAACACTCAGCTCATGAAATAGGCGTACCATTTATGCAATCTGCATTGAGGGTGTTAGGGGAAGACAAAGAAGATATTTTACCGGAAGGGATGTTAAAGGCTGCCGGAAGCGGATTTGAATTGTTACGATTATCCACGGCCTATCCTGGTGACATACAGGCAGATATCGTTTCAGCAGCTAAGGCAAAACTTCAGACAGCGACAGTTTTATTTAATGGCATGCCGCGAAAGCACCGAAAACTTATTCTTCCCGCCTTTTTAATTATCGGACTCTCAAAAAAACATGCACAAAATATTAAAAAATCAAGATCATTGCTCTTCTATCAACTTCACTTACTGAAAATGGCATTAAGTGGAAAACTATAGCGAGACTCAGACTGATTTTGAGGGGCGCCATATTTCAAAATCCTGTCTGGCACGGCTCGTAAACCCCATTTGCCGTGCACGTTTTTTGGCAAATGCGCGTGCTTTTCCACGCAATTTTTCGCAAGTTTCAGCATGGATAAACGTCGCTTCGGTTTGTAAAACCTCTGGCATCAAGCCGAAATTAATATTCATGGGTTGGAACGTATCCTTATTGGCGTTTTTGGTAATATGTGCCAGCAAGGCTCCCAATGCAGTCGTCATGGGTGGTGGTGACAATTGCCGGTTTTGAATTTGAGCAGCTGTAAATAATCCCGCGAGCAGGCCAATCGCTGTGCTTTCTACATATCCTTCAACACCTGTTATCTGTCCGGCAAAACGGATATTTTTGACTGTTCTCAGTGTTAAATCTTCAGTGAGCAGGCTTGGGCTGTTCAGAAATGTATTACGATGCAGGCCCCCTAATCTGGCGAACCGTGCGTCTTCAAGTCCGGGTATAAGGCGCAAGATATCTGCCTGAGCGCCGTATTTCATCTTAGTTTGAAATCCAACAATATTATAAAGTGTTTTCAGTGCATTATCTTGACGAAGTTGGACTACTGCATAAGGTTTTACGTCTGGATTATGAGCATTTGTCAGCCCGCGAGGTTTCATGGGGCCATGACGTAAAGTTTCACGCCCGCGTGCGGCCATGACCTCAATTGGCAAACACCCATTAAAATAAGGTGTATCTTCTTCCCATTGCTTGAAGTCTGCGGTTTCACCATCAATGAGGGCATCTATAAATTCGTGATATTGCGCTTCATTCATGGGGCAATTAATGTAGTCTTTTCCATCCCCACCAGGCCCGGATTTGTCATAACGGGACTGTTCCCAACAAATATCCATATTAATACTGTCACGGTAGACAATCGGCGCAATCGCATCAAAAAAAGCAAGCTTATCGCTGCCTGTCATTTTTGAGATTACTTCTGATAAAGCGGGGGAGGTTAACGGGCCTGAGGCAATAATCACATGCGCCCAATCAGGGTCAATATGCGTCACCTCTTCGCGTTTAAGTGTCACGAGTGGATGATTTTCAAGCTCTTTCGTAACGGATTGCGAGAAACCTTCACGGTCAACGGCAAGCGCACCTCCTGCGGGTAATTGATGCGTGTCAGCACATCTCATAATTAGGCTATTCGCGTCCCGAAGTTCAGCATGTAAGAGACCCACAGCATTCGTTTCTGCATCATCGGATCGAAACGAGTTTGAACAAACTAGTTCTGCAAGCCCGTCTGTGACATGTGCTTCGGTTTTACGATGAGGGCGCATTTCGTAAAGTGTCACAGCAATTCCAGATTGCGCTAATTGCCATGCGGCTTCAGATCCGGCAAGACCACCACCTACAATGTGAACTCTATCACTGCTCATAATCGACATGCTCCATGGTTACTCATAAATTAAGCAGACGCGGGATGGAAGTTTTATTCAGCAGCTTTTGCTGTGGTTCTTCTTGGTTTAGCAGAAGGCTTGGAAGTTAGTTTAGGTTTTTTTAAAAGTTTAGACAAAAACTGACCCGTATAGCTTTCTTTGACAGAAGCGACTTCTTCAGGTGTGCCAGCGGCAACAATTTCTCCACCACCATGGCCACCATTTGGCCCTAAATCGATTACTTTATCAGCAGTTTTAATCACTTCGAGATTGTGTTCAATAACAGCTACTGTGTTACCGGCATCAACCAGTTCATGTAAAACATCCAGAAGTTTTGCGACATCATGGAAGTGAAGGCCTGTGGTTGGTTCATCCAGAATATAAAGTGTTCGGCCTGTGGCACGTCTGGAAAGTTCTTTGGCAAGTTTGACGCGTTGAGCCTCACCACCTGAAAGCGTTGTCGCCTGTTGCCCAACTTTGATATAGCCCAATCCAACACGTTGAAGCGTTACCATCTTATCTCGGATAACAGGCACGGCCTTAAAAAAATCTGCCGCTTCATCGACTGTCATATCGAGGATATCAGCGATGTTTTTATCTTTGAACTTAACTTCCAGCGTTTCTCGGTTATAGCGCTTACCGTTACAAACATCACATTCAACATAAACATCAGGGAGGAAGTGCATTTCGATTTTGATAACACCATCTCCCTGACAGGCTTCACAGCGGCCACCTTTCACGTTGAATGAAAATCGGCCCGGCTTGTAGCCACGCACCTTCGCCTCCGGCAGACCTGAGAACCATTCACGAATAGGTGTGAAAGCACCTGTATAGGTCGCAGGATTAGAGCGCGGCGTTCTGCCAATGGGTGACTGGTCAATATCAATCACCTTGTCGAGATGTTCTAAGCCTTCAATAGCTTTATGCGGAGAGGGCAAATCCCGCGCATTATGAAGTTTCCGCGCAGTTGCTTTATAAAGTGTATCGAGCAAGAGTGTTGACTTACCACCCCCTGACACACCTGTTACGCAGGTGAATGTGCCGAGGGGAATATCAGTTGTTACGTTTTTAAGGTTATTACCACTTGCTTCGACAACTCTAAGATGCCGCCCAAGATAAGCCTCGCGCCTTTTGGGGGGTACAGGAATAGATTTAGTGCCTGAGAGATATTGTCCGGTTAGGCTTTTCTTTGCACTTTTGATTTTTGCGGGTGTACCTTCAGCGATAATCTCGCCGCCATGAACACCTGCACCAGGGCCAATATCAACCACATGGTCTGCAGCAAGAATAGCATCCTCATCATGTTCAACAATAATCACAGTGTTACCGAGATCGCGAAGTCGCGTCAGGGTTTCTAAAAGTCGTGCATTGTCGCGTTGATGTAAGCCAATAGATGGCTCATCCAGCACGTAAAGAACGCCTGTCAGACCTGATCCGATTTGCGAGGCCAAGCGAATACGTTGACTTTCCCCGCCAGATAGTGTGCCTGAATTGCGAGAAAGGGTCAGGTAATCAAGTCCGACATCATTCAGGAATTTTAGCCTCTCACGGATTTCTTTAAGAATCCGTGAAGCAATTTCAGCCTGTTTTGAATTGAGATGTTTGTCTAAATCTGCAAACCATCCATCCGCGTCAAGAATCGACATCTCTACCACTTCACCAATGTGCAGCTTTGCAATTTTAACTGCCAGAGCTTCCGGTTTGAGTCGATAACCACCACATGTTTCACAGTGGGTCTTGGATTGGAATTTTTCTATTTCTTCACGCATCCATGAACTGTCTGTTTCGCGGTATCGTCTCTCAAGATTGCCAACAACCCCCTCAAATGGTTTTGTTGTTTTGAAGCTGCGTGTTCCATCATCATATGTGAATTTGACAGGTTCTTTATTGCTTCCATAAAGAATGGCTTTCTGTGCTTTAGCGTCGAGATCATGCCACGGGTAATTTAGAGAAAAACCATAATGTTCAGCGAGGCTTTCGAGTGTTTGCGTATAATAAGGCGAAGATGTGCCGGACTTGGCCCATGGGACGATCGCGCCCTCTCTTAAGGATAAGGTTTGGTCAGGCACAATGGCTTCAGGGTCTATAAAAAATTGTGTCCCCAAGCCGTCACAGTCAGGGCAAGCGCCAAACGGATTATTAAAGGAAAATAACCGAGGTTCGATTTCGTCAATTGTAAAACCCGAGACAGGGCATGCAAAACGCGAGGAGAATACAATTTTCTCTGGTTCCTCCTCCTTGCTATCTGCCATCTCAGCAACAGCAATGCCGTCTGTGAGTTGCAGAGCAATTTCCATACTATCAGCAAGCCGGTTGCCGAGGTCAGGTTTAACGACAATGCGATCTACAACCACATCAATGTCGTGTTTGAATTTCTTGTCGAGTGTCGGCACATCTGAGATTTCATAATAATTGCCGTCAACCTTCACGCGCTGAAAGCCGCGTTTTTGTAATTCTGCAAAATCTTTGCGGTATTCGCCTTTGCGTCCGCGCACAATGGGTGCAAGCAGATAAAGTCTTGTGCCTTCGGGAAGTGCCATAATACGGTCAACCATCTGGCTAACGGTTTGGCTTTCAATCGGCAGGCCTGTTGCAGGTGAATATGGAATACCAACACGCGCAAACAACAGGCGCAGATAATCATAAATCTCTGTGACTGTTCCAACTGTTGAGCGTGGATTTTTGGATGTAGTTTTTTGTTCAATTGAAATTGCCGGAGATAAGCCGTCAATCTGGTCTACATCCGGTTTTTGCATCATTTCCAGAAACTGTCGGGCATAGGCTGAGAGGCTTTCAACGTAACGCCGTTGACCTTCAGCATAAATAGTATCAAATGCCAGAGAACTTTTACCGGAACCTGAAAGACCCGTAATAACAATCATTTTATCGCGGGGCAGAACGATAGAAATATCTTTGAGGTTATGTTCGCGCGCACCGACAATGCTGATATTTTTAGCCTGTAATGGAGCCGGAATATTGGCTGTTTTGCGTTTTGCGGGCATCTGCGTGTTTGACCTATCTTTATACATGTCAGGAGTTAGTTCGCATCCTAACACGAGCAATATTTATTATGCTGTCAATGACTATTGTTTAACGATTATGAATGACAATTTAAATAAGTTTTCCACAAGAATGCCGTGCTATGGTTGATACTTAGAGCCGAGTCATCACTAAATTTATAACGTAATAAAGATTGGAGAAAAAATGGCTGGTAGTATCAATAAAGTTATTCTCGTCGGGAATCTGGGGGCAGACCCAGAAATTCGTCAAACAAAAGACGGCAGACCTATTGCCAATCTAAGTGTTGCAACAGGTGAAAGCTGGAAAGACAAAAATACCGGTGAGAGAAGAGAGAAAACAGAATGGCATCGCGTGGTGATTTTCAACGAAGGCCTTGCAAAAATCGCCGAGCAATATCTTCGAAAGGGCTCCAAAGTCTATCTGGAGGGGCAACTCCAAACCCGCAAATGGCAGGATCAAAACGGTCAAGATAAATATACAACCGAAGTTGTTTTGCAGGGGTACAACGGTAATCTAACCATGCTTGATAGTCGTCAAGGTGGCGGTGATTTTGCAGGAAGTTCAACTGGAAGTATAGGCTCAGGTGGTGGTGGCGATAGTTTGCCTCCGTTATCTCCGGGTGGTGATATGGATGGTGACATTCCATTTTAACCTATTGATTTAAAGATAAATTTTCCTGTTTATAGCGCAAGGATTTATTGCGACTCATAGCTCTAAAATGCTATAAATAAACATGGAAATTTTCCAAAAAATTTAATGCAGGAAAAGCCAAAAAATTGAACGACGATTCTAACGATGCCCCTGACGACGAGGTCGAAACCGATACCCTGCCTGAAGATGAAATAATATCTGATGATATGGGTAATGGTGATGGTGACGATCCGCCAATAGCTGCCGGTGGTGGGGATATGCCCCCCGATTTTGATGTCAGTCCTATTAATATCGAAGATGAGATGAGAACATCTTATCTCGATTACGCTATGAGCGTGATTGTAAGTCGTGCTTTGCCAGATGTCAGGGACGGCTTAAAGCCTGTTCATCGTCGTATACTGTTTTCGATGAATGAAAATGGGTATGACTATAACAAACCTTATCGTAAGTCTGCGCGCGTTGTTGGTGATGTTATCGGTAAATATCACCCGCATGGTGATCAATCGATCTATGACGCTTTGGTTCGGATGGCGCAAGATTTCTCAATGCGTTTACCCCTTTTAGACGGGCAGGGCAATTTTGGTTCGATTGACGGTGATCCAGCCGCGGCTATGAGATATACCGAGGTGAGAATGGCCAAGTCGGCACATTCGTTGCTTGAGGATATTGACCGCAACACAGTCGATTTTCAGGATAACTATGACAACTCGGAGCGTGAACCGGTTGTTTTACCTGCTCGTTTTCCAAATCTACTCGTTAATGGGGCAAACGGTATCGCTGTTGGTATGGCGACCAATATTCCGCCGCATAACCTTGGGGAAGTGATTAATGCCACGCTGGCGCTGATAGAAAATCCTGAGCTAGAAGATAATGAATTAAATACAATTGTCCCTGGCCCGGACTTCCCGACAGGTGGACAGATTTTAGGCCGCAGAGGCGCTCTGTCTGCCATTTTGACTGGGCGTGGCTCTATCGTTATGCGGGGTAAGGCTGAGGTCGAGGAAATCCGCAAAGGGCGACTGGCGATTGTCGTAACGGAAATTCCATATCAAGTTAATAAAACTTCCATGATTGAAAAGATCGCCGAATTGGTGCGGGAGAAAACACTGGAAGGCATTGCTGATATTCGGGATGAGTCGGATCGCGATGGGATGAGAATTGTCGTTGAATTAAAGCGGGAAGCTGTGCCGGAGGTTGTGCTGAACCAGCTTTATCGTTTCTCCAGTCTCCAAACCAGCTTTGGGGCTAATATGCTGGCGCTGAATAGTGGCAAACCAGAATTACTCAATCTACGTTCGATTTTAAAAGCTTTCATTGCTTTTCGTGAAGTTGTTGTTACGCGTCGTACTAAGTTTGAGCTTGATAAAGCCCGCGACAGAGCTCATGTGTTGGTCGGTTTGGCGATAGCCGTAGCGAATATTGATGAGGTGATTGCAGTTATCCGTAAAGCGGCTTCACCGCAAATCGCACGCGAAGAACTTATGACACGCGCCTGGCATGCCGCAGATGTTGCAGACCTTATTCGCCTGATTGATGACCCACGCCACCGCATTGATGACAAGGGTAAATATGTCCTCAGTGAAGTGCAGGCCCGTGCCATTCTTGAACTGCGCCTTCAACGCCTCACAGCTATGGGCCGAGATGAAATTGGTGATGAACTGAGCGAGTTGGGCGGGAAAATTACTGATTATCTTGATATCCTCGGCAGCCGTGAGCGTGTTCTCTCAATTATCAGCGATGAGTTGACCACTGTAAGGGATGAATTTGCAACTCCGCGACGTACTGAAATTATTGAAGATGAGTTCGAAGTTGATGATGAAGACCTTATTCCCTCAGAGGAAATGGTCGTGACGGTAAGTCATTCTGGTTACATCAAACGTGTTCCGTTATCTACTTACCGGGCGCAAAAGCGGGGCGGTAAAGGTCGCTCCGGCATGTCCACCAAGGACGAGGATTTTGTTACCCGTATTTTTGCGGCAAATACCCACCAACCTGTGTTGTTCTTCTCAACAACAGGAATGGTTTACAAAATGAAAGTTTGGCGTTTGCCAGTTGGTAATCCGCAATCTCGTGGCAAGGCGCTTGTTAATTTATTGCCCTTAAAAGAAGACGAGACCATTGCTGCAATTATGGCGCTTCCTCAGGATGAGGATAGCTGGAGTAATTATCACGTCATGTTCGCAACAGGCTTCGGTAATGTCCGGCGGAATGATTTATCAGATTTTGTAAATATTAACAAAAGCGGCAAAATCGCGATGAAACCGGAAGAAGGGGAGGTTATTGTCGGTGTTGAATTGTGCACAGAGAATGATGATGTGCTGCTCACCAATAATGCTGGTCGCTGTATTCGCTTTCCTGTTACCGATGTTCGGGTCTTCCGAAGTCGTAACTCTACAGGTGTGAGAGGTATCAAGCTGGGTAAGGATGAAAAGGTTATTTCTCTTTCCATTTTGATGCATAGTGATGCCTCACCGGCAGAGCGCAACAGCTATCTGAAACAAGCTGCGATGCTCCGGCGTGCTACTGATGAAACTGATGAAGATGTGAATGACACTGAACTTGAGGAGACAAGTGAAGAGGCTGTGCTAAGCCCTGAGCGCTATGCCGCGATGGGGGCGCAAGAACAATTCCTGTTGACTGTAAGTGAAAACGGCTATGGCAAACGATCCTCAGCCTATGAATACCGCGTTTCAGGTCGTGGCGGGAAGGGTATTATTGCCATGACTGTGACCGACCGGAACGGGCCTTTAGTTGCTTCATTCCCTATCAAAGAAACCGATCAGATTATGTTGGTGACCGATAGCGGGACTTTGATAAGATGTCCCGTCAATGATGTTCGTGTTGCGGGGCGGAATACGCAGGGTGTTACCATCTTTAAGACTGATGAGGATGCTCATGTTGTTTCCGTAATTTGTCTTAACGAAACTTCTGATGAGGCCATACCTGACGATGATTTGGGAAATGATGAAAGTTCCAAGAGTTCAAGTGAGTCATCTGATGACACATCAGATGCAGGGGATGCATAATGCTAAAAGGTTTTTATCCGGGAAGTTTTGATCCATTAACTTTCGGTCATCTCGATATCATCACGCGCGGCTTAAGCCTTGTAAACACTCTGGTTATTGGTGTGGGTGTAAGCGCAACTAAAAAGCCGATTTTCACAATTGAAGAGCGCCTTGAAATGATAAGCCTGGAAATCTCAAATTGCCTTCCTGACCAAGTAGACAAGGTTCAAGTTGTAGCTTTTGAAGGGCTTATGGTTAATGCTGCAGAGCAATATGGCGCTAATGTGATCTTGCGTGGTCTTCGTAATACTGGTGATTTTAATTACGAAGCTCAAATGGCGAATATTAATCGTCAGACATCATCACCAGTTGAAACGGTTTTCCTGGCGGCCTCGCCAGAAATTTCTCATATTTCGTCAACTCAAGTTCGTCAAATTGCTCAGCTAAAAGGTGATGTAAGCATGTTTTGCCCGACATCAATTTGTGAAAAACTAAAAACTAAACTAAATTAATGTGTTAGGAGTGTTATTTAATGCGTAACATTAAATATTTATTTGCATTTTTCTGTATCATCCTACCTCTTTCCCTAACCCCTGCATCCGCGTCAGAAAAGGAGACTGTTATGATATTGGAGCTTAGCACCGGCGTAGTTAAAATACGCCTCAGAGATGATTTGGCGCCAAAACATGTCGAGAGAATTAAACAACTCGCTGAACAAAAATTCTATGATAATATTATCTTTCATCGCGTTATTGACGGTTTCATGGCTCAAACCGGAGACCCAACGGGAACTGGTATGGGTGGTTCTGACTATCCTGATTTACGGGCGGAATTTTCGACTGAACCATTTTTACGCGGTACGATTGGTATGGCGCGCGCCCAACATCCTGACAGTGCGAACAGTCAGTTCTTTATTTGTCTGGAAGATGCAGAATTCTTGAACCGGCAATATACAGTTTTTGCTGAAGTCGTTGAGGGCATGGAGCATGTTGATGCTATAGCCAAAGGTGAGCCACCGGAAGAACCTGATTATATCGTAACCATGCGTCTTGCGGAAACTGATGACGAA
>Ga0160423_10002817_pt1 | contig 14515 bp, 29 predicted proteins | sample CRUFie14St8metaG_FD_108191 | JGI IMG/M metagenome (GOLD analysis project Ga0160423, IMG submission 108191) | Marine microbial communities from the Costa Rica Dome - CRUD Field 142mm St8 metaG | ecosystem: Environmental > Aquatic > Marine > Oceanic > Photic zone | place: Costa Rica: the Eastern...
GTATTCGTTTGGATATTTCATAATACCAACAAGAGGTTCTTCTTTGTAGTTTTTTTCTAAAAATGAATCTTGTTTTTCTAGTGGCTGCACAAAGCAGTATCTATCATGACATATCCAGTTATCGTTTTTTTTATACAAATAAAACTGATCGTTGTCAATAAAAAACAAATCATTCATAAAATAACTCTTACCGCTTCTTCTTCTACCCTTCATGTCATTGTAAAACTTGAAACAGTTATGATGCACAAGAAGTATATCTCCTGGTTTTATTTCTCCTTGGTAATTTATTGGTGTACTAACAACCACACCATACCTGTTAGATGCTAAATGATTCTCTTCTGATGTGCTAGTAATTATTTCTTTACCACTAATCTGTTTTGTATTATTATACCTTTTATTGTTTAATGGTTGTACTATAAAACTAAACGGTGACCTCATTAAAAGTTTATGTTATACTCTACGGCTATAGGCATAGAAGGTGAAAATTCTTTCCACAGAACAACTTCATCGTTTTTTTGAATCCATATTTTCACTGTGTTTCTTTCGTTGTCGTATTGTATTAAATGTATAAAGTATTTTCCACCTAAAACTTCTTGGCCTATCAAATAGTGCATAGCGCTACTTTTGTAATCGGGCCCTATGGATATTTTCCGTATGTCCATTTTATTAAATTAAACTTATACAAAGATAGGAATAATTTAGCGGCCTTGTCGGCGATACTTTTTCTTGTAAAGCTTTGAAGATTTCAAACGAGATGTTTTGCTTTTCGCATGAACACCTGGTCTCTTTTTTTTGTTTTTACCACGATAAACAAAAGCTACACTTTTAGCCATTCTTGTTCATCATTTGTGTCTTGTGTTTAGATCCCATTGAGCTTCCAAAGTAATAACCTATGACTTGCGTAAAAGCAGCAACCACAGCTCCAAAACCCATATCAAACAATCTTTGAGATTCTTTAGGTATTTCCCAAAGCCCTATTGCTCCAGCAACCACAGCAACAAAAGATAATGTTATACCCCATCCAACAGTTTTAAATAATACATCATTTGATCCTGCTTGGATAGCCGCCATTTCCCTTTGCCTAGCTGAAGCTCTATCTTGAACCTCTGCTTCGTAAGCTTCAAGAATCATTTCTTGTGCTTTAATTTTGTCTTCAACTGGAGCGTCTGCATTTTTGATAGAAGATATAACTTGTTCTACAGACATCTCGCCTTGTATTAAAGAACCTAGCGTAGGGTTTACCAAACCTACTGCTCCTTTCAATATTTTACCTACTGTTGTTTGCCCGAACTTTTTCCTTGGTCTACTCATATTAAAATATATTTAGATTTACCATTTTCTTTTATAGCTTTCAGCAGCCTGCCTCTGTTATTATCTAATGAATCGAAACTGACATGAACCCAGGCTGGGTTATTGTCATCTCCAAACTCCCAAATCATTTGATCAAAATTTAAATTATCTCTTATATAGTTAAACATTTCTGCGTTTGTTTTATAGCCAAATGTATCATCTATATCAATTGCTTTTCCTTCACAATGCTGTGATCGTTTACTACCACCAATAGCTTTGTTAAGTTTTGGGCATCTATAAAAAGAGTTGATTTTTATTGGGCCTCCTACCCATAATCGTAAAGGCTCAAATATATTTTGTGCTACACCTGTCATGTTTGTTAAGGAAACCTCATCTGGTGTATTGTCTATATTTAATCGTAAAGCGGTGTTGGATTTTATAGCTTCTTTGTACGAAATATGTTTACTTATTCTTTCCATTCATTATATACCATTTATGCAATGTATATCCAATAGAAACTAAAAGTAATATAATTTTTAACAAAACATCAATTTGTGTCATAGATATTCCTAAAACAATTCCATTAATACTTAATATTTTTATATCACTAATTGACATTAGGTTTTATAATTATATATTCAACTTGGAGTTCGGTTAGTGTGGTATTGGTTTGATAGTAATTCATTCAGCAAAGATAAGTAATTATTTTTTTATTTATGTGATCCCGTATTTTCCTTTTTGCGCATTATACTTAGCATCTAATTCACTTGCTGTAAAAACGGTGTCGTAAGCTCTTATCTCTCCTACATAACCATAACCGCCGTATATGCCACCATTGTCACTCATTAAATTAATATCAGTGTCTGTTGTGTATTGTGGTGAAACAGTAGTTGAAAGAGAATTGTTATAATTGGTTTTACCAGGTTGATATCTGTTTATACTCCATTGATTATTAGGAAAGTCATAACAACCAACAAACATAAACCAATCAGAAGTAGTAACACTTGCAACATAATTAGAAGATACATCTCCACTTCCTGAAGAATCATAAACATAAAAATTAAAACCTTGCGCGTATACGTTCGGATAATAATATCTAAAAGACGCTTGTGTGTTACCACTACTGTTGATTGCATATAAAAGAGTATTTAACCCAGCTACAGTTGATGGAATAGAAGGCGTTCTCATCCAAAATAAATATGTTAATGTGTTTCCTGATTTTAAACTTAATGCTCCTCCGTGTGTGGTGCTAGGTATTTGAAAATAATCAGCTCTACTTGATAAATTTAAATAAGTTGCGCCATTTACAGTTCCTGTAGAAGGAACAGGCGTAACTATTGTGGCATCATAATTATTACTAGTTAAATCAAACCAAGTATTTCCGCTTCCAGTCCAAGAGTTAGGGTTATTAGCATCCAACCATAGTATTTGATTTGGCTCTAATGGCACAATAGACTCATCATCTATTTGAAACCAATTCGCACCATCATAATACTCAACTTTATTGTCATCAGTATTATACCTCCATTCTCCTGCAACTGCTGAAGATGGTCTTGTGAGTGTACTTCCACTAGGTAAACGTAATGCATCTGTTAAACTGTTTAGCTCAAAAAGCTTCGGGTTTGTTATTTTTGTTATTCCCATAATTATACTGTATATGTTCCGCTATCTTTAAATATAAATATTCGAAAATTATTATTATCACTAGCCAAAAAACTTTCAACAGTTCCTGAACTAGCTGCTGTCCCTTTTTTTGATTCTAATACTCTTATGATGACAACACCTTTACCACCTGTTCCTCTATTAATATTACCAGTTATAGTATTATAGCTAGCACCTGCACCTCCACCAGAATAATCTATACCATCGTTTCCTGATGTTTGTGTACCTGAAACTCCAGCTCCTCCTCCACCTTTTCCCGCTGCACCAGCAGTAAAACTAGAGTCAGTAGCGCCTCCACCTCCGCCACCAAAATACACATTGCCGCCATCAACTAAGGAGGCTGAAATGTAAGTTGATACGTCTGAAGTGCTCAAAATTGTAGAAATAATACCGTCTCCTCCTGCTCCAGCGTATGGCCCTGGTGAGTTTGCAGAAGAAGCACCTGCTGTTCCAGCTCCTCCTCCACCTGCCCCTGTATAATAACAACATGGACTTGAAACGCCTGCTTGAGCACCACCATTATTACCGTATCCTGTTAAATTACCTTCACTACCATTTTGATTTGTTTGAGTAGCTATTCCTTGTCCTGATTCAGAATTATTACCAAAATAACCACCATTACCTCCACCAGAACCTCCTGTAGGTGTGCTTCCTGGTGTAGAGTTGTTTACTCCTCCACCTCCGCCCCCATCTGCGGTGTATGTAGTCCCTCCACTAATAGCAAGCACTGTATCACCTCCATTAAGACCTACTGTTGCATAGGTCTGAGAGACATCTCCAGATCCTCCAGCACCTACGGTTATGCTAATCTGTGTACCTTTGTCAACTGTTAAGCTTCCTGTAAGAAGACCTCCAGCTCCTCCTCCCCCTGCGCCAGCACCTGTTCCTATTCCACCGCCGCCTGCTGCCATCAATACTTCAAAAGTTGCTTGAGGTGTAACATTTACAAAATTCTTCCACTTAAGACCGTTATAGTGTTGCATTGTGCTGCTTGCTCCTGCGGAAGTTTGATTAGTATCGTTTCGAATCATCCCTTGAACAGCTGTTTCAGATCCAGGAAAAGCTGTACCGCTAGGCATTTTTAATCCTTTTGTAGTATTTGTCGCGTCAAAATCAACACCTGAACCTCTTACTTTTGTTATTGCCATTTTATATTTTTTTCCATGTTAAGTTTTCTTGATCCCAAACATAGTGTTTGTCAGCTCCCATCTCTGGTTTTTCTACAGGTCTTATCCATGTGTCATATTCATCTTGTATCCATCCTGTGGGAGGGTTCCAAGTGCATGAGTCTTCGTCTAAAGTCCAGTATATTCCTGGTGATTGTTCATAAAAAGCATCTCTGATAGGGTCATAAATCCAACCAACACCTGGATAATTTTTTCTAAAGGGTGTGCCTCCTAATTGGTGAACACCCAGTCGTGTGTTATACGAAGCTCTTTTACAACCTCCATATACACCCTCCCAATATTCTGTGTTATCTTTTCCTTCAAAATCTTCTTTGTTTTTAGGTGTATATTCATCTACTCCTGTAAATACTTTTGTCACTATACATATTGAATTTTTTATCTTTTCACATAATGATGTTATTTGTTCATCTATTTCATCTGTAGGCTCCATATTTGATTCTAAAATGTCTCTTTCATATCTAAGCTCATCTATTTTAGCCCTTTCGTTTTTAGTAAACTCTATATTCGATATTCTTGCGTAGTGTGCCATATTAACTAAAACTTATTACTCCCGTTCCTCCTGTAAATACTGATATATCATCCGTGCCGTCTGAATAAGGTGAATTAAGTGGTTGTGCTAATGATCCTGAATCTATATTTAGTGTGATTGAATTAGGGTATCTAAGTATCACAACCCCTGAGCCTCCTGTTTTGGCGGGTGTTATAGCATTTCCTCCTGGCCCTCCAGCGCCGCCGCCGCTATTAACTTTTCCGTTTTCTGCTGTTCCTACAACAGGATCAGGGCTTGACCCTGTACCGCCACCACCGTTTCCTCCGCCACCATTGCCACCTGTTCCAGGTATTCCGCCAGCGCCATTATATCCACCTCCACCGCCGCCGCCATAGTAAACGAGTGTACCTTGAACTTCACCTACATTAGCCCCCCCAGGGCCAGACCCTGCATCTGTATAAGGTAAAATGTTACAAGTTATTCCGTCCCCACCATTACCAGCGGTCTTTGCTCCTGAAGCGTTTGAACCTGCGTCCATAGATCCGCCTCCGCCACCTCCAGCCTCTTGGTTGGTTGTTATGTTAGCAGTACCTCCATCATTACCTTGACCTGCGGGGGTGGCTGTTCCTCCTGTTGCTCCAGGAAGATTATAAACACCTCCTGCTCCTCCACCAGATCCTCCATTCCCACCATTGACGACGCTAGCACCATGACCTACACCTCCACCTCCTCCTCCTGCGGAAGTAATAGTAGCGAACTGTGAGTCTCCTCCAGTTCCACCTGTAGTAGTGGTTGTAGCCGCGCCTCCATTTCCTACTTCAACAGTGTAAGGTGAGCCTAGTGTAACAGCAAACTTACTATCGGTAGAAAATCCTCCAAAAGAAGTTCTAACTCCCCCTGCGCCTCCTCCACCTGTTCCTCTGTTTGTACCTGTGCCACCACCACCAGCGACCACTAAAAAGTCTATTTGTGTGGATACATCTTCTTCTTTTAATTTTCTCCATTCAGAACCGTTGTATACCTCAACTCTATCTGAATCTGTGTTTTCTCTTAAATCACCTGCGTTTGGTGAACCAGGTCTTTGAGCCTCTGTTCCTTTAGCCCATACCAATCCTCCTGTGTCACCACTCAAGTCTGTTACATCTGTAGTTACTTTGGTTGTGGCCATAGAGATTTTTTATTAAGTTGTTGTTACCGCCTCTACTGTTGAGCCATTGGGGAAAAACCCACTAGCTAAAGTTAATACTTTTCCTGATAATGCGCTAAAATTGCCTTTAGCTTGATAAACACCATTTATGTATACGTCAATATAATCTTTGCTAGTTGGGTCGGTTGCAGAGGTAACCGTTATACTGTTTGTTACAGCATCAGTTATTGAAAAAGAATCAACGGTTTTAGTAGCAAGCCCACCTGTTGCACCATACGCTATTGATCCACCCATTCCTGCTCCATGTATAGGGCAATAAAAATATAAAGTAGGTGTGTTTTGTGTAATTCTTAACCTAACTCTTCGTGTAGCCCAGGTGTTAAAAGCGGTTGGGGGATTAGCTCCGTAGGTGCCTTGAAGAACTGGTGTTAGTGTGCTAGTTGATGTACTTCCATAATATTCAATACCTGTGTTGTACGGGCTAGACCCTGGTGCTGTTCCTATAATTAGAGGGTGTCCATCGTTTGAATTATGATCCTGATTAAACTCATAAGTAAAACCACGAGGTAAAATTAAAGGTGATATTTGAGCACCATCTACATAAAAAACACTTCCTCCTCCAGGGTTTACAACAGTGACGGATAAGTTTGAAATTTGGCTTATAGCTAAATCAGTGCCTGAATCTGTAACTGTTTGTATACCCCCACCTACAAATACACCGTTTATAGATGTAAGATTATTATTAATTATATTAATAGTTTTATTGGAGGGTGTTATGTCTATATTTGTTCCTGCAGCATTTCCACCTGCTAAAGTCCATTGAGTATATGTTGAATTTAAACCAAAGCTAACTGTTCGAGGACTGCTCATTTGTGTAGATATACTACTAGTGCCATCGTCTGTAAATATTATAGTCTCTCCAGTATTAACTATTTCGTTAGAACCTGCATCTGCTTGTATTGTAAAATTTGCAAATCCTCCTGCTGGGGTTGACCATCCACCATTACCATTTAAAAAAGTAGTAGGGCTACCCCCTGCAGGTACATGACCTACTTTTGTTCCGCCATCATAAGCCATAGATTGTATGAGCACATTACCTGTAGTAGGAGTTACTTGTATAGGGTCTCCTATTGATGTTCCAGGTGTAGTTTTGTCTACAGAACTTACAGCTCCAGAAGCAGAAAATTCTATTTCATCTGTTCCAGCGGTTAATGTTATTCCTGCTCCAGCTTTAAAGTTTATAGTTTCAGTTGTGTTTGCTTGACCTGTTTTGGCTCCAGTAATGACAAAGCTTACATCACTAGCGTTTTGTGTTGTTGTGACAGAGTAAGTTGTGTCTAAATTTGCTGGTGGTATTCTGACGTTGGTTTGTGAGCTTGATATATAACCAACTACATCCGTAAGAGTAGAAGCATCTGTGGCGGGTGTAAACTGTGAAAACTTAACTGACATATTTTATATTTTATGTTTCTGCATCTAAGCAATTAATCCATTGTTGATTTTCTTCATCCCATTGACAAATTTTATTTTCTGGCATTTCTATTGGAGGATACCATATCCCTTTATCCTCATTTAAGAGCCAAGAGTCATAAATTTTAGGAGGTGTAAAACCATCTATTTCTGTATTCCAAAGATAACCAATTCCTGCGAAATTTTTTCGGAAGGGTGTATCGCCTAAAATATGTGTATTTTCTCTAGTGTTAAAAGAGGTTTGAATATAAGTTTTATTTCCGTACAACTTTGTTAAAAAAGCTATACCTAGTGACTCTTGTTCTTCTCCATTTTCATCTTGTAAAACAGAATTATTGACTACCAAAACTTGTGTTACCGTGTTATTTGTATCTACTATTGCAAAGTGTGCCATTGTTATGCTGTATATGTTCCTGAGCCCGTATAAGTTAATATTGTTTCTAAACCGCTAGTTGTAACTGTTGGGCTTCCTGTGGTTACTCCGCTGTAATTTTCTGTAAGCATCCTTAACACCACTAGTCCTGATCCTCCAGCTCCACCGCCATTATTTACACCAGACGTTTCTGCATTACCCCCACCACCGTTACCAGTATTTGCAGGTTGAGGTGAAAAATTGCTTCCCCCTATCCCGTTTATTGCATTGCCTCCTGTTGCATATGTAGTTGATGATCCTGTTATAGAAACTGCTAGACCTGGGCCGCCTGGCTCATTTCCTCCCCCGTAGTACGGAGCACTACAACCGCTATTAGCTGAACCTACTCCAGCAGCTCCACCGCCACCGCCACTACCACCAAAACCTCCTGACGCAGCATATCCTCCTGTACCGCCAGAAAATCCTTGGTTAGATGTACCGTTGCCTGCGAACTGAGTGACAGTTTCTCCTAAGCCGTTTGGGTTACAAGAGGTAAATCCTCCACCTCCTGCACCAGAACCCCCATTCCAACTTCCAGCTGCGATTATATCTGTAAATGTAGCCGCAAAACCAAACCCCGCGCCACCACCATTTGATATCGTGGTAATTCCATCTCCTATTATAGAGGAATCTACTCCTTTTCCTGCAATAGTGGGTGTACCTGGAGCAGCTCCACCGCCGCCTGCACCTACCGTTATAGTGTATTCTGAACCTGTGACTAGCTCTAATTGTGCTTCTGAGGATGCGCCGCCACCCGATGTTGACCCAAAAGAGGTTCTAAGTCCTCCCGCACCGCCACCAGATCCTCTACGGCTTCCACCGCCTCCTCCACCAGCTAAAACAAGCCAGTCAATAGCGTATGCACCTCCGCCTCCTCCGCCTGGAGATGATTTGGGAAAAACTGTAGCAATTCCTATACCTATCCCTGTTACCATAATGCAACTATGTTCGTTGCAGTGGTATTAGTGCTATAAACTTTTTTAACTTGTACAGGAACAAAAGAACCCGCTAACAAACCTACAAAAGTTACATCGTCACCGCCTGCAGTATCTACTCTTACATCACCTCCTACACCAACATATAGTACAGCGCCTTCATTTCCGCCGCCATAAATTGCATAATTTTTTGGTGAAGCTGAAAATATTGCTTCTTTAACTTCGACTTCTGTTTCACTTACGACTCTAACAACTTCAGATTGTGTTCCATCAGAAGAGTTAACTACAATCATACCTGGTTTGATTCCGCATAAAGTGAACTTAAGTGTAGCAAAATTATCAGGATCAGTTCCTGTTCTTCCTGCATCCACTATATATTTGTTTGCGCCACCTGTTCCTGTGGTTGCCCCGCTAGGGCCTTTGACCATTATTTCTGGTATATCTGTATTATCGGAGGGGTTTACACTCCATGCTCTTGAAACTTGTAATTTTTGGTATGCCATTTTTTTATTTTTTATATGGAAATATTCTGTTTAATGTATCTCTTCTTTCTTCACACCCACAAGGTTTTCCAGTCACTTCAGATACTTTATCAACCACTCTTTTAATTCCAGTAGCTGTAGTAAATTTATGAACGGTATCTCCTAATCCTCTTGATTTCATTTTTTACAAGTACAAATTTGATTATTACAATTTTCCATTTTAAAGGAAAGGAATAAAAAAACTTTATTCCAGTGACATTTTATTTCGTGTATTATTTTTTTCATATTATTTTTTACATCCAAAATTGTTAGCATAATTAGCCATAGCTACCACGGGTTTAGAATATTTTGCTTTGCTCTTCATAATCTTTGAAGCAGCTGCACAAGTTGAAGTGCCTGGCATATTTTTCTTTACCCAATTAGTGAACTTCCCTTGATTTTTCTTTGCAATCATGGGAAACCCACCTTTCATTTTGGTCTTAGCCATTACTTTCTAATTAAAGAACTGATGTGATCTTTTACACTTCTTTTCTCTCCGTGTGACTCATACGTCATAGAGTGATCTCCACCATACTTGTGACCATATAATTTTTTTGACATAGCTGCACTTTCATCTCTACGAGCTTTCATGCTCTGAGATTTATTGCCATGCTTCATTGCTAAAGATTCATCAAGTCTATCGTTATATCCTTGCTTGTATTTTACTGTAGGCATAATTTTAAAATTTAAAAGATTATTATTAGTACAAATATACTAATATTTTCCTTGCCTATTTTTTGGTGAACTTTTAGTAGATCCACCTGATCCTGCCCAAAGCTTTTTGCAGGCCCAATATCGTGCAGTTAATTTTGATTTTGCAGTGCTACACTTGTGCCTTGCCCTAAAAGATTTTCTAGCTGCTGATGAATAATTATGTCCATATCCTTTGGCTCCGAAATGTATAAGCTTTTCTTTGCCACCTTCACAAGCCTTAACCATTTTCTTTTTACCAGCTCGATCTGATGCAACGACTTTGTTGCACGACATTTTACTTTTATCAGCCATTACGCATTTTTTACTTCTCTTGTATTGCTAACAAATTGTCTTCTACCTCCGCTAGCCTTTTTCTTTTTAGCTGTAGCAGCCAACTGTTTTCTACTTAATCTTCTCGCTTTAGCCAAAGGAAGACACCTGTCAGGATTCTTTTTGTTTTTGCTCGTTCCGCATGGCCCTTTTATCTTGCCATCCGTTCCAATCCTAACCCATTTCTGCTGTCTCCATTTTTTAAGCTCTCCCACTAATAACTTCCCATTTTTCTCTCCATCCCATAATTAGGGTTGTAAGAAATTTTTCCTTTGGTCATTTTAGCAAACGAGTCTGCTTGAGCTTTCCCAACTGCGTTGTAAGGGAAGACTTTTTCTGTTTTTCCTGTCTTTACTGTAGGCATAATTATTTAATTTTAACTTCAACATACTGCTCCCCATTCCAAAGTTTTCTTGTTTTTGGAGCTTCGGCAGATTTTTTTTCTTGCTTTTTCTTGCTTTTATCTTTCTTGGCCATAATATTACATTTTATTGTTAGACATATTTTTTTTGTTTTTGAGAGCTTTAAAATCCGCTCCCGTAATTTTATTAAAAGGCATAGCAGCCCTTGCTATTTTCCTTTGTTTTTTGCTAAGCTTACTCATTTCTTTTTAATTTTTTAGTTAAGCAGTATTAATATATTTTATAGGTGCTGACAATATTCCTCTCTGATAAACAGACTCATTAACTTTTTCTTTTATAAAGTTAGGTAGTTGTTTTTCTTTAGCTCGACCATAAGCTGGGTTTTTCTTTTTCCTTCTATTATGCTCTGCTTTTAATATAGCTTGCCTAAACTTTCCAAATCTTTTCGGTCTTTCGCTCTTGCTTAACTTACTCATTTCTTTTTAGACTTACTCATGCTTTTAATCATTCGATCTATTTTACCTGCTTGCGCTTTGTGCATAGCTGATGCCTTTCTAAGTTGAGAAGCTATTTCTTTTAGTTTTTTTCCGTCCATTATTTTTTAGATTTTTTTGCGTAATTAGGATCTTTACAATATTTGCTTGCCGCCATATTCGCGTAAGCAGAAGGATACTTATCAAAAGTTCTTTTGGCCCAAGCTATTCCAGCAGGACAAATTTTATTAGATTTCTTTTTACTTCTACCTTTTGCCATAATACAAAATTAAGAATTATTTTTTTTATCTTTTTTATGGTAGATTGTGTCGAACGCACTTGCACCTAAAACAGTAAGTTTTTCTATAATATCTTCTTGTATTTTTATAATCATAGCCTCGAGTTGATCGTTTCTTTTTTCCATCTGATCACACAGAGATTGTAGTGATTGATTTTTTCTTTGAAGTTCTTGCACCTCATCTGGGTTTCTTCCTATCACCGCATAAATTACCACTGATAAAGAACCAACAATCATACCTGTAATACTAACAAATATATCTTTGTTGTCTTGTGGTATTTGGTGAAATGATAAAAATAAAAGTAAAAGTATAACAAGTAAAAATACTCCTACTGCTCCAATGTAATGTCTAACTTCTCTTCTTCCGTTTTGCATACTAAATTATTTTTATGAATATCTTTGTGCAAAGTTACTAAATTTAATATAATGGATTCTTCAAACAACCCCGACTATCTTAAGTATTGGCGTGTCATACGTTACTTTATAAAACGTCAATACAACCTTACAACCGCAGAACTTGAAATGCTTTTATTTTTAAATTCTGAAGATATATTTTCAAGGGATAAGTTTGAGGAGTTTGAACAACTGATGCCTTGGAGTGATAATAGATTTTTTAAATTAAAAAAACAAGGTTGGATAGAATTATTCAGACCTAAAACCTCTAGGCGTAAACCTCTTTATCAATTAAGTTATAAGACAAACAGATTAATAAGTTCAGTTTACAAAAAATTAAATGGTCAAGAAATTCCTGTTACTTCAAAAAGAAATAAGTTGTTTGCTAAAAATGTAAAGTACACCGACAAGGTGTATAGAAGAATGATAAAAGACATGAATAAATTTATACGACAACAACGACATCCTTCTCCTGAATTATAGTAAAAGGCTCGTCTTTTATAAGCAAGGTAAACCCTGCTCGTTTGTCATAATATATTAAATCTTTTTCATGTATCACATCCACATCTGATCCTGATTTTATAACCAACCCTTTTTTGTATCTTAGTTGGTTTGCGTCTTCTGAGGACAACAAGAGCCCTGAAGAGGTTTTTATTTCCTCTTCAATAGTTTTGATTATAATATATTTTCCTATCGGTTTCATTACTCGAATATTACTTGGTGTGTTTTGAAATACTTTAATACTTTCTCAAGTTTAGCCCACTTAATAAATTTGTTTTCTGTGTCATATACTCCTACTCTGTTTATTACAATACAACATTTATCAGCAGGCCCAAATTCTTGATAACTGTACCAGTTCTTTGGAACAGTAAAATATGAAACTTCTTTATCTTTTATTTTTAGTTTATTCAAAACATATAAACTAATTGACATAAGATTCTAAAAGATGGTATATCTAGAAATCTAAATAAAACTATTTTACAGATTTCATAAATCATAATTGTACAAAATACAGTTACAATTAAATCTTTGTTATTATGAAGCGTCTCTGTAACCCGCTTTAAAACCTCTGTTATACCCATCGTTATATCTTCCTCTGTTTATTTCAGGAATTGGACATATAGGTGAAATAGGGCATATAGCAAACTGCCCTTTTACATCTCTCCATCCCTCGCAATATCCATCATCCCATCCTGCGCAATATCCGTATTGGTTGTCAGGTGAGTTGAAAGATAAAGTTATAATTGTTATGATTGTTAGTATTGTTGTTTTCATTATGTAGTTTTTGGTTGTTCTTCAATTAGCTTTGTAACTTTATATCCATTTTTTTCTAAAAGTTCTTTAGCTTGATATAGTTTTCTGAGTACATTGCTCTCATCATCCCATATCTGATTATGTATTACCATAGTTGTTTATTTAGTTGTAATTTCTCTCGCCATCGTTACAATAGCATTTGTTGAGAGAATAGTCACCGCTACCGAGACTGCATTTTGTAATGCTTGCTTGGTAACTTTCAAAGGATCTATAACTCCCATTTCAATAAGATTACCTTTATGATTTTCTTTTACATTAATACCTTCATCAAAAGGATGTTCAAAATCACAAAAGTCATTTATCTTTTGGTCGTTATATCCTGCATTAGAAAAGATTTGCTTCATGGGGCTCTTCAGAGCCTCCGCCAATATCGCGTAAGCGATCGATTTTGAATCTGGAATGTTCTTTTTGTATATAAATGTATCCAATAACAATCCTTCATCGTATAAAGCTAGCCCTCCTCCTGGCAGTATTCCTTCCTCTAGTGCTGAACGCACCGCACAGACTGCATCGTCTACTCTATCATAGAGTTCTTTTTGCTCTAAGTCTGTGTTTCCTCCCACATAAATAACCCCAACTCCCCCTGTTAGTGATGCAATACGTTGAAGAATAAATTCTTTCTCGGGTTTCGTGGGGGTTGATTTATGGGCCTCCCAAAGTTCTGATACTCTCTGGGTAATTTTTTCTGTTTCCTGTTGCTCTTTGTCTTTAAGTAATATCGTTTGGTCTTTCGATACTATAATTTTTTTTGCTTTACCCAAGTCAGTAAAATTTATAATGCTTAGGTCGTCTCCTGTTTTCTCTGAAAAATATGTAGCACCAACCGATAAGGCTAAATCCTGCATCAGCTCATGTTGCTTATAGCCAAAGGAGGGAGGAGTAATGGCACAAAGCTTCATATTGTTCTTCATGACATTAGCTGCCAATGTATTAATTACATTTTGAGAACAAGGTGCTACAATTAGTAATTTTTTCCCATCAGCTATAATTGGTTTCAACACTTTTTCAATCGACAACAGATTGTTTATTTCTGCATCAGATACTAAAACAAACACATCGTCTAATATACACTCGTCTTTCTTATGGTTGTTTATGAAAAGAGGAGAAGAGTATCCTCTGTCTATTTTCAATCCATCTGTAGTTTCATAAGTCGTATCACTGGTCTGAGATTTCTCTACCGTCACTAGACCATTCTTTCCAACCTTGTCGTAGGTTTGTGCAATGATTTGACCTATTATTGTGTCGTTGTTGGAGGATATGGTTGCCACATCCACCATTTTCTTTTTTGTTAAAGGTTTACTTCTCTTTTTTAAGTTCTTCACCACATCCTTGGTTATCTCAACCATGTCTCGTAGCACATCGGTTGTGTCATTTCTTTTTTGTAGTAAATCGAAACCATTTCGAACCAAACTCTCAGTAAGAACTATAGCTGTTGTTGTACCATCCCCTGCGCTTGCTGCTGTTTTGTCTGCAGCTTCCTTCATCATCCTTACAGCTAGATTCTCTACAGGATCTATAAGACTAATACTTTTAGCCAC
>Ga0160423_10002819_pt1 | contig 14498 bp, 16 predicted proteins | sample CRUFie14St8metaG_FD_108191 | JGI IMG/M metagenome (GOLD analysis project Ga0160423, IMG submission 108191) | Marine microbial communities from the Costa Rica Dome - CRUD Field 142mm St8 metaG | ecosystem: Environmental > Aquatic > Marine > Oceanic > Photic zone | place: Costa Rica: the Eastern...
AAACCTGGTGTTCTCTCATCTATTACTAATATTTTAGCTAAATATAAGATATCTGTACAAAGATTAATTCAGATACCTGATAATAAAAAGAAAACAGCTTCAATTGTAATAATTACTCATAAAACTAAAGAGATAAATTCAAAGAAATGTCTTGCTTCATTTAAAAAAAATAAAAATATTTTAAAAGATCCTGTCCTTCTAAGACTTTTTTAATATGGAAATTTATCTAAAACTTTTTGAGGTTTTATTTCCTGTTTTTTTTATAGTTGGAATTGGTTTTATTTTAGGAAAAAAAAATCCAAATTTTGATACTTCTTTTATAACCACTTACTCAGGTAATTTTGGAACACCTTCTTTGGTTATATTTGCTCTAACAGCTGGTGGAGTTACATTTGATTTATTTAAAGAATATTTCTTTTATGCAGCTATCTTATTAAGTTCTTTTGGAATAGTTGGTTTAATCTTTCTTCTCTTAATGAAAAAAGATTATGTAAGAGAACTTCCTACGTTCATACTACCAAATACTGGAAATATGGGAATTCCAATATGCTTATTTGCTTATGGTGAATTGGGGATGGGAATAGCTGCTACTATATCATCATTAGTTGTATTACTTCATTTTACCTTGAATATATTTTTAGCCAAAAGAGAATTTGATTTTCGTGTAATAATAAAAAGTCCAGCCTTTTATGCAATAATTGTAACTGTATTATTTTTGTACTTTGATAAACCAATACCGCAGTTTGTTATGAATACTGTAATGCTTTTAGCTTACGGTATGATTGTTATGATTTTAATGTCTCTAGGAATAGCCCTCACACAAATGAAAGTATTTTCATTTAAAGATTCAATCATAACATCCATTGGTAGAGTGATAATCGGACCAATTATTGGATTAATTGTTATTAAAATTTTTAATTTATCTGGTTTTCCCGCTGGAGTTCTTTTAATTCAATCATCAATGCCTAGCGCAATTCTTTGTTATTTAATCGCTTCTATGTATTCTCCAAAAAAGATAGTAGATAATATTTCAAGCACTATTGTTGTATCCACATTAATGTCATTAATTTCTGTTCCAATAACTGTATTCTTTGCTTTAAAATACTTTTATTAACCTATATCGTTGTTTTTTTATGAAGGCTATAATATTAAATGCATCTGCATGGATGATAGTTCCTGTAATGGACGCATTTGCTAAACATTTAAGCTCATCCATGGATGTTCTACAGATTACTTGGGCTAGATATTTCTTTACTGTAGTTTTTACTCTAAGCTTAATGTTGCTTTTTTATAGAAAAACTCTTGTTTGGAGCAAAGAGCCCACATTGCAGTTAATTAGAGGATTAATTTTTGTTTTTTCTACTTACTTATTCTTCTACGCCATATCAGAAATTTCCCTACCAAAAGCTCTAACATTGGCATTTGTTGCACCTATATGCGTTACAGCATTATCACCATTCTTTTTAAATGAAAAAGTGGGTTTAAAGAGATGGACAGCTGTATCTATGGGTTTTATTGGAACTTTAATAGTAATTAGGCCTGGTTTTATAGAATTTAATTTAGCTACTTTTGCAGCTCTTGGTAATGGTATTTGTTATGGTTTTTATTTAATTATAACTCGAAAATTGAGCACTTCAGATAATTCACTATTAACTTTACTTTTTTCTGGTGTAGTAGGGACCATAATTATTAGCCTTTTTATGCCATCAGTTTGGGTAAATCCCTCAGTTAATCAATGGATAATGATGGCTTTAATAGGGTTTATAGCTTCTATAGCCCATCTTTTTATAATATTATCATTAAAGTATGCTGATGCATCGAAATTAGCGCCTCTTGGGTATACAGAAATAATTACAAATATAATAATTAGTTATTATTTCTTTTATGAATTACCAGATAATTGGACTTATTTAGGCTTATTTATTATTGTTTTAAGTGGAATTTATATATCTCATCGTGAAGTAACATTAAAGTATAGTAAAAAATAGTTACATAATATTGAACTTTTACTTTATATTATAATAATAAACTATTGTAATTATTACTTTTTTGATTAAATATAAATTAATATACTATTATTAATAATAACAATTAAATAATAAAAATATATTAATTATTAATCTATAAAAAATCCCAATCTTAGATAATAATCTAAAATAAGCTTGAATAATTAACCTTATTTATTCAATACTAAATATAATAATAATGATTTTGATATATTCGCCACAAAAATTCAAATTTATCAATAATTAGACTATTTAATAGATTAAATCTTAAAAATAAGTGCTTAAATCAATATTTAATTAAATTAAAAATGACCTAAATGATGATGGAAAAGGGTAGCTCTGCAATAAAAGAATATAGCGATTAAAAGAGCATAGATAGGTCTATTTTTCGAATTCTTACTTTTGTAGTGCAACTAATAGGTGTAAATTAAAAAATAGATCCTATATATTGTTAAATATAAAAAAAGTATTGGTATTATTGACTTTTAGATCAAAATACCTTCAGATTTAAGCAATTTTTTCTTAGTTTTTATGCCTCCTGGACCAGAATATCCACCTAATGAGCCATCAGATCTTATAACTCTGTGACAGGGTATTTTGGGTGCATGGGGGTTTTTTCCTATTGCATTTGCAACTGCTCTTGCAGCTCTAGGCATATTAATAGCTTTTGCTACCTGAGAATATGTTTTAACTTTGCCTTTTGGAATAGTTTTTAAATATTTCCAGACTTTTAATTGAAATTTCGTACCTTTTAACGTCATAAAATAGAAAAACCCTGTTTCCTTGCACCTTTTCAGGTACAAAGAACAGTAGTTTTTGGCACGTCGTTGTATGCGCTACCGCCATGCCTTCCACCTCGCAATTTTAGCGCTACTCTGCGTGGTTTTCTGCCCTCTAGGCTTGAATCTCTCGATTTTTCCCTAGATGGTCAGTTAAGAGTTGCCCCTTAATTCAGTCTTAACAATATCATAGTGCTTATTGCATTAATATCACTTTATCGTTGAATATTCTGACTTTTTAACACCTGTTAATAGTGTTAATAAACTATTTATCTCTTATACATAGAGTTCTAGATATAAAATTATGTAGACCTTGCTTTCTTTCTGTAAAAGCTATCATTAATAATCCTATGAAAACAATCATTATAGACAAAGGAAATACAAAATAATTTCCTGTAGCTCTCCAAAAACTAATTTTTTTGTAATTTTCGTCTGAAATTTTCATATCAACTGCTCTCATGCCAAAAGTTGATTGTTTTTTAGATGATTGCAATATTGCATAATATAGCCAGCTTACGAATATTCCAAAAATCCATCCAATTACAGGCACTAAAGCTAGAATAAAGGTAATAACAGCAACAATTACAGCATCAATTACACCCGCGATTAATCTGTACCAAAATCCTGCAAATACGTGTTTTTTAGATAATTTAATATAATTTTTTTTTTTAATAAAAAATAAACAGCAAAAAAAAGCAATAATGGTAGGACTTAGAAAAATTATAAATATAAAAAATGTCCATGTACCAATGGTCATTTTTATAATTTATTTTATTTGACATTAATTTACTAATATAATATTACTATTGATAATTAATTGTTATCATTAGTAATAGTATGAGTGAGTTAACTACAGACCTAAAATCGCTTCATGAGGAAACCTTAAATAATCTCAAAAACTCTAAAGCAAATAACACTCTAAGAGCTTATAAATCAGATTTTAAAGACTTCGCAGCTTTCTGCGCAAAGCACAGTTTAAATTCATTGCCAACTGAGCCAAAAATAGTTTCTTTATACATAACCCATCTATCTAAAAATTCAAAAATAAGCACTTTAAGACGTAGATTGGTGTCAATAAGCATGGTTCATAAGTTGAAAGGGCATTATCTGGATACTAAGCATCCTGTCATAATTGAAAATTTAATGGGAATAAGAAGGGTTAAAGGTAGCATTCAAAAAGGTAAAAAACCATTATTAGTCAGTAGTTTAAAATTAATAATTAATGTAATAAATGAACAAAAAAATGAGGAAATAAAAAAACTAAGAGATAAATCAATAATCCTGATTGGTTTTGGGGGTGGTTTTAGAAGAACGGAACTAATTTCAATTGACTATGAAGATTTAGAATTTGTTCCTGAAGGACTTAAAATTACTGTGAAAAAGTCAAAAACTGATCAATTCGGCGAAGGAATGATAAAAGGACTTCCCTACTCCACTAATGAAATATACTGTCCAGTTATTAATCTAAAAAAATGGTTAGAGCTTTCAAAAATTAAGTCTGGACCTATTTTTAGAAGATTTTCTAGAGGCTCATCATTAACAGAAAAAAGATTAACCGACCAATCTGTAGTTTTATTAATGAAACAGTATTTAAATTTAGCAGGTATAGAAAATAAAAATTTTGCTGGCCATAGTTTAAGGTCCGGATTTGCAACTGTAGCAGCTGAATCTGGCGCCGATGAAAGAAGTATAATGGCTATGACAGGTCATAAAACAACTCAGATGGTCAGAAGATATATTAGGGAAGCAAATATATTTAAAAATAATGCATTAAATAAAATTAAATTATAATTGATTTTAAATGAGTTTATCTCTGTATCGATCAATCTTTTTTGAAATAAAGCTATTTGTAAGGTAAAAATGCTTATATATTTTCTTTTGTATTGAACTTTTAAAATTCTCATTTTTAATTAGTTTTTTAATAGAATTTTCAACATTTTTTACAGTTAGATTTTTAATTTTTAAGGCTTTTGGGGAAGCCTCAGTTAAACCTCCTTTGTCGGTTATAATAACAGCACAACCGGCACTGGACGCCTCTAAAGCAGTTCTACCGAAAGGTTCATGCCATCTTGGACATACAACAGAAATGTCAGATTTAATAAACATTTTGGCGACATTTTTATATTTTTGAAAACCTAAAATTTTCAAATTTTTATGTTCAAATATATGTTTTTCCCTAGGTTCATCACCTATAACAACAGCCTTCCATTTTGGAAAGGAATTTAAAATATTGATTATTGCCTCTCCAAAAATATCATAACCTTTCGATCTATTTAACCTACCAACAAATAAAATAATTTTCCTTTTATTTTTAAAATTGATTATTTTTTTACTTGTAGATTGATTTATAATCTCAAGTTTATTTGTTATGTATTTTTTGCTTAAATTTTCTTTAAATTTTTTTAATGTCCAAGAACTATTAAAAATTATTTTTTTTGTTTTATTAAATATATTAATTCTGTCATTCACTGATTTAGATGATCTCATTTCAAGTGGATTATTATGAAAATACAAAACTAAATTTTTATTTATTTTATAAATATCATCAATATAATCGGGCCTATTGTGTATTTCAATTAAAGATGATTTTTTGTTATTTTCAATTTCAAGAAACTTTTTAATATATGATTTTGAACTACTTTTAAAAAAAAATCTTCTGAAATTAATATTTATATAATTTGATGATAATTTTTTTTTAAATAATGTATTTCCATATATTTTAATTTCATTTTTATATTTACTAAATTTAGTTACATCATTCAAAAACAATGATACAGCACCAGGATATTCAGGTGAAAAATTTTCCTTATAAGGTAAAAGAATTGAAATCTTCATTTTTTTATAAAATTTTTTTTTATATAATTTCTTAATTTAATATTTTTTTTTAATTTATATTCCTCTGACAAAGCAATAGATTTAGTTTTGTAAATTTTACTATAAGCTAATTCCCAAAATCTTCCTCTAGTAAATTTTGCACCTTTTGAAGAGTTATGTAAAATTAGTCTTTTTTTTATATCTGATGTGTAGCCAACGTAGCTTATAAAATTATTATTTTTATTTTTTGCAACAATTAAGTAAACAAAATATTGCATTATGGCGGTCCCTAGGGGAATCGAACCCCTCTTTCATGGATGAAAACCATGTGTCCTAACCGATAGACGAAGGGACCAAAGAGAGGACTTTTAGTTGAAAAAATAAACTTTATCAAGATTATATTACGATTTCTTTTTTATTAATTATTTGAAATGTATCACTACTTTTGTGAGTAATTAACGTTTGAGATAAAAAAAATTGTTTTTCCTCTTTTATACCAGAAATTATTTCACCATCCGTAATACCTGTTGCAGAAAAAATTGAATCACCAGATACAATTTCGTTAAGGTTATATTTTCTATTTAAATCCTTAATACCCATTAATTTAGCTCTTTTAATTTCGATTTCATCTTTAAAAATAAATCTTCCTTGAAAAAAACAATTTGCTGCGTCTAATGCAGATGCAGCCAACACACCTTCTGGCCCGCCTCCAATACCTATAAACATATCTATTTTAAACTTTTCATCTGTTACGTATAAAGCACCCGCTACATCACCATCAGAAATTTGTTTTTTTTTCACATTTAATTTGTCCAATGTATCGTTTATTTCTTTATGTCTGGGTCTATCTAAAAAACATACCCTTAAATCTGTAATATTTTTTGATTTAGACTCTGCTAAATTTTTAAGATTTTTTTCTAATGTATAATCTAAATCTACTGCTCCTTTATCAACATCTTTGCCAACAGCTAATTTGTACATATAAGTTTCTGGAGCATTAAAAAGATTATTTTTTTCAGAAATTGCTAATACAGAAATTCCACCAGGTAAATTTTTTGCTACAAAATTTGTTCCTTCTACTGGATCAACGGCAATATCAAGTTCTAAACCTTTTTTAGTGCCTAACTCCTCACCAATATATAACATAGGAGCTTCATCTAATTCACCTTCTCCTATAACAACTTTACCTTTCATGTCTATTTTATTTAGCTCTGATCTCATTACATCAACTGCTGCTTTGTCCGCACCTATTTTATCATTTTTCCCAATAAACTTAGAAGCAGCAAATGCAGATTTGCTTGTAACTATTGCCAATTTATCTATCAATGATTTATCTAAAGGCATTTAAGATCTGACATAAGTTTCATCTGTAGATTTTAACTTTTTTTCAAATTCACTCAATCTTTTCCAGACAGAAATAAGTTCAACTATGGTTGACCAACTTTTTACCAGATATTGTAAAGATCCTTCTACCCTGCCAAATGCACGTGTGATTTGTTGAACAAATCCTAAAGTGATTGCTCCTTTCACTATAGTTGGTGCTAGAGCAAGATAAGGGACTATAACCATTCCTTGAAAATAACTCCATTTTACTGCATTAAAATATAAATAATGGAAATAAGATTTATAATGTATTCCTCTTACTCTTTGATATAATTGACCAATTGTAGGTGGCGCAGCTCTTATTGGATCATCTTCACCATGAACTAATTCTTTTCTATAACCAGCTTCTTCTTTTTGAATATCGTATTCTATACCGGGAAGTTTAATTCCAACGGCGGCTAATAATAATGTTCCTCCTAATGCAGAAATAATAGCAACCCAAACTAATGCATGATTAACCTCTCCAATCCATGGTAAAACATTTACTTGTTTGGATAAACCCCAAAGTATTGGTAAAAAAGCTATAAGTGTCATAATACTGTCTAGCAAACCAACACCTAAGCCTTCCATTATTCTTGCAAATTTTAATGTATCTTCCTGAACTCTTTGTGATGCGCCTTCAGTTAATCGAGCTTTTAACCATTGATCATGATAATATTCTGCCATAGACGTTCTCCACCTAAAAACCCAATGAGATACAAAAAAACCAGTAACAATTGCTATAATTATCCATAGACCTGCAACTTTTGCAAATGTGAAAAGATAACCAATAAATTCTGTTTCGGTTACTGAACCAGGTTCTGTAAGTGCTTTTTGTAGAGTGTCATAGAATTCTCCAAACCACTCATTAATTTTAACATCCAATTGAACTTGATACCATGTTGAAACTAAAATAAAAATTGACCCAAAAATACTCCATCCAAACCACCTCTTATCTGTAAAAAATTTAAACATTGATTACTTTGTAAAATTATCTGCGTAAGATTTTTTTATTATTTTTCTTGATTTAGGCTCAACGACCTCGAATTTAATCTTATTTTTTTTTGCATATTCTACTGCAAGATCTTTAGAGGAAAATTCTAATTTTAGTTCTGAACTAGTATCTGTTGAACTTTCCCAGCCCATTAACGGATTAATTCCTGTTTGGGCAGAAATGAATTCTATCACCCATTTATCGTATTTTTTAATACCCGATTGCATCGCAGTTTTTGAGGGTTTGTATATTTTTGCTCTTTTCATAAACATGGTCGGAGTGGCAGGATTCGAACCTGCGACCCTCTGGTCCCAAACCAGATGCGCTACCAGGCTGCGCTACACTCCGAAACGAGTACTAATACAGTAGAAAATTTAAAATTCAAAGTATATTAATGTCGAAAATCAAGAAAAAATAATTAATTTATTATATAAATAAAACAGATGATCGTAAGCTGCCCTAATTGTAGTAAAAAATTTAATATTAGTGAGAATTTAATACCTGAAAATGGAAGACTTTTACAATGTAGTAATTGTAATCATAAATGGCATTATCAAATAGCTATAGAAACAGATTCTGCCGACCAAACAATAAAACTTACAGACAAACTAGAGATAATTAATGAAAAGAAAATATCTCCTAAAAAAACTAAAAATAAAAAATCATCACAAAAAACAAAATCAACAAAAAAAAATGATTACAAAAAAGATAAAGAGACTAATTTAAAGAATAAAAGCAAAAACAACAACTCCAATGAAAAAAATATAACATTATTTAATTTACTTTTTATAACGATAATCAGCTTAATTGCGATTATTATTATTCTTGATACTTTCAAATTACAAATTTCAAACTATGTACCAATAATTATTCCATTACTTGATAATTTATACAATATTTTTTTTGATATATATTCCTTCATAAAAGATTTAATGAGATAAGATGATAAATAATATAACCAAACCTTTTAAATGGTTTTTTAAATTAGAGGCAGCAAGCGGTCTTGTATTATTATTTAGTGCAATTATCGCCCTATTCATAAGTAATTCAGAACTTTCTAATTTATATTTTGGAACTCTCGAAAAATATCTTTTTATTGGAATAAATAATTTTGGAATAAAGTTATCAGTTCTACACTGGATAAATGATGCATTGATGGCAATATTTTTTTTCTTCGTAACCTTGGAAATTAAAAGAGAATTTTTACAAGGTGAATTGTCAAATATTAAACAAGCCTTATTACCAATAATAGCTGCTGTAGGAGGAATGTTAGTTCCAGCATTATTTTATATTTTCATAAATTTTGGTGATAGTGAAACATTAAATGGGTGGGCAATTCCTTCAGCTACTGATATCGCTTTTTCTTTAGGAGTTTTATCTTTATTAGGAAAAAGAGTTCCTTTATCATTAAAAGTATTTTTAACCGCTTTGGCAATAATTGATGATTTAGGTGCAATAGTAATTATCGCCCTATTCTACTCAGGTGATTTAAGTATTAAGTATTTAACCTTAATGCTATTAGCTTTCATAGTTTTGTTATTAATAAATAAATTTAATGTCAAAAAATTTTTACCCTATTTAGTTGTTGGACTTTTCCTTTGGGATTTTACTCATAACTCAGGTATTCATGCTACAATTGCTGGTGTTTTACTGGCTATGACGATTCCTCATAGAAAAAAAGAAAAAGATTTTTCTTTATTATTAAAAATAGAGCATGCAATTAGCCCATATGTTGCTTTTGGAATTATGCCTTTATTTGCATTTGCAAATGCTGGAGTATCTTTGGAAGGGTTATCTTTTGCTTCATTATTAAATAAGGTTCCTCTCGGTATTGTGTTAGGCCTATTCTTAGGTAAACAACTTGGTGTTTTTATATTTTCTTATATATCTATAAAATTAAAAGTAGCTCAAATGCCGAATGATACAAGTTGGTATAATTTTTATGGAGTTGGAGTTCTTACTGGAATTGGATTCACAATGAGTTTGTTTGTTGGAAATTTAGCCTTCGTTGAAAACATGCAATATATGGATGGTGTAAAAATAGGTGTTTTAACTGGATCATTATTATCAACTTTATTTGGTTATTTTTTAATATTACTTACTCCAAATAAACCTAATAAATGAGAAAAGTAATACTACTATTATCTATAGTTATGTTTTTTTTTAAAACTTCAGCTTCAGCAAACTATGAGAAAAAATTTTATGATTTCACTATAGAAAGTATAACTGGTGAAATAATCAACTTTGAAGATTACAAAAATAAAGTTATTTTAGTGGTAAATACCGCGAGTTTTTGTGGTTTTACCAAACAATATGATGAATTACAAGAGTTATGGGAGTTATATAAAGAACAAGGTTTCATTGTTCTTGGTGTGCCTTCAAATTCTTTTAATCAAGAAAAAAAAAACAACGCTGATGTAAAAGAATTCTGCGAAGTAAATTTCAATATTAGTTTTCCACTAACAACTATTACTGAGGTCAAAGGAGAAAATGCTCACGAACTTTTTAAATGGGCAAAAAAAAATCATGGCAAATCTGCTGTTCCAAAATGGAATTTTCATAAAATTTTAATCAACAAAGAAGGAAAAGTTGAAGATACATTTGCATCTTTTACTAATCCAATGTCAAAAAAGTTAATTAATTCAATAGAAAGTATTTTATAGCTTCAAAGTTAAACCATCATGAGCTGGTACAACATTTTTAGGTAGTAATTTTTTAAGAACTTTATAGTCTAAAACAGGCGATAAATTTGTAAGTATAGCTTTTTTAGGTTTAAATTTTTTGATTACATTAAGTGAAGTTTCCAAATTAAAGTGTGATGGATGAAAATTGTACCATAAGCAATCAATTATTAGATATTTTAGGTTTTTAAAATATTTAAAGTCTTTTTCATATATTTTACTTACATCGCTGATGTAGGCTAGTTTTTTATTAATAATAAAGCAATTAGATTTTACTTTTCCATGATCAACAATAATTGATTGAATATTAATTTTTCTATTAATATTTTTAATATCTAAGTATTTAGGTAGCTTATTAAGTTTAAGAGTTGCAGGATATTCTTTGGAATAGCTTTTAAATATATATGAAAATGTATTTTTAAGATAATTGGCTGTGTGTTTATCAGCATAAACATCAATTTGTTTTCTGCTATTAATATAAAAAGATCTTAAATCATTAATACCGTGCGTTTGATCTCCATGCATATGTGAGAATAATACCTTATTAATTTTTTTAATTTTGTGTCTTAAAAGTTGTTGGCGTAAATCTGGAGATGTATCTATTAAAATATTCTCTTCTTTAGTTTTAATTAAAGCAGAACATCTTGTTCTATAATTTTTTTTATTTTTAGGATCACAATTACCAAAAAAACCATCTGGTCTTGGCACACCCATTGAACTACCACAGCCTAAAATTATAAATTGCATAATTTTAATCAAAAAAAAGTTTGTTAAAATTATTAGTAGTTTTTTCTATAATTTCTTTTTTAGATATATTTTTTATCTCAGCAAGTTTTGTTGCTGTGAAATCTATGAAAGAAGGTTCATTTTTTTTCCCTCTTTTAGGAACTGGCGCTAAAAAAGGACTATCTGTCTCGATTAAAATATTATCTATTGGTATTGTTTTAAAAGTATCTTGTAAATCTATTGAGTTTTTAAAAGTAATGATGCCACTAGCAGAAAAGAACGAATTTAAAGTCATTAATTTCTCTGAAAATTCTTTTGAACCTGTAAAACAATGCATTAAAATTTTAATATTTTCATTTTTATATTCATTAAGGATTTCAAAAGTTTCTTTTTCGGCGTTTCTTGAATGAACTATTAATGGAATACTCGTTTTTATTGATGCTTCAATATGCTCTTTAAAGCTAACAATCTGTTTTTCTTTTTCGCTATTATTGTAATAAAAATCTAACCCTGTTTCACCAATTCCAATAATTTTTGAATTTTCATTTAAATTTTCAATTATCTGTTTTGAAGTAATTATATTTGTTGAGCTTTCATGAGGATGAATACCAATAGTTCCAAATATCATTTCGTCTCTTTTAACCAATTCTTTAACTCTAGAAAAACTTTCAAACGAGGTTGAAATAGTTAATAATTTTTCTATACCTACGTCTTTTGATCTTTTAATAACATTAGATAAGTCACTGAGTAATGGTTCGTGATCTAGATGACAGTGTGAATCAATCATTATTTTTTTCTATTTTTTTAAAAAGTATATCTATTTTATTTAAATTCTTACCTTTTGTTAAAAATTCATTATTACCTAATGTATTTAATTTTATATCTTTTTCAGAAATGTCAAAAATCTTTAGTGCTTTTAAGGAGGATTCAGGAATAATTGGATACAATAAAAAACTTATTTTTCTTACTATTTCTAATGTGGTGTAAACAATAGTATTTAACCTTACTTTATCATTTTTCTTTTTCCATGGCTCTTGATCATTAAAATATTTGTTAGCTTCAAAAAGAGAATTAACAATATAATCAATATAAAAATTTATATTTTGATTATCAATTTTAGATCTAATATTTTCTAGATTATCTCTATACTTATTTAGTATTAAAAAATCTTCGACTTGAAACTTGATTTCTAATGGAATTTTTCCATCACAATTTTTATGTGCAAAAGCACTCACACGTTGACATAGGTTTCCATAATTGTTGGCTAAATCACTATTAATACAATCCTCTAACCTATCTTGAGAAATATTTCCGTCATTACCAAAAGAAACTTCTTTAATTAAATAATATCTTAAAGGATCTAAACCATATTCTTTAATTATTTCTAATGGATCAAGTATATTTCCTTTAGATTTTGACATTTTTTCTTCACCAGATAATATCCAACCATGACCAAAAACTTTATTTGGTAATTGAATTTTGGCAGCTAATAAAAAAGCAGGCCAATACACTGCATGAAATCTTAAAATATCTTTACCAATTAAGTGTAACGAAGCTGGCCAAAAATTTTTAAATAGATCATCATTTATATTAGGATAATTAATTGCGCTCAAATAGTTTGTAAGAGCATCAAGCCAAACATATATCACATGGTTTTTATTATTTGGAACAGGTATCCCCCAAGAGAAAGTTTTTCTACTTACTGACAGATCTTTAAGACCACTTTTTACAAAACTAATAACTTCATTTTTTCTAGTTTCTGGAGAGATGAAACCTGGATTATTTTCATAAAAATCTAATAAAGGTTTTTCCCACTTTGATAGTCTAAAAAAATACGATTCTTCCTCAATCCATTCAACAGTAGATTTTGAGGATATAGCTATTTTTTTACCCTCTAATTCTTCTATTTCATCCTCGTTATAAAAAGCCTCATCAGAAACTGAGTACCAACCCGAATAATTTGATAAGTAAATATCGTCATTTTTCACAAGTTCACTCCAAAGATGTTGTACTGTCTTTTTATGTCTTGCTTCTGTTGTTCTTATAAAATCTGTATTAGATAAATTTAAGGTGTCCGAAAGATCTCTAAAAGTTTGACTAATTTGGTCACAAAAGACTTGAGGTTCCTTACCTGCTTTTTCTGCAGATCTTTGGATTTTTAAACCATGTTCATCAGTACCAGTTAAAAAATGAACTTTGTAATCGTCAATTGACTTAAATCTTGCAAAAAAATCAGCAACAATGCTTGAATAAGCATGACCCATATGAGGTTTCGCAGAAGGGTAATATATCGGAGTAGTGATGTAATAATTTTTACTCATTTGCAAGGAGTTGACCAAATTCTAAAAAATAAGTTTCTTTATCAAGATTGTATTTATCTACATTTGATAATTTTTTTAGAAAATATTCTTTTGCCTTAAAAAGATTATTTTTGTGTATGTTTATATTTTTATAAAAAAATAATTCAATAAAAAGATTTAGATTATTTTTTATAAAGTCATTTTTTAAAAGATTAATATTATTAAATATTTTAATTAATAAATCTTCAATTCTAAGTGATGAAAAATCTAAATCTTCATTATTAGTAAAATCAATATAGTTAATTAAAAATGATGGGTCGTTATAATAATTTTTAAAATCTTGTGATATTTCTTTATACAATTTATTAGAAAAATGGTTATTAACAATTAATTCTGAATATTCATGCTTTAAATTAATTTTGAATTCAATACATCTTGATTTTAATGTTTCTAATAATTTATAGTTTGAATTATGAGTAATAATATAAGTGAGATTATTATTTGGTTCTTCAATGCTTTTTAAAAGAGCGTTAATCGAGTTTAAATTTAAGAATTGACTATTTTCAATTAAAACAAACCTCATATTATTGTTAAATGAGGAGCTATTTTGAAATTTTATCATCTCTCTTATCTGGGAAATTTCAATATTTTTTCTATCTTCTTTTTTTGCAATTTTAAAAACATTAGGATGTGTGTTATTTTCAAGTAACTTAAATGATCTATTTTCAGGATTTATTTCGAATGTTTCTATATTATAAGGAAATTCTTCATTAATTGATAATATAAAATTCAATAAATGTTTTGATATAGTTCTTTTACCAATACCATTTGGACCA
>Ga0160423_10002821_pt1 | contig 14497 bp, 11 predicted proteins | sample CRUFie14St8metaG_FD_108191 | JGI IMG/M metagenome (GOLD analysis project Ga0160423, IMG submission 108191) | Marine microbial communities from the Costa Rica Dome - CRUD Field 142mm St8 metaG | ecosystem: Environmental > Aquatic > Marine > Oceanic > Photic zone | place: Costa Rica: the Eastern...
TGGCCTTGGGGCTCTCCAGCAGCGGGCTCAAATCTTCCCCATGCATGCTCCACGGCAGTTTCAAGCCGGCCTGTGCAAAAAACGTTGGCGGCAAATCCACGCCGCTTACTGGCTCCGAAACCACGCGACCGGCAGTCGCCTTTGCCTTGGCAACCGGCACGCGAATGATCAAGGGCGCGGCCACCGAGGCGTGATACGGGCCCACCTTGGACTTGAACCCATGCTGACCCCACGCGAAGCCTTGATCCGAGGTAAAAACAATCAACGTGTCCTCGTCTTGGCCGGAATCCTTCAGCGCCTGCAGCACTCGGCCCACACCCTCATCAATCGCGCGCACGCCTTCGTGGTATTGCTGGATCCAGTCACGCAAGGGTCGACCGGGAATATCTCTCATGCCCACCGGTCCCAGCTCACGAACCTTGCGCTCCACCGGCACGCCGTTCTTCGGTTCCCAATGCTCCATCCTCTGCACGTATTTCGGCTTGCCCGGGCGCGGCGGATACACGTCCTTGGGCATGGGCGGCTTGGCGTTCTTATAATCGCCCTCGTGACGGTCAGCCGGCGTAAATGGTCCGTGCACGGCGCCGTAGCAGAGCCAGAGATACCAAGGCTTTTGCTTGTCCGCGCGCCCTTTTCCGTAAATGAATTCAATCGCCCAGTCGGTGTAATTGTCGGTGGTGTATCCCTTTACCATCTGGGGTTTGCCGCCGTTAAACTCGGTGAGCTGATCGTAATAATAATTCGGCGAATTCTCGACGTACTTGGGGCGGTTCCATATGATCTGGTAATCCCAATCGCGCCCGAATCCGCCATCCACACCAGTATGCCACTTGCCGATCTGCGCGGTCACATAGCCGTGCTCGCGAAAGATGGATGGCCAAAACGGGCACTTGTCCGCATCATACGCGCTGCCCGGATACTTGCCCTCCATCCGCATGGACTCGATGCCGTGCTGGTGATGGCCGGTCAACATCGTCGCGCGCGAAGGCATACACCACGAACCGATGTATGCCCTCTCAAACCGCACACCCGCAGCAGCCAGCGCGTCGATGTTCGGCGTCTTCACAAAATCAAACGCCTCATCATAGCTACCAACCGTGCGCGTGGACTGGTCGTCCGTGTAGATGAACAAAATGTTCGGCTGCCTCGCCGCCAACAAAGGCAGCGCTAAGCAGCAGGTAAGGACTGTGACGATTCGTTTCATTCTATTTCTTCTTAGCTTACTGGCAGGAATTTGCTTCTGGCGAAAAGGTCGCGGAAACCGAAGATTGGCGGAACTCATGGGGAAGAAGGGAAGTTGATGTTTTTTTGGAGGAGATAAAAGTAATTTTCAGCCCGGACTCACGACAGTAGGCAGATTTTGCCTTATTCAGGCAGGAGGGTCTGGTGGACTTCTAGTGCATCGTCGATAAGTTTTCGGATATCGTCGGGCTTGATCCATTCACCAAGCCGGAAAAATACAAGCGTTCCGTTGAAAACCTCAACGCTTAGCCCATGATGAGCTTGAAAATATTCGAGGATACGCGGAGTAAAAAAACTCCTTACTGCATTTTCGTCGGAGCCTTTGAGGAAATAGTTGTTTGAAAAACCAGGATGTGAAGGGAAATCAATGTCAAAAGAACCGGTTACTCGGTTTAGTAGGCCTTCCACCATTCTGAAGAGAGTGCATTCTGGTTGGAGGCAGAAATTTGGGCTTGCCAGTTTACCGGAGTGAATGACCACATAAGTTTGATTTTGTTTTCTCTTTTTTGAACCACTGCCCACCGTGATATAAAAATCTCCAATGGCAAAGTAAGTTCCATTAGAAGTTCCTCCCAAGACATTAAAAAACATTTCATTGCCAAGCATGGAAGATGAATCCAAAAGTTCTCTGACTTTTTCTGTCTGTTCACAATTATATGAAAATCCCAGCGAATCTGCCATGAGCTGAAGCTCCTTTTTCCTCTTAAGCTGCCTGGAAATACTTATGAAAATACTTCCACCAATTGCCAATGCAATATATATCCCGAGTGCAATCCGGTTGGATAATATTTCATACAAATCGAGCATAATCCGATTGTTGAAGATTCTTGAATGAAGGGAGAGAGCAGTCCAATGTTTACAATTTTCAAGGGGGAGAAAGGGGGTTTCTTCAGCTCGCTCCTTGACTGTCTTCGGTATGTTTTCTCGAGAGTACCGTCAAGAACTCAAAATTCGCTTCAAAAGTGACTTGATCAAAGAATGTATTTTTGGAAAATCCACGCCGATTTTTCAGATCTCTAAAACATGACCTCATTTTCTCCCAAATTTGTTGACCCTTCTTTTCGTGATTTTTTGAGACACCCAGTTGCGAAAGCGCCCGCATATTTTAAATGGTCGTTACGCTGTATGAAGAAAATTTAACTTTTTTAGACATAACGAATATTCGCATTCGATTCTGAAAAAAAATAGGACTAAACCATGGCAGTAGACGTAAAAAACATTGGTGAGCGCGTTGATAAAGAGAGCGCTATTCTCTCTCAGATACGGAGCGAAGCGCACAAGGTTATCGTAGGCCAAGAACTCTTGCTAGACCGGCTTTTAATGGCTCTCTTATGCAACCAGCATGTCTTGATCGAGGGCTTGCCCGGACTAGCGAAAACACTCTCGGTTACCACCCTTTCGAAAATGATTCAGGCGAGCTTCCGCCGGATTCAATTCACTCCGGATCTCCTACCCGCTGATGTCGTGGGAACTTTGATTTACAACCCTAAGAGTGGTGAATTCAGTATCAAAAAAGGTCCGGTATTTGCGAATGTAATTCTTGCTGACGAGATCAACCGCGCTCCAGCAAAAGTCCAAAGTGCTTTACTTGAAGCAATGCAAGAAGGACAGGTCACCATCGGAGATGAAACCTTCACTCTCGATGACCCATTCCTCGTTCTAGCCACTCAAAACCCGGTGGAACAGGAAGGCACTTACCCTCTTCCAGAAGCTCAAGTTGATCGCTTCATGATGAAACTCAAGGTCGAGTATCCTACCAAATCACAGGAATGTGAAATTCTCCGACGCATGGCAAAATCCAAGCCAAACTTAAGCGTAGAGCCAGTCATTTCTCCTCAAGATATTCTTCGCCTACGGGACCTCACTGATGAAATCTTTATGGATGAAAAGGTGGAGGATTACGTGGTCGATCTCATCGAGGCGACACGAAATCCAGAAGACTATGATCTCGAGATTGCTAATCTCATTCGCTACGGAGCTTCACCCCGCGCCACGATTTTTCTGACAATGGCAGCACGTGCGTATGCCCTCATTGAGGGGCGTGGTTACGTCACTCCACAGGATGTCAAAACCATTGCCCCTGATGTTCTTCGTCATCGCGTCATTCTGACTTACGAGGCTGAGGCTGAAGAAAAAAGTTCGGAGGACATCATTGAGCAGATTCTCGCCAAAGTCCCTGTTCCATAAAATCCACACCGAGCCATGATTCCCAAGGAATTGGCAAAGAAGATCCGGTATATCCAGATCTATACGAGCAAGGCGGTCAACGATGTCCTCGCCGGAGAGTATCAAAGTGTCTTCAAAGGCCAAGGTATGGAATTTGAGGAAGTCCGCGAGTATCAGATCGGCGATGAGGTGCGTTCCATCGATTGGAATGTCACTGCTCGAATGGGTCAGCCCTTCGTAAAACGCTTCCGCGAAGAGCGCGAATTAACAGTCCTCTTCGCCGTTGATCTCTCAGCCTCGGGCGACTTTGGTAGCACCGATAAACTTAAAAATGAAGTCTCCGCCGAGATCTGCGCCTTGCTTGCTTTTTCAGCGATTAAGAACAACGACAAGGTCGGTCTTATCGTCTTCACTGATACTGTGGAGCTCTTCATTCCACCCGCTAAGGGAACGTCCCATGTGCTGAGAATCATCCGCGAGCTCCTTGGGTTCAAACCTCGCCAGGTGAAGACTGACATTGCCGCAGCTGTCGATTTTCTTGGTAAAGTGACTCGCCGCCAAACTGTCGTCTTCCTCGTCTCGGACTTCTTGGAATCTGGTTTCGAACGTTCATTACGTGCGGTGGGCAAATGTCACGATCTCACTGCGATTTCTATCTTTGACCCTGTCGAACTTAAAATGCCAAATGTTGGCCTAGTGGAGCTCGAAGATGCTGAAACCAGCGAAGTCATTCAAGTCGATACCAGCAGTGCCGCCTTTCGAAAACGTTATGAGGGGCTGGGCGCTGACCGCTCAGGCAAACTCCGTGACCTGTTCCGCAGCATGGATGTCGACCAAATAGAAATTCTCACCGGACGCGACTACGTCCGCGATCTCGTGAAATTTTTCAGAACCCGTGAAAAGAAAATGTAATGAATGAAGAAAACAAAAAGAATTTAGACTTTTCTCTCCCTGAACGATCTCAGACAAGTCCCTCAAGTAGTGGCCTTCTCATCCCGACTTTACTGGTGCTCCTTTTGGCGTTGGTCGGAATGAATCTCTATCTCACATCATCTAAAGATGGTGTTACTCATCCCCACTCCGAATCATCCCAGCCTACCAGCGATTTAAAAAAACTCGCTCTCAAGCTCGAAAAACAGGGCCTTAACAAAGTAGCTGCCGAAGTGTGGTACGAGTATCTTGAAACCTATAGCGAGGAGAGACCTGCGACCATTTGGTATCGCATCGCAACCCTTCAACAGAAGGCAGACAATCACGAAGAGGCCCTCGCCGCCTTCTACCGTGCTGAAAGCATTACGAACGGTGAAGAGCTTTCTTCAGACATCGGTCGACAAGTTCAAGATTCACTGGACGCACTTGGCAAATTTTCCGCCCTGCAAAACGAACTGAGGGAACGCGTCGGCCTAAACGAAAACTCTGGATCAGAAAGTGATGACATCGTCGCTGAAATCGGACCTCAAAAAATCACACGTGTCGAACTCGACCGCCAGATTGAAGCAAACATCGAAAACCAGCTCTCCGCCTATGCCGGTCAGCTTTCCGAGGAGCAACGCAAGCAGCAGAAAGAGGCGATGGTCAAGCAATTCTCAGGAGACCAACAACGCATGCAGTTTCTCAATGGCTATATTGTGCAGGAAATTCTCTATCGCAAAGCACGTGAGTCCAAACTCATCGAAGATCCAAAAGTCCGTGCCCAGCTTCGCGATGCTGAGCGGAGCTTACTTGCTCGCCAGCTAATGGAATCCGAATTGAGTGGTAGAGCCTACATCAGCGACAGCGATATCTCCACCTACTACGATGCTCGTAAGAAAGACTTCCTCGATCCTGCCAAGGTTTCACTCAGCTATGCCACAGTCTCCGACGAGGAAGCTGCAAAAAAAATGATCGCGGAGAAAAAACTCGGTGACCTCCAGGACGCCGAACTGGTGAAAGGGCGCTCACTTCCCGGCTTTTCTCCGAATGACCTTGAGCCTCTCTTCAATCTCAAGGTTAACGAAATCCACCAGACCCCTATCAAGAGTGACAAAGATTTCCATGTCTTTAAAGTTCGTTCACAAACTCCCGAGCGCCAGAGAACTCTCGACGAGGTTCGTGCACAAATCCAGCGACAGATGACCACCCAGAAAGAGCGTGAACTCCAGAGAAAACTCCTGGAAGACCTGAAACGAGAATACGATGTGGTCATCCATCACGATGCCTTCAACGCGCCCAACCCGGAATAATTTAATGGCACCCCGCCCTCACAGAATTTTTCTAGCATGCCTTCTGATCGTAGGTCTGCTCGGTTGCGGTGAGCAGAAACAGGTGTCTAAAAAAGACCCAGTCTTTGAGAGGGGTATTAAGAAGACCTACGAACGTGGCCCATTAAAAGTTGTCCTGCGCCTCGATAATTCCATGCCTAGCATCGCTGATAAAATCACTCTACAAATGGAAATCATCTCGGAGGAAAATTACGAAATCACTCCACCTGCCTTCGGTGAAAAGCTCGAGCAGTTTGGCATTGTCGATTTCAGATCTACTTCTGCAGAACTTGTGGATGACGAAAAAATCCGGCAGGTCCGCAGCTACATTTTGGAACCATTTCTCTCTGGTGACTACGTCATCCCGGCGATGACATTTCAGTTCCGTAAGCGCGATGGGAAGGAAGACAAAGACCACAAACTTGAAACTGAGGAACTCAAGGTCAAGGTCAGCTCATTATTGCCCGAGGACGCCGAGAATCTGGAAATCCACGAGATCGAGCCACCGGTCGAGCTTCCAAAGTCAAAGCACAATTTCTTCTGGCTAATTGCCATCACTCTCTCAGCATTAACAATCGCGGGGGCCGGATTCTTTTTCTTCAAGCGACGCACCTTGACAGAGGCAATTGCCGTCAGAATTCCTGCCCACGAACTGGCTTTTGCATCCTTGGAAAAGCTGATCGCGGAAGACCTCCCGAACCAAGGGGATTTGAAAAAATTCTACCAAAAAATTTCAGACATCCTTCGACACTATATCGAAAACCGTTTCGGCCTTCACGCGCCCGAGCAAACGACAGAAGAATTTCTTTCCGAGCTCCGCACCGGCAGCCAGCTTGACCCCAGGCACCAGACCCTCCTCTCGGACTTTCTCACACACTGTGATCTTGTGAAATTTGCAGAACACCAGCCGGACCAGAACGACATTCAGAGGACCTTCGACTCCTGTAAAAATTTCATCATGGAAACCCAGGAAGCCTCCACATGACCTTCAGTACTCCATACGCCTTTCTTTTTCTCCTTCTGATTCCGCTCGTTTATTGGCAGCGAAAAAAAAGACAGCGCAAGGCATCCATCAACTTCTCCACCATACGTAACGCAGCGAAAGCGGGACGCTCTTTGAGACAGCGACTGTCCATGATCCCGCTGATCTTGCGAGTTCTTGCCCTCGTCTCTCTCATTACTGCCATCGCACGGCCACAAAAGGGTCTGGAGCAAGTCCGTGATGTTAATGAAGGAATCGCCATCGAAATGGTCATAGACCGCTCCAGTAGTATGGGAGCCGAGATGATTTTTGAAGGACAGCGCATCAATCGCCTCGAAATTGTGAAGGACGTCTTTAAACAATTTGTCCTCGGAAATGGCAAGAAACTTCAGGGCCGTCCCAACGACCTCATCGGCATGGTCTCTTTCGCCCGTTACGCCGACACCACCTGCCCTCTCACCCTCGCTCACGGTGCTCTTCCGCGTTTCCTTGAAACAGTTAAGCTCGCCAACCCCAGATCTGATGAAGACGGAACCGCCCTTGGAGATGCCATCGCCCTTGCCGCCGCACGTTTGGAAAAAGCGGAAGAAGAGATGGCCGAACAAGCCCCAGATGAGGAAGACCAATACGACCTCAAGAGCAAGGTCATTATTCTCCTCACCGACGGACAACAAACTGCCGGAAAACGCGATCCCTTAGAAGCTGCCAAGCTAGCCAGGGAATGGAGAATCAAAATCTACACCATCGCCGTCGGCGGTGAGGAAGCCCTCACCAGCCAGGACACCCTCTTCGGCTCATTCCTCAATAGAGCAGTCGGTCAGAGTGCCGATACCGGCACCTTAAAAGCCGTCGCCGAACAAACCGGAGGCCGTTTCTTTGAAGCACAAAATGCCGAGTCTCTTGCCGAAATTTACGCCGAGATCGATGAGCTTGAGCGCAGCAAAATCCAGTCGCTCCGTTTTATGGACTATAAGGAACTCTTCCTCCCTTTTGCCCTCACAGCTTTCCTTCTCCTCTGCCTTGAAGTCGTATTGAACTGCACCATGTTCCGCAAGATTCCATGAACCAGATTCGCTTACAGAATATCGATGCCCTGCATTGGCTCTGGGTCCTACCAGTGCTCATAATGCTCTTGCTTTTCGCGGCCGCCCGCAGAAAGCAAGCTCTCTCATGCCTCATTGATACCGGTCTTTTGGATCGTATTAAAATTTCCGTCAGCCCGGTGCGCCGGCGCTGGAAGGCGATCCTTATTCTTGTAGGGCTTGGCTGCATTATACTGGGCATGACTCGTCCCGGTTGGAATCCAAAGGCCAAGACTGTAGAACGCCGCGGGCGAGATGTCGTCTTCCTCCTTGATGTTTCCCGCAGCATGCTTGCAGAGGACCTTGCACCCAATCGCCTTGAACGCGCTAAACTCGCGATTAAGGACTGCGTTGAAAAACTCGAAGGAGACCGAGTGGGACTCGTTGTGTTTGCCGGAGCCTCCTCGGTCAAATGTCCTCTCACTCTCGACTACGGCTTCTTCCGCCTCATGCTTGATAGTGTATCAACCGACAGCATCGCCCGCGGCGGAACCCTCATCGGCGACGCCATGCGCAATGTGTTCGACACAGTCTTCGATGATCAGATCAAGCAATACAAAGACGTGATTCTCATTACCGATGGTGAAGATCACGATAGCTTTCCCGTCCGCGCCGCCGAAACTGCAGGCGAGCGTGGAGTGCGCCTCATTGCTATTGGTCTGGGTGATGAAAATGAAGGTCGTCGGATCCCTATCACGGATGAAGCTGGCCGGAAAACATTTCTTAAACACGAAAGTCAAGAAGTTTGGTCCCGCCTTGATGCCGATACCCTACGCAAGATGGTCAACGCCACTGATGGTGGACGCTATCTCAATGTCTCTACTGGAACCTTCGACCTTGGTGAAATCTATTCTCAGCTAATAACCTCCGCCGAAAAGAAGAATTTGGAGGCAAAAACTATCGAGCGTTATGAGGAACGTTTTCAAATTTTTCTAATCCTTGCACTTGCCATGATTGTGTTTGAATTTTTCATCTCAGACCGCTCCAAACCCTCACTCCAGAAGGCATGAAACAAACTACTCTTCTCGCAATCATCCTCTCATCGACAATCGCGCGAGGAGAGTCCGCTCGTGAGCTGATCTTACTTGGCAACGAGGCCTATAAGAAAGACAACTTCGAGGAAGCACTCACGCACTATGAGGAAGCCTCCGTCGAACTACCCGATTCTGCTCAAATCTCCTTCAATCGAGGCACCATATATTATAAGCAAGAGGACTACAAAGAAGCCATCGAGCACTTCAAGCAAGCATCTCTCCGCAGCAAAGAACCTGCTCTCGCTTCTCAAGCTAAATTCAATCTTGGCAACTGTGCCTTCCGCCAAGCCCAGCGTCAACGCGACAGCGATCTGGAGAAAGCCATTGAGTACTGTCGTGAGAGCATTTCCCACTATCAAGAGGCCAGAGATCTCAATCCCAGCTATCAAAAGGCCGCTGAAAACATCGAGATTGTGCGCCTTTATGTGAAAGTCCTTCTCGATGCGCAAAAGCAACAGGAAGATCAAAAAAAAGAGCAAGAGGAAGATAATCTCGTCGCAAAGTTGAAAAAACTCTTAGAGCGACAAGTAGAGCTAGCGCAATCCAACGAAGATCTCGCTGATAACAAACCGGCAGAGATTGACCCTAAAGGCATCGTAAAATGGCGAGATTCTCTCTCCGAAATAAACGCAAAACAGACCACTCTCATGGCCGACACCAAAGCTATCAGCGAAGAAATTAAGCAAATCCAAAGCCAACTTCCCCTGAAGGCCGCCACACCTCCTGATCCCAACCAAACAGCCAACCCGCAGCAGCAAGCTCAGATGGAAGTCTTTTCGAAAAAACTGGCGGAAGCAATCGGACACGTCAATGACGCCATCAATCAGGAGCAAACCGTCATCAACCACATCAGCTCGGGAAAACAAAATGAAGCTCTAAGCGCTCAAGAACAAGCTGCCACCGATCTCTCCGAAGCCATCAAAGCTCTCAGCGACGACCAGAAGGAGCAACAACCGCAACAAAACCAGGGCCAGCAAGAACGAGACGACAATCAAGAGCAGGACAAAGGAAAAGAGAAAGAGGAAAAACAAGAACAGGAAAAGCAACAAGGCCAACAGGATAGCAAGGAGCAAAAACCTGAGAAAGAATCACAGCAGTCCCTCACGAAAATGGAATCAGCCGACGATATTCTCGATGAGGAAAAGAAGAATCAAAAACAAAAGCGCCCTGTCCGACCGGGTAGCATCCAACGAGTAGAACGCGACTGGTGAACTCAAGATCCCTCATTCTCTTTTTGACCGTCTGGCTTGCTTGGATTTGCAACGCCGCCGCCCAAAATATCACTGCACGCGCTGGTGTTAGCTCCCAATCCATCTTTATTGGCGAACCCATTCAATATCAAATCCAGGTCTCGGGCAGTGAAACTCCCGACCAGCCTGACCTCTCAGTAGTTACCGACTTTTACGTCAAGTTTACCGGAGGTGGGTCGAACTCGTCACGCTCCATCAGCATTATTAATGGCCGTCGTTCCGAAAACGTTCAACTCGGCTATGTCTTCAACTACGAACTCCGGGCCAAACAGGAAGGCCGCCTCGCGATTCCAGCTGTCGCTGTCACAGCCAACGGGCAAACCACACACACACAAGCCATCGTTCTCAATGCGCAGAAACCTTCTGAGACTGAAAATTTCAAACTCCGGCTGAACCTGTCCAAAGAGCAGGCCTACGTCGGCGAGCAAATCGTTCTAGAAGCCATCTTCTACTTCCGTGGAAACGTCGACGACACCAAGCTTTCCATCCCCATCATCGAACATCCTGATTTCAAAGTTTATGATCTCGAGGACAGAAAAGCTGCAAACAAAACGGAAATTCTCGATGGACAGCAATTCCAAACTGGCCGAGTTCGTAAAGTTCTTGTCCCTTTAAACCCGGGAAAATTCCCCTTGGAGCCCGCAACCCTCTCCTTCCGTGGCCAGGATGGATTTCAAATTAGCCGTGACTTTTTCGGGCGGCGAGTCAAACAGGCTAAAATTAAAAATTTCGTCATCCCATCCAACACCTTCAATCTCGAAATACTCCCTCTCCCCACTATCGGCAAACCGGCCAGTTTCGCTGGGCACGTAGGTGACTATTCACTCAACGTGCAAGCCTCACCTACCGAGGTGAACGTGGGAGATCCAATCACCCTCAATATCGCCATCACAGGCCCAGCTCTTCTCGATCCTGTTAAGCTGCCCGCCCTGAACAAGCAGGAAAACCTAACACGCGATTTTAAAATTCCCGGCGAAATCGAAGACGGCACCATAAACGGAAGCTTCAAAACATTCACCCAGACCGTGCGAGCATTGCGCGATGATATCACCAGCATCCCCTCCATTAAGCTGTCATATTTCAATACTACGAAGGGACAATATCAAGTCGTGGAATCCTTACCCATTCCGATCAAAGTGCGTGCTACCCGTATTCTCACTGCAGGTGATGCCGAAGGTCTCTCGCCCGTTGCCGGCGCGGGACAAGAAGTCCAATCTTGGATGCAAGGCATTGCCCACAACTATAGTGATCTTGGCCTTCTCGAGAACCAGCCCTTGGGATTCACTGGCCTCCTCTCGCCCTCCCGTCTCTTCCTCATCGTCGTGCCACCACTTGCTTACACCACTCTTCTAAGCTTCCTCATTTTCAAACGCCAAAAGACTGCCAATCCTGAGAAGTTCCGCGCCCGACGAGCTCTCACGCATTTCAATCGAAATCTTGCCGAAGCAGGAAATACCGAGGAACTCCTCACTCTCTTCCGCACCTTTCTTGGCGATAAGCTCTCACTCTCACCGAGTGCTATCACCTACCGTGATGTTGAAAACCGACTGCGTGAAAAAAACGTCGACGACTCTGCTCTCGAAACCGCGAATCGCCTTTTCACCGCGGGAGAAGCCAGTCAATTCTCCGGCGTGAATTCTCACGACAGCGTCGATGAACTCCGTGTGCAAGCCGCCGATCTCGCCAAACAACTCGACCAAGATTTGCGATGAAATTTCTTTTTTTCTTCCTCATTTTCATTTCTGGAGCAAAAGCTGAACTCAACGTCAAGTCCCTGCTCGAGGAAGGCAATGAGCTTTTCCGACAAGCCAACGAACTCACCGTTGACGACCCAGAAAAAGCCAAAGACCTTTATCTGAAATCCGCTCTACGCTTTGAGCGCATCACTCGCGATGGCAAGGTCGAAAACGGAAAAATTTATTACAACATTGGCAACGCCTACTTCCGTGCCGATGATCTCGGACGCGCCATCCTGAATTATCGTCGTGCCGAGCAATTCACCCCCAATGACCACAATATCCAGCAAAACCTCTCTTACGCTCGGAAACGACGAAAAGACGCTCTCGGTGAGACAGAAGAAACCAAAGTCCTGCAAACCCTTCTTTTCTGGCATTACGAGTTCTCTCTGAGCCAACGCTTCACCTTCTTCGTCACTTTTTTTCTTACTTTCTGGACTGCCGCGGCCACCCTCATTTTCCTTAAGCGACCTTTTCTCAAATGGATCATGGGTATTGCCGCCACTCTCTCTGTCGTATTCGGAGTCTCTCTGGTCACCGAGTCGCGGACTATTCAAAGCAAGCGCCCCGGCGTTATCATCTCAGATGAAATCATCGCTCGGAAAGGTGACAGCGAGTCCTACGAAGCCAGCTTTCAAGAACCTCTCCACGCTGGCACCGAATTCACCCTCATCGAAAATCGTAAAAACTGGCTTCATATCGAACTCATAGATGGCCGCCAATGCTGGCTTCCTGAAATCGCTGTATCCATGGTTAGATAACCCCTCGAGGTCACCAGACAAAGAAACTTCCAAGCCGTTTCGACGAATTGCGGGACTATTAAAAGCCCTCTATATTAAAACACTACTCCAATTTTAAATTCATTTCTTAAGACAAAAACCACCAATTCGTAGATCCTACATATAACAAGATAAGACCCCATATGGGACTCAAAATAATGAAACCACTCCTTTTTCTATTTAGCCTCCTCAGCCTAGCCACTGCCGAAGAGCAGAAGTCATTAAACCTCCCCATTGATGACAAGCCCATTGATCGCGTGTCATTTCCCACGCCCACGAGCTTCGCTCCGATGCTTAAAAATGTGACTCCTTCCGTTGTTTCAGTTTACACTGCAGAGATCGTCAAAGTTGTGCAACAATATGGCTCCCCTCAGGACGAAATTCTCCGCCGGTTCTTTGGAGTTCCCACTCCGGAGAGTGACGGACGACGAGCTGAAATCAAAGAAGAACGTGTCCCGGTTGGAACAGGCTCGGGTGTCATCGTCAGCCGAGATGGTTATATTCTCACCAATAATCACGTCGTCATCGACAAACAGGACGAGGATGCAGATGAAATCCTAGTTCGCCTTAACAGCGGTCGGGAACTCGAGGCCAAAATCATAGGACGTGATCCCAAAACCGATGTTGCGATTCTTAAAGTAGAAGGCGATGATCTTCCCGCTCTCACCATCGCTGATAGTGATAAACTCGAAGTTGGTGATGTCGTGTTCGCCATAGGAAACCCTATGGGGGTAGGCACCACCGTCACCCAAGGCATCATCTCAGCACGAGACCGTGCGATCGGTATCTATGGTCGCGAAGGCTATGAAAATTTCATTCAAACTGATGCCTCCATCAATGTCGGCAACTCCGGTGGTGCGCTCGTTGATACCAATGGCCGCCTCATTGGAATAAACTCGGCCATACTTTCAGGCTCCGGTGGCAGTATCGGAATCGGCTTCGCCATCCCAACAAATCTCGTAGTCAACATCTCCCACCAACTCGCTGAATTTGGCGAAGTCAAACGCGGCTTTCTTGGCATTGCGATTTCGAATGTCTCCCCCGACATAGCCGAAGCATTTGGACTTAAAAACACGAGAGGTGTCCTCATTGACAATGTCGAAAAGGGTCTGGCCGCTGAAAAAGCAGGACTCCAACGCGGAGACATTGTCACCACCATCAATGGAAAAACGATTCGTAACCCTAACGAACTTCGAGTCCGTATCGGTCAATTTCCTCCGGGAACCTCTCTTAAATTTCAGATTGTTCGTAATGGAAAGCCACAAGACCTTGAGGTCATAGTTGGAGATCGGGCCAGTCATATTGGAGGACCCGGAAACGAACTATTCCAAGGTATTGCCGTTGACATTCTCAACGAAATCACTCGCAAGCGCTTCGGCCTACCTGAAAAAATCGACGGCATCATTATCACGGAAGTAAAAGCCAATTCCCCTTACGCCCGCTACCTCGAACCAGGGATTGTCATTCTGGAAATCAACGACCAACGCGCCAACGGCGTCTCCGACGCCCGGTCCGCCCTTCACCACGGCGTTAACAAACTCTACGTCTATCAGAATGGTAGCACCGGCTATCTCGCCCTGCGGATAAATTAGTCTCACCGTTAACTTAAGGAGATTTTAAGCTAAGAACACTATCCAAAATGGGATGTGTTCTATGAATAATTGCAGTAAACAGCACTTTCACCACAGCTCGACCAGATTATGTCAAAAATCAAGGGCTTAGGATTTCTCCTAAGCTCTCTCGAAAAATTGGAGCGGGTGAAGAGATTCGAACTCTCGACATTGACCTTGGCAAGGCCGCGATCTACCACTGAGCTACACCCGCGACGCTTGTCCCCTTGGGGTCCTGTGTGACTGCTAACTGATTGCTAGGATTTCCCTCTGGCGGAGAGTCCGTGAGGAACGAGTTGGGGCGGAATACAGGGGGGAGAGAGGGGGTTTCGGGGGAAAGAGGGGCGGGAAGGGATTCTGAAGGTCCAATTTTGAA
>Ga0160423_10002822_pt1 | contig 14496 bp, 13 predicted proteins | sample CRUFie14St8metaG_FD_108191 | JGI IMG/M metagenome (GOLD analysis project Ga0160423, IMG submission 108191) | Marine microbial communities from the Costa Rica Dome - CRUD Field 142mm St8 metaG | ecosystem: Environmental > Aquatic > Marine > Oceanic > Photic zone | place: Costa Rica: the Eastern...
GCCTGGGAGGGGTCCAGGGTCCTTAATATCTCCACCACGTGGGGCAAAGAGTCGAAGGCGCCCTGGTCCTTGAAGTCCTCCGGTAGCTCCTCAAGCTCACGCTCCACCTCGCGCCAATCCACCGCGCGCCTCATTGGTAACTCACCTCGGCCCGCCCTCGCAGCCCCGAGCACAGCTTGTGTCCCTCCCGCGGGCCTCCCTCCCCCCCAAAAAAACGAAAATGAAAAAAGTGTCAAGAATTGGGAGGAAGATCCTAGATCCAAGCCAGCGGTCCAAGATGGCCGGCGCGGGAGCCGTGGCCCTGTGCGTCGCGATGGCCCGCGAAAGGAAGGGCCGTCCATCCCGTGCAGAGGTCCTGCGGCGAGGCCCATGGCTCTTGCTGGTGGTGGTGGTGTTTTGCGGGCTTCTCGGGGCATCGGAGTGCCGTTCAACGCACCTGGAAGAGCGCGTTCGTGCGGTGCACCTTCGAACGAGGAGGGCTGCCGGCGAGCTGGACAGGGGCCACCGCAGGGCGTCGCTGAGAGGGGTCTCTCCGAGGGACAGGCTGGCCCCCAAGAAGAGGCCGAGGGTGAGGGCCTCCGATCCTCGGCTGCCGGAGGACTGGAGCTCGTACGTCCGTCCTGATATAGACGTCGTGATGCACAGGGGTGGCGTGGACTTTGCGCGAGGAAGCAAGCTCTTCAATTTTGATAACGGGAGGAACGTCTACGGAACGCCTTTCATCAACCTTGAGGTGAAGACTCACAGCAGCACGAGGGTTGTGGAGCTGGAGACGGAGTTCCTCCCGTTTCTGCCCGAAAACGATATCGGCGGGAACAACCGCACGGATGAGACGCGGTACGGAACCTGCGCGCTGGTCGGGAACGGCGGCACGCTCGAGGGATCTGGGTTCGGCAAGACGATCGACTCGCACGACGCGGTGTTTCGAATAAACTACGCGCCAACGATAGGCTTTGAGGGGGACGTGGGCAACAAGACGACCTTTGACATTGTGAACAAGGAGGCAGTCTTCAATCTTCGGTCTGGGGTGAAAAAGTGGAGGGAGCCGAAGAGCAAAGTCATCCTCTGGGAGGCCCACTCCAGAGTGATCCGAAACAAGGTCTATTTGGGTCTTTTGGACGCCATTGGGGCCGAGCAGCAGACCCTCTGGCTCCTCAGCCCTTCCGTGGTCACAATTTCGCGGATGGTCTGGCTGACACTGAAGCGGGACATCGAGAACGACATCCATAGAGTTCGAGAGCAGCTCGGGAAATCCGAGCCCATGGAAATGGAGGGAATATCTCGGTTCGTGTATGAGAAGGCCTTCTCCCTGGGACAGCTCCACGAGGGCGAAAAGTTCACGTTTCACCAAAAGCCGATGTCTGGCATGGTGTCCGTCTTTATGGCCATCCAAGTCTGCAACTCGCTCGACCTGTACGGCTTCGAAGCCATCACTACCAACAGGATGAAGTATCACTACTTTGGTAAGCGCTCTCCTGACGGTTACATTTCATCCGCCCCGTTTACTTTTTGCCTGTCATGAGCGGGGCGCTGACGTTTTCTCCTCCCGCTACTCTTTCTGCCTCGCGGCGCAGACGACGTTGAAGGCTTCATGCACAGGCACTCGTTCGACCTGGCCCTAGAGGTCTTCAAAAGGATCGCGACAGTTGCAAACATGAGGGTGAACTCCTCAAAGCCAAAGCTCTTGCGGGGCATGCCGGATGCTGACGAAGCGTGATTGTCAGGGGATTTGTCAGGATAGGGATTCCATTCTCTATATATTTTCTATATATTCTGTACAAAGTAAAAGTATTTGTTTCTAGCTATTCGGTCGGGGCACCTTGTCAAGCTCTTCTCAGTTTCCTCCTTCCTCCCCATTCCCCTCGACCCCTTTCCGGTCCGGTTTTCTCTACGCCCCACAATTTCGCTTCGCCCTCGAGATCTTCCGGACGGCTATCGGACAGGCAAGGCAAAGGCGAGGGCGGTGAGTGGTGAGCGCGCCCGAAAGCCGGGAAGACCCGAGATAGTGAACATGAGAATGAGAGACCAGCGCTGCAGTTAAGGCATGAAGTCACCCCGCGCCACCACGAGAGCCACGCCAGGTTGGCTTTCTTCCGCGCAACCTTCGCGAAGACCAGCCCTCTTTCTCTTGTTGGTGTTGGTCTGCGTCTCTACTTCGTGCCTTGGGGCCGGGGAGGGCGGCAAAAAGGCAGGTACAGGGGTGGTACGACGCGCGACGGATTCGTACTACACGGTGTCTGAAGCACCCAGCTCGCAAGATGACAGCTTGGACAGCTTGGCTGGAGTTGGACCCACCGAGTTCGAGGCGAACGCGGCTGACGCGCACGCCCTCAGGGGACTGCTGGCGTCCAGGAGAGGCTCGGGGTCGCGGAGGGGCCGCGGGGGCTCCCGATCCCGCTCCAGCTCCAGCTCGAGGACGTATTCTAGGTCCCGAACCCGCGAGTGGCAGAGAAGGAACAGGAACCGGCCGTTTTCCAAGGGGTACCTGAGGGCAAACCCGCACATGAGGCAGAAGAAGGTGAGGAGGCCGGAGAAGAGCCCGTCTTGGATGCGGGGGGCTCCGATCCAGAAGGTTGACCTTCCTCCGAGCGAGGAGCCCCTGCCGGGCCCCATCTGCAGGCAAGCCAACACGACCAAGTGCAAGCCGCAGAGCAACCCTCACCTGAACGGAAACTTGCAGATGCTGCAAAGGAAGGACCTTTACGCCATGTCCTACTCTAGCCAGCCAGACAACGTGTACAAGAAGCCTACCACGGGCCCCGTGGTCCCCTGTTCGACCGCCCAGGACTGCAAGCACCTCGGCAAGCTCTGCGTCAGGGGGGAGTGCAAGTGCCCTGTCATGTACAGTGGATCTTACGACTGCTCGGTGGAGACGAAGCAGGCCTTTGACTGGTGCGCGGGGGCCGCCACGAGGAGCAAGATCCTCAAGGTCATCACGGACTGCCCTCTGTGCAGGCGCCAGTACCTCTTCGAGCACCTCTGGGTTCGCCACACGATCACGGGAAGGAACGCGGAGAGGACTGCCGAGGACATCGTCGACATGGCAGACTTCTCCACTTGCGCAGTGGTGGGCAGTGCCAACCTGGGCAACAAGGGCCAGGAGATCAACAACCACACTGCGATCATCAGGTGTAACGACGGCCCCACGAGAAAATACGAGTCCAAGGTCGGCAAGCGGACGACGTTGAGGGTGCAGAACAGAGACTACGCAGGTTGGATGGAGAAGAAGGAGGAGATTTGTTTGCCTTACACCCTCGGGAACATCACGGAGAACAACAAGTTCACGTGGAGCCGGTTCAAGCGGTGCCAGGGCGTGCTGCCGTCCAAGCTCGCCTTGTCGTACTTCAAGTACTACTGGGACATCTTCCGCCCGAGGAGCGGGAAGGACAACGTGTTGAGGAAGGGGGTGCAGACGAGCGCGGGATTCTCCGCCATTCTCTTTGCCATGCACGTCTGCGGCGAGGTGAACGTGTACGGGTTCAGCCAGGGGGTTGGGCACTATTACAGGAAGCCCCACGTGAACGACAGCAACAGGAAGAACTGGAGCGGGAGGCACCACTGGAACTACGAGAAGAGGTGCATGAACATCATGCGGCAGGGGAAGGTCAAGGGTGTCAAGGTGAACTAATTCTTCTATTTTCCAGAACGGTATATTACACGATGATGGGCCACATCTCCCACCAAAAATCACACGCTGATCTTCGTGACCTTGATGGTGGTCTGGTGCTGCCTGTGCCCGACCTTAGACCTGGTGTGCTTCTTTGGCTGCATCTTGAAGACCACGACCTTCTTGGCCTTCTTGTGCTGCACGATCTCGGCCTCCACGGTCGCGTTCTCTACGTAGGGCTTGCCCAGCCTCAGGTCGTTGCTCTCCTGGTTCTTCACCAAGAGAACCCTGTTGAGCTTGATGGTGCTTCCCGGCTCCGCGTCGAGACGGTTGGTGTCGTACACACCTCCGACCTCAACGATGACCTGGCTCCCTCCGAGCTCGACCACCGCGTAGTCCTGCTTCTCGTACGCCACGCTGCCCTCCTCGAGGGGCGGGACCTCCACCTGGGCCGCGCCGTAGGAGCGGACGGACCTCTCCGGTCTCCTCGCACTCACTGCTCGTGAAACAAACAAACAAACAAACAAACAAACAAACAAACAACAACAACAACGTGCGTTGGGTGGGGAAAGAAAAGAAGAAAGGTCGAGAAGGTCAGCGGGGCGGGCTTCAGGCGGTTTCTTCGAGGGTCGCGTGCAGGTCCACGGGCGCGCGCGCGCGCGCGGAGACCTCCCGCGCCTCGGCGCGACCCTCGGCGCGGACAGTGGGACTCCAATCACGTACCTCTGGCGGGGCAAAGGGCGTGGACCGCCGCCCGCGCGGTCGCCTGCCTAGCCCTGGCCGGGGCCACCGCGGCCATTCCGGACTTCCCCGTAAGCTTCGCTCTCATCATCGCTGTGCCGTGCCGTGTCCGTTGTTGTCGCGACGCGCTACCACACGCTTTGTCTGTCCAAGGCCTCTTCACCGCCCCGTGCGTGCGCCGTCTTCGCTCGACGACCACTTTCTTTGCGAAAAAGTGGCCACGAATGGATAAGTTAAAAACAAGATGGAAATAGCACTCTTCCTTCTCGTCCTCCTCGGGGGGGAGCGGCTCGGGAATGTTCAATGTTCAAACGAATTTTCCAACCAAAACGGTTTCAGCCAGGCGCATGCGTTCATGGGAGGATGTTTATACATTACACAGGTGATCCTCACTCAGTCCTCACTCGGTCACGTCGCCGCCGTCGTCCTGGTCCTCCGTCACGATCGCGATGCTCTGCACGCGGTCCGTGTTGCCGTTCTTGTCGTCCAGCGTCACGAGCCTCGTTCCCTGCGCCGTCCTGCTGTAGCTGGCCACCTTCTTCAGCGGAATCCTGTTGATGTTACCGCTCAGCGTGGCCACCAGGACGTCCCCCCGCTTGGCAGTCTCCTCATCCACCACCCTGATCGCCGTCACGTCGTCGCTGGGCTTCAGCTTGATCCCCTTGACGCCCTGGCCGTTCCTCTTCTGGTCCTTGTAGCTGGTGAGGGGGACCCTCTTTGCGAGTCCCAGAGAGGTCACAACAAGGAGGGATGATTTTTTCGCGCTCTGGGGGATGATGTCCATGCCCGCCACGACGTCTCCCTCCGCGAGCTTCATGGAGTGGACCCCCCTAGACTGCCTGCCGGAGGGCCTCAGCGTGTCCAGCTCGAACCGCATCATCTGGCCCGACTTGCTCGAAAGGATGCAAGACTCGCTCTCCGTGGACATCCTGACCCAGCCGAGGGAGTCCCCGTCCTGCAGGGTGAGCGCGATCAGGCCGTTCGCCCTGACATTCTGGTACATCGACAGCTGCGTTCTCTTGATGAACCCGTTCTTTGAGAGCGCAACCAGGTGGTTCCTCTCGTCCTCGAACTCCTCCTTTGACACGGCAAAGACGTTGGTCACCGCCGAGTCGTCCCACCTCTTGAGAATTCTCGGCAGGGCCATCCCCATGGAGGACCTGGACCCCTCGGGGACCTCGTGCGCCGCGAGAGTGTACACTCTGCCGTTCGACGAGAAGCAAAGGAGCTTATCGTGCAGCCTGGCGTGGAAGACATGTGCGATGAGGTCGTCCTGACGAAGCTTTCCTGCCAGCTTGCCCTTGGTCGCCCTGCCCTGAACCTGGAAGGCCTGCTCCTTCATCCTCTTCACGTACCCCCTCTCGCTCACCACGATGATGCAAGGGTCGTTCGGCACGAGGTCCTCCAAGCCAAGGTCGCTCGACACGCCCTCGTCCAGAATTTCGCTCCTCCTGGGGTCCCCGTGCGCCTCCGCAGCCTCCAGGGCCTCCGCCTTGATCACGTCCAGGACCCTCTGCCGGCTCTCCAGCAGGGAGGTCAGGTCCGCGATCTTGCCCAGGAGCTCGTCCCTCTCCCTTCTGACCTTGGATACCTCCATGCCGGTTAGCCTGCGCAGAGGCAGGCCCAGCACGGACTTTGCCTGCTCTGGGCTCAGACCGAACCTCGCGCACAGCGCCTCCTCCGCAGCCGCCGCGTCCGCGGACTCCTTGATCAGCGCCACGGCCTCCTCCACGCTCGTTGCGGTCTCGTCCTCGCCGTCCGAGAACACCCTGAGGTACCCGTCCACGATGTGGTGCCTCCTAGTCGCGATCTCGAGGTCGTGCCTCGCCCTGTTCTCCACCGTCTCCACCCTGAAGGACAGAAACTCCTTGAACACCTGCTTCAGGCTAAGGTTGAGCGGCTGCCTGTCCACGAGGGCCACGATGTTGCAGTTGAACCTCTGCTGCAGCCTGGTGTTGATGTACAGGTTGTTCAGCACCAGGTCAGGGTCGTGGCCTCTCTGCACATCGATGACCATGCGCATCCCTTCCCTGTCGCTCTCGTCCCTTATGTCGGTGATGCCCTGGATTCTCCCCGCGTCCACCATCTCCGCAATCTGCTCGATCAGGCTCGACTTGCTCACCTGGTAGGGAATTTCCGTCACTATAATCGAGGACTTCCCCCTCTTCCCTTTGCCCTCCTCGACATGCGACCTGGACCTCAGAACGATGCTCCCCCTCCCCTTCTCGTACACCTGGCGAAGGCTGGAGTCCCCTGACACGAGAAGGCCGCCGGTGGGAAAGTCTGGCGCAGGAATGTGGCGCATCAGGCCCCCAATCGTGATGTCGGGGTCTTCGATGTACGCCACGAGGCCCGAGACGACCTCCTTGAGGTTGTGAGGAGGGATGTTCGTGGCCACGCCGACGGCAATGCCGTGAGCACCGTTGACCAGGAGGTTGGGGACCCTCGCCGGCAAAACGGTGGGCTCCTTCGCGGACACGTCGAAGTTCGGTACGAACTCCACCGTTCCTTTGTCGAGGTCTTGGAGGAGGGTCTGCACGGAAAACTCGCTCAGGCGGCTCTCGGTGTACCTCATGGCGGCGGCAGGGTCGTCGTCCTGGCTGCCAAAGTTGCCGTGCCCCTGGACCAGCATGTGCCTGAGAGAGAAGGTCTGCGCCATGCGGACGAGGGAGTCGTACACGGCCTGGTCGCCGTGTGGGTGGAACTTTCCCAGCACCTCGCCAACGACGCGGGCGCTCTTCCTGTAGGGCTTGGTCGGGCTCAGCCCGAGCTCGCTCATCGCGTACAGGATCCGCCTGTGAACCGGCTTCAGCCCGTCCCTCGCGTCCGGCAGGGCCCTACCGACGATCACGCTCAGGGCGTACGCAAGGTACGACTTGCTGGCCTCCACGTGAAGCTCGCTGTCGATCACCCGCGCGGCTATGGACGCCGCTTCCTCGGCGTTTCCCTCCGCGCTGCTTCCCGCCACGACGCCGCCTCTCTTGGACGGGGCCTTGCCCCTCCGGCCCGCCCTCGTCGACAGGAGGCACACCGATCCCCCCAGGCCCTGGCCAAAGGACGGCCGCGAGATCAGCTCCCTAAGCCCCCGCATCGATTCTGCCGTCGCCCTCGCACCCCCCAAGGTGTCCTTCACTGCACGGCGGGTGCGTTCGAGCGGAAGCGGTCGCCGAGCTCCCTGGAGGGAGAAGGCGCAGAACGAGCGGCGAAGAAGGTAAGAGAGCGATGGTCTGGACGCCACCCTCGACCACGTCCGCGTCGTCGAAGGGCTCGGGCTCATCGTCCCGCCGCTCGGCCTAGCGCTCCTCAACGCGTTGGTGAGGAAACGTTCCTCCGAAAAGAAGAAAAAAATTGCGAATCCGATGCTCCAAAAAAGCGAGGCACGACCCCATCGGCAGAAAGGGTTACAGGGGCCAGAGGTGGTCAGGCGAGGTGACGGAGACTGGGGCAGTGGGAGCAGGAGCGGTAGGGGCGTGGCCAGGCTATTGCGTCGGCGTCGTGGACTCGAAGTGGCGCTGCCTTTCGTATTCTCCCGCCCCCCTTCCCCTCTCGACGAGGCGGGTGAGCGAGAAAGAGGGCAATCATCATGGCGAACCAGTCGGAGCCCGTTGTGAACGAGGCCGCGGTGGAGGGCCTGGCGGGGGCGGGCGGCGCCATCGTCGCGCTGCTGACGACGTACCCGCTGTTGACGATCAACACGAGGCAGCAGACTCAGAAGAAGGCCCTTGCGAAGAATAACCTGAATAGTAGTGATAATGGAACGAAAGCGGGGGGGGAGGAGAAGAGAAAGACGACTCTGGAGGAGGCGAGAGAGATTTTGAGGTCAAGGGGGGTGGCGGGCCTTTACGCCGGCTTGAAGCCCGCGTTCGTGGGCACGATCTGCTCCAACTTAGTGTACTTCTACCTCTGTGGGTACCTGCGCGAGACTTGGGTGGCGAGAAGGGAGGCCGCGGCGCTGAAGCGGAGCGGCCAGAGGAGGACCAAGGAGCTGAACGCCCTCGAGTCCCTCGCCATCGCCTCAGTGGCAGGGTGCGGTAACGTGCTCGCCACCAACCCAATTTGGATTCTTGTCACCCGCATGCAGGCCAACAGGAAGAAGCAGGGGGGGACGAACGACACTCTGAGCCAGACCGCGGTGAAGCTGTACGGCGAGTCTGGAGTCCTCGGCTTCTGGAAGGGAGTTGGCGCCTCTCTCATCATGGTCAGCAACCCCTCCATCCAGTACATGTTCTTCGAGGCGCTGGGGAACATGAGGAGGGAGAGGAGCTCGAAGACCGGAAAGCTGAAGCCCATGACGGCCTTTGACGTGTTTTGCAACAGCGCGGTCGCAAAACTCCTCGCAACGGTGATCACCTACCCGATGCTGGTGGTCAAGTCCAACATGCAGAACGCCCAGGCGGCCAAGAGGGACACCGTGGGTGCGAGCTCCGGCGCCGGGGCAGAGGCTGACGGGTACAGCATCACGGGAACGGTGGCCTCCATTCTGGAGAGCGAGGGCCCTGCGGGGTTCTACAAGGGGATGAAAACCAAGATCTTCCAGAGCGTCTTCGCTGCGTCCTTGTTGTACATGTGCAAGGAGGAGATCAAGAAGGGGGCGAGGGTGTTGGTGAAGGCGACGAGCGGGAAGTAAGGGGGGGGAGCGAGAGGGACTTGTTTGGGCGAGGAAAGGGGGGTTGAGTAGACAACTGCTCATGCGTTGTGTGTTTGTTTTCCCTGCTGTTATCTGTTATAGGCAAAGGCGCGCGCACACACACAGATGCACCGCGAAAGCAGCGTTTGTTTAATGATACAAAGACCTTCTTATTACCCTTAGAGACGTGCCGGCGGGGGGCTTACATCGTCTGTTTTCCAGTGTACCACCGCCTCTGGCCTTTCTCGACCTGCAATTTGTACTCATCGGGCGAAAGGCTATCAATTACCTTCTTGACCTGGGAGTGCCACCGGCACTTGACGGCGTTTCCTGACCTCCCGAGGCACTCGGCGACGTCGTCGTAGGACAGCCGCAGGTCCCGGCCCGGATCGGACTGCATAAAGACCAAAAGCGAGTCCTCCTCCTCGCTCCAGGCGCCCGTAACGACGGCCTCCGGTGACGGGGCCGGCGGGAGCTCCACCAGCTGAGGCTGCTTCGGCGGCCTGCCCCTCTTCTTCTCCCCCGCGGGAGGGGGCGCCAGCGCGGCGACCTCGTCCACCCCCTTCACCGTGCTTCCCGTGTTGCTCTTCTCCAAAGGAAGTATGAGCTCTTGGTACACTTCTGGTGGGCAAAAGTTCACATCGCGCCAAAGCGGGTGGTCCGGCGGGTGCTGAGGAAAGGCGACGTTGTGGTTGAAGTTCCCCGCCATGGCTACCGCCGCGGCCGCTCGCTCGCTCCCCAACGACTGACAACGAATGCCCCGCCCGCGCCCACCCCGGGCCGTTGCTTCGATCGGGGAAGCAGCGCGCGAGAAACGAGGTACCTCGCGCGAGGTCGAAGACTTTTCCGAGGAAAAGTGTATTGTGGGGTGGGGTACAACAACTCTGAGCTTACAGGGGTTGGTTGGTAATGTAGTGTGCACAGTTTAGTTTACACGGGTCGCCCCCCCACGCCAGGTGTGTCCATCTGGGCTTCAGATCGTGAACGTGAACTGTGAGTAGTTCTTCTGCGGAAGGGGCCTCAAGAAGTAACTGCCGCAATTTCTCTTTGTGGAGGAGGAGCCGGACGACCTCCTCCTCTTCGTCTTGGCACCCCTGATCTCCTTTGAGTAGGTCTCCAGCTGGCCGATCATCTTGTCCAGTGACTTCTTCCGCGTCAGCTGCTTCTTCAGCTTGAAGTGCTTTCCTATCGTTCCTCCTCTGCTTGTGGAGGCTCGCTTGGAAGGCGGTCTAAAGTTTTTTGGGGGGGGCGTTGAGAGTGGGCTGGGTCAGGCTCGAGCTCCATGACGGCGACCAACGCGTTCCTACCGCACTTACCTTTCACCTGCTCCCCTCTTGCGGGAGCCGCCGGAGCTCTTGGTCTCTTTCACGGACTCCCACTGGATGTGCCCCTCCAATGGCTTGTCGTCCACCAGAGAAAAGTTCCACCTCTTCTCAAAGGCCGTTCGCGCTTTCTCCGCCTTGCTCTCCACCTTGTCCAGGAACACCTGAATGCCCTCCGCTTCCGGCCTGTGCGACAACCGCGAAGAGAGGGAGAGGGGGAGGGAAGTGAGAGTTAGCTTTGGACTCGGACACGAACGGGTGGGAGCTCTTGGTGCTCCGCGAGGAGAGCACGGCGCCTCGACTCACTTCTCGAACAGGTTACGCTGCGTCCGGCTCGCGCTCGCGCCCCGGCTGTCCGTCTGCCCTCTCGTTCGCTGCGACATTTCGAGGACCCTTTCCAAGCGCCTTCCACGCGGCTCCTCCGGACGTTTTCTCCCTCTCTCTCTCTCTCTGTGTCGCGCGCGCGCTCACGTGCGGACGAAAAAAGGCGACGACTTTGGGCCCTTTGCGTCGTCCTGCGGGGCTTGTGACCCTCGGGTGCCGTCCGCGAGCCCCCTCCCCCGTCGACCTTCCCGTTTCGGGCGTCCTGGGCGCGTTGCTCGTAAGCGTCGCTTACTGTTCTCGCGTGCCTCGCTGGAAAAGAACAAGTCTGCAGGTGGGAGTGAAGGGGAACCAGGTGCTAGTAGCCGTTTGGGAGGTTGTGTAAAAAACGCTTGGTAGAACACGCGGTGCGGAATGCGATTGCGAAGCGCACAAGATAACTAGCTGGACCTTTGGTATGGTAAACACGTGGAAGCATCATCTATTTTATTCAGTTTGACTTTAATCTAATTGATGGCGAAGCAAGGTGATGCGGAGATGGAAAAGTCTTGGAAAGACTTTTCCATCACTGGAACTTTCCGAGCCAGGTTTAGTCCGTTCTTAAAAGTGGAAGTCGGCAGAATTAGGATCCAGCTGGACTGGGCCCAAGGTGACGCCAAGGTGACGTCTTTGAACGGCTGGTACAGGCGCTCCATCCGCGGCATACGAAGAGAAGACCACCATGTCCGCCATGGACAAGGACCGGCTCTTGTACGAGCTGAGCAAGGCCTTTGACAAGCCCTTTGACTACCGCGAGAGGGCCAGCGAGGAACTCGTCTTGGACCCTGAGGGGGCCTCCTTCCCGGACGGCCCAGGCGAGGTAGGAGACTCCAGCCTTTCCAGCCGCTGGCCACGTCCATGCTGACCATGCTGACTTTTCGCCTTGATTTTTCGTTTAGGTCTTCTTCGGGGATAACGCCATCAGCGCGCTTCTCACGCCCGCGGATTTCAAGAACGAGTTTACGCTTGGCAAGGAGAACGTCGCTTTTCGCGCAAAGATGCCGGCCCAGTTCGGCGAGCTCAGCTTCGGAACCAGAAAGGCTGACAACAAGCCCATCAAGCTCAAGTACTGGGAGCCAAGCCCATACTCGTATGAAGAGCTCAAAATTTTTCACAGGGTTCTCGTGGACGGGGAGCCCTTCGACCCGAAGATCATCGACTACAGTTGGAGAGATGGCGCAGCGTACGATCCAAGCGATCAGAACGCACTCGACAGGAGGAATGCCCATGTGAGGGCGACGCACGGCTTCTTCCCGCCCTTCATGAGCTGCGGCGATCAGTGTGACGAGATTTGGAACAACAAAGACCCAGACCTTTACTTCAACGGTGGCCTTCTTCTGATGGGAGACGGCCTGGACCCAGGGTACAAGAGGCATTGGCCGCAGTGGTACGCGCAGGCTATGCTGCAGCGGAAGCTGAAGCCCGGGTCCACCCACGAGATCACCGTGGAAGTGTGCCTCCACCTTCTCGCGAAGCCCTCGACCGTGGGCATGATCGAGGAGGAGACGAACAAAGAGAAGGAAGCGTGGCTCCGGGAGCCTATGACGGCGGGCAGAAAGAAGGAGAGGGGCGATTTCGAGATGCAGGTTGACGGAGACGGAATGATCTCCCTCCCGATCACCAAGGCCCTCGCCAGGGGAAGCTTCAAGCTTCACGTGCCCGAGGACTACGTTCCCAGTGGACTGATGCCTCGCTACCCCAAGGGCCTCGCCCAGAGCAAGAACCCGAAATTCACTGAGATCGAGAAGTCCATGTCGGACTCCTTGAAGGCCTTCGTCTCTGGGCACACGGACTACGCCAAGGAGATCTTCCTGTGGTGCGTCGTAGTGAACGACAAGGCGCCGGGCGACAAGGAGGACTTTTCAGAGGACGACGTCTGGCAGTTCGAGACTTACAACGAGAAGGAGAGGTACACTAAGAACGGCCAGGAGTACACCGTCACCAAGCAGAAGGAGCGCTGGTTCGTCAACGGGCTGGCTTACTTTTACCGTAGGCCGGGGGTGTGGAAGGACGATGACACCGGGTGCGAGGTCGGTGTGGTCACCGCCGCATGGAAGTTCGTGGGGCACGGGAACCAGAAAAAGCTGCCGCTGCAGGCCTGGAACCATGACGGGTTCGGGCCCAACGTTCCCGTCGAGATCTTGACCGATGCCGACATCGAGATGACTGGCTTCAAGCCCTAAGCAAATTGCTGTTCTGTTTTTTTCTTTTCATTTCTCCCGGCATTCCCAAGATGATCTTCCCCGTGACTGATTGGGCAGCAGGGCGTCATCGCATTACGCATCGAAAAAGCGCGAGGCGGCCGAAACCGGCAGAGAAGACACGAAGCGATAGAGAGATAGAGGATGCTGTCTGCGTCTAAGAACCTCCTGAGCGGCACCTGCCTGAGGCCCGCGGCCTCGGCCAAGAGGACGTTCTCCTCGGTGGTTGACTTTTGGGCGGACGTGGAGGAAGCTCCCCGTGATCCCATCCTCGGGGTCACCGAGAAGTTTCTCGCGGACCCGAACCCAAACAAGATTAACCTCGGAGTGGTGAGTCTCGGGCGCCATCGCGACGGTCGACCTCCCGCACATCCTTGCGCTCGCACCTCCCCCCCCCTCCCCTCCCTCTCTCGTCTCTTCCGCGCAGCTTTTACAATGTAGACGCTGACAAACCAGGAAAAAAAAAAATGTTTTGCACACTCTCCTTGAATTTCCACACACAGGGCGCGTACCGCGATGACGATGGGAGCCCCGTCGTGCTGGACTGTGTGCGCGAGGCCGAGAAGAGGATCATGGGCAGCAAGTTCATGGAGTACCTCCCCATGGGGGGATTCAAGGAGTTCTGCGACCACTCCCTCAAGCTCGCGTACGGCGAGACCAACCCGCTCGTCACCGGAAACAAGATCGCCGCCGTGCAGAGCCTGTCGGGCACCGGATCGTGCCGCCTCATGGCCGACTTCATGCACAAGTTCAAGCCCGGAGCCAAGGTCTACATCACTGTCCCCACGTGGTCCAACCACCACAACATCTGGGGTGACGCTCGGGTGGAGAAGGAGACTTTCAGGTACTACAAGCCGGAGACCAGGGGTCTGGACTTCGACGGAATGATGGAGGACATCGCCGCCGCGGAGGGCGGGAGCTTCTTCCTTCTCCACGCCTGCGCCCACAACCCCACGGGCGTGGACCCCACCGCCGACCAGTGGAGGGAGATCAGCAAGCTGATGCGCGAGAAGGGCCACTTCCCTTTCTTCGACATGGCCTACCAGGGGTTCGCCTCGGGCGACTGCGTGCGCGACGCCCAGGCCATCGAGATATTCCTTTCGGACGGCCACATGGTGGGCTGCTCGCAGTCCTACGCCAAGAACATGGGACTCTACGGCCAGAGGATTGGATGCTTCAGCCTGACTTGCAACAACGAGCAGGAGAAGATCGCGGTGGAGAGCCAGATGAAGAGGATCGCGAGGGCGACCTACTCTAACCCGCCTCTGCACGGCGCCCTCCTCGTGTCCACTGTCCTCGGGGACCCCGAGCTCAAGGCCCTGTGGTACAAGGAGGTCAAGGGCATGGCCGACAGGATCATCAGCATGAGGACCGCGCTCAGGAACAACCTCGAGTCCCTCTCCGGCGACTCTTGGCAGCACGTGACCGACCAGATCGGCATGTTCTGCTTTAGCGGCATGACCTCCGAGCACGTGGACGCACTGTACGAGAAGAGCATCTACATGACGAGTAACGGCAGGATCTCCATGGCGGGGGTGACCACCAAGAATGTGGAGACGCTCGCCAAGGCCATGCACGAGGTGACCTCCGCTTGAAGGGGAGAGGGGCGATGAGGCCCACACACTTATTTATGCAAAA
>Ga0160423_10002823_pt1 | contig 14496 bp, 2 predicted proteins | sample CRUFie14St8metaG_FD_108191 | JGI IMG/M metagenome (GOLD analysis project Ga0160423, IMG submission 108191) | Marine microbial communities from the Costa Rica Dome - CRUD Field 142mm St8 metaG | ecosystem: Environmental > Aquatic > Marine > Oceanic > Photic zone | place: Costa Rica: the Eastern...
CCTTTACCACTAGCACCTGTTAATCCAGTATCACCTTTATCTCCTTTATCTCCTTTATCTCCTTTATCTCCTTTATCACCCTTTTCACCTTTACTACCTATTCCAGCTGCACCAGTGTCACCCTTTTCTCCTTTTTCTCCTTTTAAATTAGAAGTAGTAAAAGAAGTATCATTAGTATACTCAAAAGTAATAGTACCATCATCGTTTTCTATGGTATTACTTATACCTACACCATCTGCTCCGTCAGCACCATCTACACCACTAACATTACCACCTAAAGAGGATAAATCCACCGTAATATCTTCAAAATGTGAATCACAAGAAGATGACATAGATAAAGTTAATATATTACCATCTAAACTTAATGAATAATCATTATTATCACTATATAATTCATCTATATTAACATGTGTCGTTGTACCATCAGTATACGTTAATTCTAATTGTTTACAACAACCAGTTTCTACATCGATAAATGCCTCAAAAATACATTTAAGTGGGTTAGGATTTACGTAGTTAGGGTTACCAACTAAATATACATCACTAGGTTCACCATTTGTAGTATTAGAACAACCACCACATTCTTTGATTAAAATATTAATTAAGTTTTCTAAATTTAATATTTCTTCGTTTATCTTAGATAACTCTTCTGTAAATACTTTTAATTGCTCCGTTAATTTTTTAATTAGTGCACTATTATCTAAATTGTCGTCTGAAGCATCTTTTGAATTTAAAGCGGTAGCGGTTTCTGAAGATACAGTTGTGGTTGTATTATTATTAGAATCTTTATTTTGTACCGCACCATTTGTGGTTACTGTTTCTGTACTACCTTTTTCTAAAACCGCTTCAAGTTCAGAAGAATTATTGGTTAAACTTTCTATTGCTACATTTATATCATCAATATCTTGTTGGAGTTGGGATGCTTGCTCTTCTTTTACTTTTAATTCAATTCTATAAGTGTTTTCTTGTTCAGCACATTCTGCGTTTGATAATGTAGTTGTTGTAACAATATTTTCTATTGGACATGGAGGACATTCATTAACAACCCTTCTACATTTTACTTCTATTTCAGGATTGGTGTCAACAACATCAATTGAAGTAAGACCTGGAGAGGCATTTTCAATTTTAGTACACTCTAACACATCACTACATTCAGATAAAAGAAATCCTGATGGACAAGCATATCTTAAATGTAAAGGATCATTACTAATATCAAAATAACTAGGGGGTGACGAATTTTGTTTTGGTTTAGTTGAAAATATTATTGTGGGCACTAATTCCGCTTCAGTAGTATAAGTTTTTAGTGTCGCCATATCCATATCATAAATTTCAGCACCAAAAGATGCGACTTGTCCATTATCATAACCTTCCATAGAGATAATGTGTTTTCCCGCATCCAAAGTAACTGGAAATAACCACCAATGTTTAAAGTTTCTGGTTTCATTACCTGCAGTAAATTCAATGATAAGTTGACCATCAACACTTAATTTACATAGATTATCTGCCGCCATACCAATAACATATGTTTTACTTTCGGCAATTTCAATACAATGGTTAAATCCTAACCATATACGATCATCCACATTTTCATTAGGGTAGTTACCCCATATACCTATATTATTTGTTCCAGTATCATTTGAACTATGTAATCTTTCTTTCCATAAATTATTTGATGAAGATGTAAATGGTTGAGGGACTGATCCACCACTATAAACAAATGGGTATGAGTTTGATGGATCAATATCCATAAACAATCCTCCATTTGCACCATAACCAGAGTTACTATTTCCCTTAGTAATTGGTTCGAATACAAATCCTGGTTTGGGTACGGGATTATTAGGATCAGATAAATCCATATTATCTATAACTGGAACAGTTGTAATTTTTTCACATATTTGATTTGCACCACTACCTACTAATGTATATCCTGCAGGACAAGTGGGGGTAGTATTAGTAACTACTTTAAAACATTTACTACCAACAGGTAAACCGTAATTCCCTATTTCATCATGTGTATAACCATCAGGACACCAATCATTATAACCTATACCAGTTGATTCTGTAAAATATCCTGTGGTAGTAGATGAATAAACTACATCATAACCTGATGGACACTCATTAATAAATCTAGTCAAAGTAAAATCTGAGACAGTTTTTGATATTGTGAGAGGGTCTACTTCTACAATAGTTTCTATAGAATCTACTATCTCTTGTGTAGTTATAGTCTTAGTAGGGCAACAATCTCCATCAGAAATTATTTCTTTATTAGTTAAAAATTCAGTTAAGTCGTTTGGAAACATAGTACCAAATATATCATCTAACTCTAACCAAAATTCACCTAAATCACACCATAATGCTGGATTTGCACCAGTACCTGGAGTATGAGATTGTGTACCAATAGTAAGATTAGCACCGAATCCCCAGTTTTCTAACCCTGAACCTACATATCCTGTTTGTGAATTAGTACCAGTTACTGCGGTGTATGGATTACTCGTACAAATTGCAGAATAAGATCCACCCAACGCATCTAAAGTAGGATTTATTTGTAAATCATCAAAAGGTACTGTGCTGGTACTTATTGCTCCATAAACGTGTAAAGGAAATACCCACGCTCCACTATAACCATTTAACATTCCGGGTATACTAAGGTCACCCTCAACATCTTCTTTTTCTGTATATTCTGTTTTACCAAATAAATCCAAAACTGGATATATAAAAGAATTAAATTTATTATAGTGTGTGTGAGCTGACATAAACAAGTCAAAATCTCTTTTATAGTTAGATACAGGTTCTAGTTCACCCAACCAATTACCAGACTTCTGATCGGTTAGTTCCCAATCACTAAAACCATTAGCATCTATACCAATAGGAATAGAAGTCGCAGGCCAACCTGAAATTACTACACCATTTTCACAAGTATATGGTAAAGTACTTCCATCATTTAAAGTTTTATTTAACCAATAATTATCCGAAATCTGTTCTTGTTCTATAGTTATTTTGTTTTTCCAATAGTGCGCCGCCTGATTACTATATGTATCTGTGGTTCTTTCATATATAGCATCAGCATATTGGGGTTGTGATTCATCAATAAACGAAACTACTAATACGTTTTTGTTATATGATGGTGGTATATGCACATAACCATTATTAACTGTTGTTCCTTCTGGAAAATTATATAATGGTTCAGTACCACCATATTCGGAGATATATTGTTGACTAAATGATTCATTATTACCAAAAAATAATAAATTTTCCGTAGTTGTACCTGTTTGAGTACCTAATGCCGGTATAGATGACCATTGCAACCACCATTCACCTGAAGCCATTATATGGTAAACATTACCAACAAAATCAGATCCTAATGTATTTACAAAGTTTGTGACACCATTTCTTGCTTTTACTACCGCATTTATTCCCATTGAAGTTGTATCGTAAAATGCCCAAATATTGGTATCATTTTCTATAATTGAACTACTTTCATTACAATTCCTGTCAACAATATCTATTGATGTTACGTATTTATCTATACAATCATCACTACAGTCTCCCGAATCTCCTTTTTCACCTTGATCTCCTTTTTCACCTTGATCTCCTTTTTCACCTTGATCTCCTTTTTCACCTTGATCTCCTTTTTCACCTTGATCTCCTTTTTCACCTTGATCTCCTTTATCACCTTTGTCTCCTTTATCACCTTTGTCTCCTTTTTCACCTTGATCTCCTTTATCACCTTTGTCTCCTTTTTCACCTTGAAGTCCTGGTGTACCTTCCCCATCGTTACATAATTCACTTATGTTAACACTAATTTTTTCATCATTGGGTGCTAATGTTAATTCTAATTTTTTACAACAACCTTGTGGTTCTTCTAAGTTAAAACTACCATTCATATTTCCGTGATATTGACAAACATAGTAAATTTCACCACTATAATCTAATGGTACAGTTACCGTTGTTGTGTCAGATATATCATCATATATTATCCATTTATTAGTTATACCTAAATCTATTTGTTCACTATATGCCGTCCCACCTTTATTAACTATTTTAAATGGGTGTGAATCAATACTACTCCAATCAAATATATAAGTTGTACCTTTTGTTAAAGTTAAAGTGGGATTTAAGTCCATATATCCTGAAAAACCATATTTTCCAGATTGGGGGTTTGTAACATTAATAGTTTCGGTTGGATAACAATTAGACGGTATATCATCTACAATATCTATGGATGTTACATATTTATCAACACTTAATGATGATAAATCTACAGTAACATTTTTATCTTGTAGTTCACAAGAAGATGACATAGATAGAGTTAATGAAGTACCATCTAAACTTAATGAATAATCATTATTATCACTATAAAATTCATCTATATTAACATGTATTTTTGTATCATCGTTATACGTTAATTCTAATTGTTTACAACAACTATCCCCAAATGTTGTTGATCCAGTAGTTTGTATACATACAAGTGGATCGGAATTAACATAATTAGGGTCACCAATTGCATATATGTCACTAACACTTCCACTCATTACGGTAACACAATCATCTTCTATACATTCAGGACATGAGGTTACAATTTTTCTACATCTAACTTCAATATTAGGGTTAGCCGCAACAAAAGGAGTTTCTATAGTATCTATTGTTGTTGATCCATTAATTTCATCACATAAATTGGTATTGAAATTATATTGATATCCACTAGGACAAGCATTAAAATTTATACAATATTCTCCAGGATTACCAAAACCACCTAATGTATCATGTCCATGATTAGGTGGACACCAAGTATCATATGCAACACCTGTAGGTTCAGTAAAATAACCAGTTGTTTGTGAAGAATAAACTATAGTGTATTCACTATTAGGGCAACTATTTATATTTCTACCCCATGTAGTACCGTATGTTTCTTTAACACCTCCTGGTGTTGAGGGTATAGTCTCCAAAACCTCTTCTATTGCGTCTACTATCTCTTGTGTGGTTGAGTTATTACATTCTAAATCTACAATATCAATTGATTTTACATATTTACCAATACAATCACTACAATCTGCAGATAAACTGGATAAATCAATATCTACTATATTACCCGATTCTTTAGTAAGATATAATATGTTATCAGAAACATTTCCTGATATAATAACATCACCATCACTAATATCAGTTAAAGTTTTCCATTCGGCATTACCACTATTATCAATACATGTTAATAGTTTATCAACACCTGGTGTACCACCTACAATTTGTATTTTACCATTTAATTTCATTATCCAATAATTATAATTTTATATTCCCCACCTTCTTCTACATAAATATCTACACTATTATTTTGATAGTTAGATATATGATCAGGTATTATTATTTGTCCTGTTGAAATCTCAACAACTTGTACTATAACATTTTCATCTTTTAAACTATGTGTAATTGTGTTTTGTCCTGCAGTTAATGTCTTAGTTTCCACATATTTTTTACCACCACCAGTTATATTATTTATATTAGTATTTAATTGTTTAATACCTTCCACCATAAATGGTATTAAATCAACATAATTCATAGAATCTACAGTTGCTTTATTACCAGATCCATCTATATCATACTGAGTTTTACATGTTCTAACAAAAGTTTTTGCTATATTATTAACCCTTCTTTGTTCTGCAGATAAAACATTTCCATCAAATAAGTTATCTCTAAAATCATCTACTTTAAACCCATAATGTTTTTTTCCGGTACTACTAATTCTTGTTCTAGGGTGAAATTCGAATTGATAACCCTCTAATGCGTCTAAGAACAATATAGGATCCACAACGTTTGGTATATCCAGAATATTAAATTTACACCTACTATCAGAAGGTAAGTCAATTATTTTACCATCTAAATCTGTACCTAAGTTAGCACCACTAACATCAGGAATATCCTCAACAATTAAAGATTTACTATTACCTGATTTTACTATTATATTACCATCTTCTGTTTCTAAATCACCTTTTATAACTCTAGTTGTACCAGTACTAACTTCTACTATTTCTCTACCATCTGTTTCTAATACTAATTTAGAACCAGTAGCACTGTCTGCACCAACTTTTAATTTCTTTTGGCTTTCATTATATTTTATAAAACTTTCTTCACCAAATAAAATTCCTGGTTCGTCTGGAGTTGTAATATCTATAGTAACTAATGGTAAACCACCTTGTGTACCTATATAGATATTACCCTGATTATACGTATTAATATTTAAAGGTGAGCATGATTCTATATTGGATACCCATAATTCACTTATACAATTTCCTGAATTAGAACCGGTTGCTGCTGACACTACCACTCCGTTAGCATCAACACCTAAATTCATTGTAGGTGTTCCATTAGAAACATCTCTAATATTTAATCTAGGTACATATACTGTATCATTATCTGTTGTTCCTGTGATTCCAGCACCACCCAATACAACACTTCTCTGACTTTTTACTTTATTACCATTACCACCTATAACTACACTATCATTAATAGTATCACTTATACTATGATTTTTCCCACCTATTATGATACTATTTCTTATCCTACCATCACTAATAGAGTTATTATTACCACCTAAAACAATGTTATTATCCATATATCCTAAGTTAGAAGATATAATATTATCTTCACCACCTATTATTGCATTTTGTGATTCACTAAATCCTACTGAGCTACCTGTTAATACATTATTTTTACCTACAAAGATACCTGAAGAATCATGATCAGTAATTCTATTAGTCTCGCCCCCAGCAATCATTGAGTATCTTGATGATCCTGTTAATACGTGACTACCTTTAATGTCATATAGAGAATTTCCTTCCCCACCTTCTTCCCAAAATCCACTAGTAGAACCACTACTGAAACCGGATATGGTAATATTGTTTCCGTTGTTATTTATTAATGTTAATACGTCACCATTAAGTGTTCCACCTGTGATATCTGAGATATTACTATTTACAACAAAACCATTTGCGTCATACCCTAAAGTACCTACTGGTTCATTATCAAGTACGTCTCTAATATTTAACTGAGGTACATAAACAGTATCTGAAGTGTCTCCAGTAATATTACTACCACCCAAAATAATTGATCTAGATGTACTATCCATATAGTTTCCAGTACCACCAATAATAGAAGAGTTTGGGCTATCAATTATTTTGTTTTGTGTACCACCCCCTATTAAAGTGTGAATCGAAGACCCGTATATTTCATTACTCGTTCCACCCACTACCGCACTACCCTGAAGTATTGATAAACTATTACCTGAAATAATTGAACTACTTGTTGATATAATACTGGATGTCCTTGCACCACTTATTATATTATTCCCACCATTTATTATTGTAGAATCTCTACCATCCCTAATTCTATTAGTATTAGAAGAACCACCTACTAATATTGAACCAGTCGATGTCCCACTAATTGTTCCTGCATTTTGATTGATACTTTTTAAACCACCACTTTCAGTTTGCCAATAAACTGTACCACCAGTTGTACTACCAGAGGAAGGTTGCCAACTTCCTACGCCATTTGCATCACATGTTAATACGTATCCATTAGTCGCACCACTAGTCATAGTAAAGTTTTCAGTAGTGGTTCTTTTCTTAATATTTAAGTTACCAAAATTATCTAAAGTTAAAATATTATCAGTTGTTGCCGTATAAGGTGCAACATTTTGTAACCCATCTACCCTAAGTGTAAAATCATTACCATGAGTATCTTTCCATTCATCACCAACCTTTACATGTAATTTAGCCTCTATACTAGCTGCAGTAGTTGTACCCACACCTACTTTACCGTATTGTGTAGCTCCTTTTGCTAAAGAAGTTGCAGCATTATTATAAAAACTATGTAAGGTGTTAGTTTGTCCATCTTTTATTGCCATCACTGATCCTAATGCAGTAGATAAACTGCTAGTATCACCTAAAACACTAAATACTGCGTCATCGTCTACTAATGGAGTAGAAGGTCCAAAATTACCATTAATAGATACTCTACCTGCGGTAGAACCTGCAACTCCATTATTACCATTTTTAACTAATAATATATTTTGATTAAGACTATTCTGTATTTGTAAAGAAAAATTATCTGGATCAGTTGGTCCAGTACTAGTACTACTATCTCCTTGAATAAACAATTGTGCCGTTGGTGTTTCAGTATTTATGCCTACATAACCTCTTGTTGAATCTGTGGTGTCTCTACCTTGTATATGTATATCTGGTATTCCGCCATCTGCATCTTGTCCTGCATACATCCTAATATAATCTGGTAATGCATTTGCGGGATTTGAAGGTGCAGAAATAATATTTAAACCGTTTTGATGAATGGAAGAATAAAGATAACCGTCACCTTTTGCACCATATCCCGGAAAACTAGTCTCTGTACTACCTCTAACTCCAAATGTAATACCACCATATCCTGGTGTGGCAACTGCTATTCTAGCAAGTTGATCTGTTGTAATCGCACTTAATCTAACAAGTGCGTTACCACTGTTAAGGTCTGAATCGAATATTCCACCAGGTTCTTCCATTTTGAAGTCTCCCATAACATGTAGAGTTTTATCTACATCATTATTTGTAATATCCCCAATACCAACCCTTTGGCTATTTGTTAATACCATTACTTCACTTAGTGGTCCACCTGTAGGGTAAGTATAAAATTGTAAATTACCTGATACACCACCCGCAAAAGTAGTACCTTCTATTCTAGCAAAAGGTGTTGATACACCATTATTATCAAAATCAATAATTGTGCGATTTAAGGAAGTAGCACTTAATGTTAATACACTATTATTAGATGGGTTAGATATAAGAACATCTCCTCTAACATCTAATTTCTCTAATGGGGTATCTGTACCCATTCCTGTATTACCATCTACTATTAAATCACTATCTAATTGTGTATTTCCAGTAACTCTTAATTCACCGTTAATGGTTAACCCATTCATTTCATCTATGATTGCAGTTTGAGGTGTACTACCACTTATACCTATTGCAAATTCATTTTCTGTTGGATCGTATGTATAACCTGTAATACCTGAATTTCCACCACCACTACCTGTAGTTCCAGTAACCACAAATCCATTAGCATCTAATCCTAAATTAATTAATGGTGTGCCAGCACCAACAGTTCCAATATTTAAATTAGGTACATAAACTGTGTCGGTTGTATTACCAGTAATATTTCTACCCCCAAGTATAACAGATCTTTGTGTACTATTAATTATTTTATGTTGTTGACCACCAATAATAGCATTCTCCGAACCACCACTAATAAGATTAACAATACCACCTAAAATTGACGAAGAGGTTGCATTATTTATAATGGAATTTGAAGCATTATATATCGCTGAATTAGTACAACTACCAGTAATTTCACTTCCTGAAGATGCTAAAATAACACTGTCTCTAGAATCAGACAATGCATTAAGTCTACCACCAATAATTGTGGAACGCTGAGGAGATCCTCCACTTGTAGTATCTTGTATGGTATTTTGATTACCTCCAATAATAGACGAATACATTAAAGATCCACCACTTTCTTCAATAATATTTAACTCATTACCACCCAATATAATATTTGAACTACCCCCACTTATAGTAGATGATACAGTACTTAACATAGCTGAATTAAATGAATTATTTATATCATTTCCAACACCACCCGCAATTAATGCTCTTTCAGAATCACTTACAGTATCCTCAATATTATTATCACTACCACCAATAATAACACCATAATCTATAGTTCCTTTAATATTAGAATTACTTGTAGATATTATGGCAGATGTACTACCACCACTAATTGTATTACTACTACCATTTATTATAGTTGAAACTAAACTGTCATAAATATCGTTAGTGTTAAAGTAACCTCCTACTAATACTGAACCGGTTGACGTACCATTAATTGTTCCTGCATTTTGATTAATACTTTTTAATCCACCATTTTCTATATCCCAATAAACTGTACCACCAGTTGTACTACCAGAGGAAGGTTGCCAACTTGCTACCCCATCTGCGTCACAAGTTAATACATAACCAAGTTGTTCTGTACCATCTACAATTCTTACCGTACCATTAACATGAAATGTTTCTGTGGGGGTATCGGTATTGATTCCCACATTACCCCTTGAAGAATCTGTGGTATTTTTTCCTTGAATGTGTATATCAGGAACACCACCATCTGCATCTTGTCCTGCATACATCCTAATATAATCTGGTAATGTACCTGCAGGAGATGAAGGTGCAGAAATAATATTTAAACCATTTTGATCGATAGAAGAATAAAGATAACCATCACCTTGTGCACCATATCCCGGAAAACTATTCTCTGTACTACCTCTAACCCCAAATGTAATACCACCTTTTCCTGGATTAGAAACTGCTATTCTAGCAAGTTGATTTGTTGTACCCGCACTTAATCTAACAAGTGCGTTACCACTGTTAAGGTCTGAATCGAATATTCCACCAGGTTCTTCCATTTTGAAGTCCCCCATAACATGTAATTTCTCCGTTGGGTCTATTGTACCAATACCTACACTACCACTATTAGTTATGGTTACTTTGGTATCTGCAGTAGTACTAAAAGTAGTACCATCATTTCTTGTCGCAAACTTAATACTAGGATCGGTAGTTGAGTTAACCCCTATAACTAAATCGTTTATCGAATCAGGTGAAATACCAATATTAGAGGTTGAAATACCACCATCTTGTGTTAGTAAAATATCTGCAGTATCCGTATCATCTACGTCATTTATGTCTGCTTCTATTTTAATTTTAGCATTTGTAGTGGATTTTATATGTAACTTTTCTGTTGGTGTATCAGTTCCTATTCCTGTACTACCACTAACAATTAAATCATTAGTTACTGTTAAACCACTAACCACATTTATTGTTGCATCTAATGGTGTACCACCACTTATACCGATACTAAATGTATTATTAGTCTCATTGTAGGTATAACCTGTAAGTTTATCACCACCGCTACCACCACTAATACCAGATAAATCTACATTATATGTTGTATTATCTGATAGTGTAAATGTTATTAATTCTGTGGTAGAATCATAAGTACCACCTGTGGTAAATGTATCAGTTAATCCAGTAACAAATCCACAAATATCAAAGGTACTCCCACTATTTGTAGCAAACGTAACACATCCAGTGTTTACATCATAAGTTCCACCGGTTACATTAATATCGTTATCACTAAATAAAGCTGCTGCATTTGTCACATTAAATGTTCCGCCAGTTGTATTTGTGAATGTTAATTGTTGAGTGGTTACATCTGCAGAACCACTATTAACAAAAACATCAGTTGATGATCCACCACTTAAAGTAGAAGAATCTCTATATTCTACATTACCAGTAGTAGTATTTCTTACTAAAATTTCTGTTGCTGAGTTATTATTAACGGGTGTGTTAATAATATTAAATGTTTGTCCTGAAAGATTTCCTTCAACTAAGGAATTACCTTTAGATACAAACCCATTTTTTATTATAAATTCGTGTGCCATTATTTAATACTTTCCCTTTCCAGTTATTAAATGTTATTATTTATATATAAATATGTTAAAGTTAATAAAACTAAAATATTAATAAATTCTAGATGGGTGTTTAAATCTACTTCTCATAGCAACATAATTTCTTAATATTTCCTCTTGATTTAAACATTTATTATACATAGATGCTGACGCAATTTTACCACTAAATCTTTGTCCACCAGAACTACCCCCCCTAGCAACATCTGGTTCATTTGTACCAGCAATTCTACCCGATATCACCGGCACATCACTTCTAGTTTCTACTAAATCAGCGTTAACATATATTTTAATTGTACTAGTACCATCACCATTATCAGAACATGTAGTAACTACATAATTAAAATCTAAGGGGTAATTAGTTTCAGTATATGCCGTATAAGTACCATATCCTTGTTGTGTACCATCAGTAATTGCCATTTGAATAGTGTCACTAAATATGTACAACCAACTCCTATTAATGTTTCCTCCACCATTAGCAGTACCCGGACAAAATATTGTAGAACCTAAAGGACCACTTCTATTATGATTTATCCATGTAGTATAGGTTAATTCTGAAGGCATATTTACCATAGGTTTTCCTATCGATTGAAAATAATAATCACTACCATCAAAAAAGAAAGATTTTATATTATTATCTGTAGTCACTACTATTTGTGAGGTAGTTGCAGATGGTGGTATTGCCCCAGGCCCTTGATCTGTGTTTTCTACGAAATCTAATCTTCTAAAGTTTGTTCCTGCTTCTTTTTTACCAAGATTATTAACTACCCCATCATTTATATTGTATGAATTAGTATTTTGTGCGTCAACATAAAATATTAAACCATCAGTTACTATTTTGGGTGAATGAAAAATTGCCATATTATATACTTCTTACTATTGTTTTTATTTCCCAACCATTACTAGTTGCTGATACTAATAAATTAGCAGATGTACCACTTATATTCATATCAAAAGTAACATCAGTAGTATCCCCTATATCATTAGTTGTAGTTTCATTAAAATCTATTGATGATCCACTAAAAACTGACATTATAGATCCCGCTCTAACACCAGAAGTGTTTTTTACAGTATATTCAAAGAATCCACCAGTATATGCCGTAGTGGGAATACTATAAAGAATAGACTGTCCTACATTTTGATTGATAATAACTGTAGTATTTAGCGAAGGTGCTAAATGATTACCCATCATTATCGTATTATCATCATAAACTTCTAAAATAGGTAATCCAGATACATTATTAACCCCAAATAGTTCGCCAGTTAATGTATCAGTAACAGTAAATAATTCTCCTACCGAACCTTCTACTGCAAATATTGGTTCTGTGTCACCAGTTCCCGCTATTTGTAGTACTGGACCAAATAAATAAGTGTCTGTTTCACCACTAAAAATTGAGTGTCCATTCACATATGCAAAACCATTAACTTCTAATTCATTATTTACTGTTAAATCATTAGTTACAGTAAGTCCAGAAACTGTATTAAAAGATGCGTCAAATGAACTACTTCCACTTATCTCAATACTAAACGTATTATTTGTAGAATCATATGTATACGCACTTATTGTTGTACCACTACCCCCACCATTATTAGTTGTACCAGTTACAACAAAACCGTTGGAGTCTATACCTAAATTGTATAGTGAAGTGCCAGAAACTACATCTCTTATATTTAATTTAGGTACGTAAACTGTATTTGCCGTAGTGGCAGTAATATTATATCCACCTAAAATTACTGTATTACCCTCTATTTCTTCTCCTAATGTAGCAATAGTATTACCACTACCACCAATAATTGCGGAATTAGGTGAAATAAGCGGGACTGAGGAGTCATAAAGTATTGAGTTATTTGTACCGCCACCAATGAACGAATTTTTATTATTCATCGCCTCCGCAATAAAATTGTTATCTCCACCGGCAATTACACCATTAGAAATACCACCTTCACCGTTAATTCTATTATCAGTACCCCCTATTATACCATTTCTCTCTGTCCCAATACCTATTTGGTTGTTAACACCACCAATAATAGAGTTGTATTTACCAAAAAGACTACCAGAATAATACCCATTAATAGTATTACCACTACCACCAATAATTGATGATCCTATTTGTGCGGATGACATTACATTATTACTACCCCCAATTATAGAACTTTCATAAACTATGTTATTACCACCTGCACCTATTAGTTGATTTTCTAAACCATTAATAATGGTAGAAAACTGTCCGTTAGTAATTGTTAATCCAGTACCCCCTATTATAAATGAATGGTTTCCGTCTGATATTATGTTTCCATCACCCCCTAAAATTTGAGAGGATAAAGATTCCACTATATCACTTTCTATACTATTAATTAATGTACCATAGTATGTATCACTAGTAATACTATTATCGTCACCACCAAAAATTAACGAATTATATGAACTATTAAAAAGATTATTTTGACCTTGAAAAATACCGTTATCACTACCCGCAGCAATTTGATTAGTGGCACCACCAATAATTGTAGTACCAGATGATGCAATTATTTCATCATCCAACCCACCTATAATTGAAGACAAATAAGTTTTAGTCACTGTATTACCAGAACCACCTATAGTTGTAGATAAAGGTGAAACAACAACACTATTATTAAATCCTTGAGATATAGAGTAATCTCCTTGTGATATATTACCACCAGAAATTGTTTTAATTGAACCGATACCTGTTGAACCAGATATCCAATAACTATCTCCACCACTAGTAAATCCAGTTATTGTTATAGTATCACCACTACCATTTACTAATGTTAATGTACCCGCACTAAATGTACCACCGGTAATTGCAGAACCAGATCCACCACCAAAATTAACTTCCTCCCAATCAGTTTCATCGAAATCCCACGGATCTTTATCTTTTAGTTTAAAATATCTACTACCACTTTCGATACCTACAATCATA
>Ga0160423_10002824_pt1 | contig 14495 bp, 24 predicted proteins | sample CRUFie14St8metaG_FD_108191 | JGI IMG/M metagenome (GOLD analysis project Ga0160423, IMG submission 108191) | Marine microbial communities from the Costa Rica Dome - CRUD Field 142mm St8 metaG | ecosystem: Environmental > Aquatic > Marine > Oceanic > Photic zone | place: Costa Rica: the Eastern...
ATTAGTCGTATTTGTTCCCTGGCTCGGTGCTCCTGTAGTACCTTTGTCACCAAACGCCCAAAGTCCATCAGTAGATCCGACTGAACCTCCTACATCATTGACAGTATGCGAGTGGGATGGTAAGCCCGACTCAGCCGCTGTTAAAGTGTGATTTTCAAAACCAAGTTTTCCATTTAATTGATCAGCTTGTGCATCGGTTAAAACATCAGCCGAAGATCCACCCATATCGTCTTTACCAGCAATTACTCGGCCTCGAAGGTCGGGTATATTAAATGTGGTCGAACCATCTCCTGATCCGTAATCTGTGGCTATGATTCCAAATAAATCTGCATATGTAGTTCTACTGACAGCCGAGCCATTGCATAGCAAGTAACCAGTTGGAGCAGTCGAACCTGCATAAGGCATTAAAGACCCGGTTGGCGTAAGCAGACTAATTGCATCACTTGCCAACTTACTTGCAATTACCGAACCATCTGCCAATTCGACTGAGGTAATACCATTCTCTTTAACTTTCAAATATCCACCCGATCCATCAACTTCTATAGTTAGATCATCTGCTGTCTGATTAACGCCTGTTCGAAAGGTTGCTAAGTTGGCTATATCCTCTAACTTCTGTGCGGTTACTTGATTTCCTGAAGCGAATGATTGTCCTGTTTGTAATACTGCCATTTTATTATTCTCCTATGAAACTGATGTGGTTGATCGATCTGTAATTCTAGCGTCTACCTTGGATGACCTAAGATAAGGTCTGCCATTTGTTGGTTGAAAGTCTGCTTGTACACCAAAACCTCGTTTATTCACTCTTAGCCTCAAAGATGCCTCTTCTGAACTGGGAAGAGTGTTACCAAGCAAAGTAGATATGCTATTCGATTGAGTAGTAGAATCGGGATCTTCAGTTATAAATTGAATGTTTCCATCAGTAGCAGAATTACTATTCGATTTCACATGAAGCTCGGCTCGACTGAATGATTTACGATCCATTGAGTTTGCATCATACTGCCTAGTAGTCAATTGACTGACCACGGGGATTGATGTAGTAGTAGCTTGTCCCGCTGTTAAAGAAACAAGATCGTCTCCCTCAATTGCATCAACCTTATGAAGCCCACCTTCTTCTGTAGTCAAATACAGAGCATTCTGAGCACCTTCGCGAGCTACTATTAAATCTCTTATAGCAAACTCAGTCGAGTTTACTTCGTCGATTGATTCAAATCCTTCATTGATAAATGAGTAAACAAAAATTGCATTGAGTTTATTCGCATCACCGGCTCCAGGTGCTGAGTCCAGTGGAACTGCCAGCCAATATCTTGAATCAAAATAAACCCCGCACGATAAGTGAGCACGATCTTGATTAATTCTATCTACAAATGGTTGTATGGATTCTGATAAAGGTGTTCCAGTGCCTCGCAAATTATACTCATCAATAAACTCCACTGAATAAATGCCTTGATCTGAAAGAAAGAAAATTTGATTGGCCACCTGTACGATTGACTTACGGGCTGATGCTCCGATTTCGGTGGTAACCACATTCGTTTTTACATCAGTAAGAGATCCACTTACGCCGGTCATTAGGTGGATCGATTTGCGATTGAATATGGCTAAAGTGTCTTGAGTGAATGGTTGAATACCCACCAGGAAATCGCTTTTACCGGCAGATATTCTAAACTGATTTCCTATTTGATCAAAAGTATCTGAATCAAAAATATCGGATGCAATTATTTCATCCCGAATATTCCTGTCTTGAGGCAGTGTGTCAGAGGTATACCAATACGGAACCCAAAGTCTACGCTGGTGAAATTCTCCCCAAGGTGCGGCTGGTTGATGAATGAATCCTTTTCCGATTGCCAGTTGGCGTGATGCGGTTAGGGATGCTCCGAGAGAAACATTTTCAACTCCGAGATTAAATGTAAATTGATCCACTGTTGGAGTGCTTGTGACAATTGCTTTTTGATTTACAAATAAATCATAGGGAGAAGCTCCATCCCTTATGGTAATTTCGTTGCCAATTGATAAACCATGATTAACCACATCCATTGTCACCACTCCGCTTGATGCTGTGGCGGTGGTATCGGTAAGATACTGTGGTGCTGTATAAGTACCATTTGATACCCGAGTAAAGTCTTCAAAATATTCCACATGAGCACCTGACACATTAAAAGTGGCAGTCTGCGACTCTGTCATTGTAACAGTAAATTGAGTGTCTGAAATTCTTGTAATCTTGTAACAGTCATTTGGATTCACTGTCCAATTTCCAAGATTAGTGAGTGTGACAAAGTCACCGGTCACCCGCCCATGATTTGTGGAAGTGTTTACTGTTATCGTTTGGTTCGATTGAGAAGCTGAAGATATGGCAATCTCATTGAGTGATGGACTAGCTGACAAAGTCGTTTTGTTTTTGCGAAAGATAAACATCTTATCAAAGCCTTGTGCCATTCCCACTGGACCATCTACAGTTTCCCCTCCGGCCTCATATCGAGATTTATAAAGTGCTGTATCTTTTAGGCGAACAATAATACATAAATTATTAGTGGCTGAAAATATAAAGTCATCTGAGCTTGATGAGGCATCGCTGTAAACTGCTGAACCAAAGACTGCATTCACTCCATCATCGTTGAGAGTAAACTCTAAAGTAGTAGCTATAGAGTTACCAGCAGAACAAACCGATGTATTCCCTACAGATTCATCTTGAACAGTAAAAGTAGTGTCGGTTCCAGTATTGGCAAAGGTTAGAGTTTTGGTAGTGAAATTTACAGATGCCAATGCATGAGTGCCATTTACCGAAGAGTCCACATCCGCAACTGTTATATTATCACCAGGTATAAAAGATAGACTAGGAGTAGAGTTAAGTACAATTGTGACAACATTTGAGGAACGAGATGCGGATTGTATTACATAGGGTAAACGAATTGCATCTGAGCCTGAAGTGATTGATCCAAATAAAGTAGCTAACCCCTTGCGAGTTTGCCAAGTACCATCATCATTCATTCGACCATTTTTAGACAAAGCAACTTCACCAGGCTTCAGTTGATTGGGTCTCAGGCGAGCATTCATTCGAAGAAAAAAGGTATCCCCTTCCGTCACGAATGGATCGTCCAGTTTGCCGTATGATCTGTATCTGCTCACTTCTTTTTAACCTCCTGCCAAAGTTTCAAGGACATATAAACCAATGTCACCAATCCAACCGCAATTCCGATTACAGAATCAAATGCAGACAGACCAAAGGTGGCCGCTGTGCCTGATATTCCTAATATTGAAACTCGATCAATCATTATCTGCGGGGGGATGGTCCGAAGTAGAATCCCAAAATACACGGAAGGATCGTGAGGTTTCCCATAAGGGCGATGTGGCCAGTAGAAATTGAGATCGGTTTTTGACTTGCTGGCCAGGAGAGGAGTCCGAAGAGAAATTCTGTTCTTCCTTCACCGTTTGCGTTGGTGAAGGTAACCAGTTCTTGAGTCGGGAAGAGGGTGCACAGGACAATACAAGCACACATGGAACTAACCCCAATTGTCGCCAATAATTTCCTCGTCTTTGAAGCCGTTTCAGCCTGTCCCGAGTTTGCAATTTGTTCCTGGAGTCGAAGAAAGTTTTCATTACCCCTGCTTTCCCTGGCCATCTCCAAATCATGCTTTTGCTTGCGGTTCTCAAAGACCATGCCAAACACGCCTTTAAGAATTGCACCCATCGCTGTACTGCCTCCGCCGGTAAGAAACATTGCAATAAGTTCGCCCATTTCATTTCCTCTCCATCTTCTCAAATATTTTTTGAATATCCCGCCGGCGATCTTCAGATGTTTTTGTCAAATGCTCAACATCCCGAGTTTGTGCCGCATCATTAATCTCTACCTGCCTAAGTCTCTCCTTCATGTCATCGATCTCCCATTTGTTCCGCTTGATGAAGAACGCAAGGATCGATACGGCAACGCCAATTCCGGCGAACATATAATGTGAAATTTCCATTACTGAGTAAGTCCATACCTTAATTCTTCAAGCAACTCCTCATGTTTGAGTGCCTGTTTCTCCAAGAATAATAATCTCATGTTTTGTTCTGCATCGTCAGGCAAAGCACCTAGCTCGCCGCGCGGCCACTTAGTTCTGAACTCAGAATTCATATCCACCTCATGGTGAATCCTGACATTCTCATTCCGTAAATCATCAATGTCAGATTTAATGGTGACATAGGAATATGTGGCGATACAAACTACCGAAATAGTTTTCGCCATAAAGGCTAAGTTTGCCTTTATCTGTGTGCCTTCACCTACCTCAGTTGCCTCGCTCATCAGTCAATGTTTGGGTCAGTCCACTCTTCTCCGCCTAAAATTGTCAAAATCTCTGCGTTTGTGTATGTGGTTTTACCCTCCAAAAAACTAGGTGTATCGCCCACAAATTTAACAAAGGTCTGTGTACCCGCTAAGTTGTATCTAAGCGTATCTGCACTTGTCTCAAGCACTTGGTTAAAATCTACGGAAGATACTTCCGATGCGTCAATGATTACATACTTTCTCATAGTTATTATGGGACTGTTGATGAGAATGTAGGACCGCTACCATCAGTATTAATAAGTGATACATTATTTCCTCCACTCCCTTGGTCAGTAATAGTCGTTCCTGTGCCTCCATCATTGTCTCCCATACGCCACCAACCAACAGGACTCAGATTAAGACCTGTAGCACCAATATCGTTAGGCACTCCCGAGTTGTAGATGTTGGCGGCATCTGTCGCACTTAACGCACTATTGAAGATAGCCACCTCATCAATAAATCCGTCAACATAAGTATTATTGTAGGACTTTTTTCCTATGAACAACTTTACAGTACCTGTGTCTGCCGTAATCGTTCTCGTTAAATTTGATTTGTCCGCGGCTCCGTTGATATAAATAAATGACCCACTCGTAACCCCCGATTGAACTGATACCAAGATATGAAACCATTGGTTTACTGTTGGTATAAAAGAGGTTTTAGTGAGAGTACCCGAAGAATCGTAAAATTGTAACTTAGTGGGGCTTGTGTGGACATGAAACATACCGGGAAGAGTTGAACCATCAGTTGATGACTGCCCAACCGACACAATGCCTCCATGTGTTTTTGTATCAAGTCTACACCATGCGGAGACTGACAAATTACCACTAAAGTTAATAGAAGAGTTTGCTGATCCTTCCAAATGGTCGTTAGTACCATCGAAGCTCAAAGAGAAACTGTTACCATTCCAAGCAGCTCCACCACCACTTGAGACATGAGCAATCGAACCAGCACCAAATGTGGGAAGAATAAATGTCATTTTAGGATGCCGTGTCCCCTGCTAGAACAAAAGTGTCAGTTGCGTAAGCTAATAAACTAGCCACTCCATACCGATCTGCGATTTTTGTGTGAGATTGTCTGTTGTTAATCGTTGTGGATGATTCAACAAAGGTGACTTGACCTGCTCCCTTTTGTATCACCGAACAATTAAATCCCACCCCGAGTCCACTTGGTACTGTTAGGTTCACAGCAGAAGCTTTGTTTAAGACAATCACTTTGCCGTTATCACCAGCTACCAATTGATAGGAATCAGTTTGGTCATTGATGGATGCATCAAAGTCTTCGAGTTTATTGCCACCCAAATCAACTGTTCCACTTGCTACTGCAAGAACATTACCGTCAGAAGTGCCAACCGTCTTGGTTGCCGCATCTCCCAATCCAAGATTAGTGCGTGAGGTAGATGCACTAGCAACATCACTAAGATTGTTACTTGCAACCAAATCACCTTGAGGTGCGGCGGCTACAAGATTAGTTACTGTTATCTTTTTTGTTGTTGGAGTACCACTAACATCTGTGATGGGCAGTATGTCTGCACCTGCAGGTGTAGCATTTAGCTCCGTTAAATTACTGATTTTTACATTTGCCATTTTATTTTTTCTCCTAGTCGAATGCTAAAAATTGTCCTGACTCTGTAGTTAGGAATGCACCTGACTCAGTTTTAAGAACCCCATTGATGACGGGACCGGGACCAACTTGAGCATCTCCTTCAGTGTCTCCAATAGAAATTCCTATGCCTAGATTTAGCATTATTTTTTATACAAAATGGCCGCACCTGATGCCAAAGTTACTGAAGTGGTATTAGGTATGTACAGCACCTGTCCCTGCGAAAAAACTGTAGCATCAGAAATTAAGTCTGCTGAATTATCCATCAATCCAGTAATTCCTCCTATTACCGAATCTTCGGTAAATTGAATAGCGGTAAAATCGCCAGTGTTTGCTCCTGTGCCGTTAACATAGGTACAACCATTTGCCCCCATGCTGTTATGTATGTTTATTGATGATAATCCCATAATTATGTAGTGGTTAAAATGTTAACTCCGAATGAATAACTCGGATAAGTGTTGACCGATATTTTGTTCATGCCTTCAAGCCTCTCGACTCGGTCGATTTCGAGAGCCAAGGTTTCTTCCGCCATATTCTCTTGTGCCATACTTTTATCTAACTGACCGTCTGCTTTGTACCAGTCCGCAACAGTTGCCAGTAGCAAGTAACGCTCAAGGAACCTCGGAAGAGTTGAAGTCTCTCCTACCCCGTCACCATATTTGCTAGGAGTAACCTGGTTGCCTTGAACAAATACAGTCGATTGCTTGGAGTCTGCTTTTAAAATCAGATATCCATTGATCAGATTATATTCCAACTTGATCGCCTGGCGGTCACTCAACGGGTTTTTATCGAAAACCGCAAACACATCCATGATGTCCAAGTCATTATCGATCTGAACCGCTTTGTCGGCCACCAATGGAGAGCTAATTGCCGCCACTGTCTTTTCTTTCAGTGTCATCAGTTCCGGCCATTGTGACCTTGTCCATGCTCCCTTGACACGATCATTCAATGAGTTCTTGAATGCTGTCTCCTCAACCGAAAGTAAAGAGTCCACTCCGATTGCCGAAGTGAATCTATCTTTTAGGTCGCTGTAGGATACAGTTCTCACGATCCGATTACTGTCTCGGGATTCTTTTTTGCGAAATCCCTCGAATACTCGGAATCAGACATACAGCCGGGTCGTTCAATCTCATGTCTCAAGTAAGTCGTAAGATCGACAGATCGAACTGCTCGGAAGTCTTTACCTCCGCTAACAGATTGCCCGTATTTACGAGCCGCTAATGCCCTGCCCTTGTACCCGGCTTTTTCACGCTCGGCTTGTGCTTCTGCCTTTTTGGAAAGATAGTGTGCCATCTCCTCACCCGACATTCCCCCGCTTCGCTTTCCGCCTTTTACGATAATATTTAGACTCATCTCATATTTAAAAAAAGAAAAAAGGGAGCCGGCCTACCCCACAACCGGCTCCCTAATAAACAACATGATCGTTATAAACCCAAACTGATCAAACGATACTTCCAAGTGCTCGGGGATTGGCCACACGAATTGTAGCCATACACTCTGAGAATGCTCTTTTTCCGGCTCCATTGTCAGGAAGATCCTGAATGGTCATGCCTTCCAAGAATTTAAGTGAAACAGTGTCATCGGTTGGAAGAAGATATCCACGATCTGTATTAACAGTTCCAAGGGCTGTACTTGTTCCACTTGCTCCGGCATCCCGGCGTCCAAGCCACAAATCTGGCACGATGTCGCACTGGCCATAATCCGAAATGTAAGTCACGACTGACAATTTCAAGATGCCATCTTTAACATCCTGATTGAAGTTGAAGTCACTGTTTGCAGTGGTGGATCTTGTGTAGTCAGTGATTTTATTTACCAAAGCTGGTCCTGCGAAAAGTCTGAAAGAACCTTTCGAACCTGAAGCAGTGTAAACAGCCTGAAGAAGTCCACGGAAAGCAGACTCAGTCAAAGAACCGATAGAAACACGGGAACCACTTACTGCACGGAATCCTTGCTTTAAGGATGTGTCGAAAGTATTTCCTGTTGCTGTTGGGTCAGACCAAATACCAAGTCCGCACATTGTAGCACCAGCGGAGCTAGTACCAGCAGACTGATCATTGTCAGAACCAATAGCAGTTTCCAAACTGTTTTTAAGTTGGATAAGACTTTTAGCCTGAGAAGCGGCGAAAAGAGATCCACCTGGAGCGACATCTACCATTTCAGCCTGACGGGATACTGCGAAGATATCTCTGAATGTAGCTACTCGGTTAGACAAACGAGCACGAGTGTCGATCAAGTTAGCAGCATCTGAAATAGTTAAGTCAGCACCATCGATGTTTCCACCTGATCCTACTGGATCGGCAAGTGAGTCAACCAACCACTCGTTGAGAGTTGCTTTTGGAGCGGCGGATTGTGGGATTGTTGAGTAGATTGGAGTCTCCTGTGGTGAAACAGTGCGGAGAACATTTTCGAGATTCTCTCTAGCACCTTTTGTGCTAGTCACATTGTAGCTTGTTGCAATAGACATTTTCTATAATTCCTTATTTTAAGATTTTAAATTTTATTCCGCTAGAAGTGCGGCTAGATCGTTTTCCGAGAGTCTTCTACGCTCCAAAATCTTTTGCTTCTGTGCAGTCTTCCGAGTGGCTTGAGTTTGTACCGGCGGGCTGGAATCTCCCATTGTCGGTGGAGGTGCTTTGGCTACCTTCTTGGCTTTCGGTTTGGCCGTCTTGGCCGCCTGGTCCGCCTTGATCGCTTCCACTCCTCTTACGAGTGTGGCCGCTATAAAGTCGCCATTAGGAAGGGAGTTCAGAACATCAGCATATTGACTTTTAATTTCACTGAATACGCCTCTGCGTTCTTCAGCGATGTCACTATCCACTTCGTTTGAAATCCATGGATGAGTGTTTAGCGTATCCTTTTGCCATTGTGCCGCTGACTGAAGATGTTGTGCCCTTTCGGGGATTTTCTCTGTCAGGTATTCGTCTGCCTGTGTTAGAATGTTACGAATTTCATCATCGCTCCATTCCTTGCCATCAATCTCAACGAAATCTTTTCCGATGTGTTGAAGTGCAAACTTCTTGGCGGCAAGTGCTTCCTTCCTCAAAGTCTCTAAGGCTTGAAAGTCCTTAATATCTTCAAGTGCCGGTTGGCCGGATTCTGCTTGTTGTTGAGGGTTGGCTTTTAAGGATGCAATTTCTGCTTTAAGTGTTTCGACTAGTTCTTCGCTAGATTTACTGCGAGCGGTCAAGCGGTTCACCTGTTTTAGAAGTTTACCAACAGCCTTAGACTGCGGTTCAGCTTCGTTTTCTGATTCCTCTTCTGCCTCCTCTTCGACTACCTCTTCCGTTTCCTCCTCCTCTGATTCCTCAGACTCGGTTGACTGTAAAAGAACATCTTGATCCTGGTCGGTTTCTGTGTCTGCGGTCGTTGTCTCGGGACTAGGTTCCGCCTCAGATTCCTCTTTCGCTTCACTCTCCTCGACTTTATCGACAAACGATGCTGTCAATTCCTCAAGGGTCGTAATGCTTTGCGTTGATTGTGGTTCTGCTTCTGTTGTTGTACCCGAAGCCTCGGTGGTTTCTGTATCTGCCATTTTCTGCGTTTGGTAAGTTCGCACTCTTGCGGTTTCTGCGTACCGACATGGTACGCCACCTCTGATTATGACAGGGGGTCGGAAAAATTACTCAGGAGACTTTAAAAACTTTCCAGTTGTCCTTGTACTGCTCATGCTTGGCTTTGGATTCGGGATTGTGCGGATACAGCCCAATTCGTTTTGCACCATCTAAATTCATGCATGGAATGTTATAAAAGATGTGCAGTTCATCGACATAGGCCACCAATACATCCACCTTTGTGCAGTCTATAACATCTCGACTTGTGGACCCACTGGATGTTGTGACCATGTAGCGACCTAAACCGCCTCGGTCTTTATCTTTCGACTTTGTTTCTGTGCCTTTAATTTGAACTTTAAAAATTCTACCCGCCGTATTCATTACAAGGCAGTCTTGTGGCAGATAATCTCCAAGAGGTACAAAAACTTCTAATCCATGTTCAAGAGCTTCTGAAAAGAACTTCTGCTCATAAATATTACCCTTCCTCTTCATCCTCGTCATTATCCTCAAGCAACATATCACACTCAAAATCGATGACTTCTTCATCAAGCCAATCTTCAATGTCTTTCATGGCTATCTTTGCCATTTCTGTGTCATCAATGTCTGATTCCTCGACCCAACGGTTAAGTAATGCTCGATGCTCGTTTTTAAATTTCTGTTGGGGAGTTAGGCTCGGCATTATCCAACGCCTCCAATATTCGAGTTAAACCAGCAATTTCACCCGACAGACGGGCAAGCTTTTGTGGATTGTCCACATGAGTATAATCCTGAAAATCAACCAGGCACATATCTCTTTGCTCTTTAATAAATTCTTTAATTACAAGCCATTCGGTTTGCTCACCAAGTCCGGCCACTGCATCTCCTAATGTCATTTTTTCTTTTTCTTTTTTACAAAAGTTTTAACATTAGTGGGCTTACCCCCAACCCCTTGAGCCTTAGATCTTTTTCGGCGGATCGCTGATGCTTTTTGTGCTTTAGTCATTGTAGCCGCTTTGGCTTTTGGAACGCATTTCGGATAGCCTTTTTTTTTCGTACTTGCTTTCTTTCGACCACAACTAGGATGTCCACCACCTTTCTTCTTTCGGCCAATGTCCACCCATTCCTCTTTGAACCAGTCTTTTAGACTCATTTATATTTACCGCCTCTTTTCTTGTAAGTTTTAACAAGCCAGGCATTCGCATAAGCCGATGGGTAAACATCAAACTTTCGCTTGGCTTCCGATTTTACCCGAGAATAAAGAGTCGGGTTTGTGGGCGTGGGTCTTTTCTTTTTTGCTACCATTGTTTTACCAATTACGGCAGGACCAGTATCCTGCTGTTAACTTTGATTTTTTCTGATCACACTTATGCCTAGTCCGAAAAGATTTACGGGCTTTAGGATTAGATTTTCGGATCTTCATATTTGCATCCCCGAAACGAATCGTCCTTGTCTTACCATTCTCCGATGCAAGTACGACAAATTTCTTCTTCCCATGTCCAGGTTCACCCTTTCGGATGCGTCTAGGGGAATTGACCTTAGTCGGTTTACTCACTTTTTCTTTTTGAGCATTTTCTTCTTTGCTGGACCTGACTTTTTTACCATTTTACGAACCATTGGTTTTTTCTTCATTCCTTTTCCGCCTCTCATAATTTATTCCTTTTTTTGATGTGATTTATATCGAATTGAGAGTAATTTTTGTAATACCCTCGCTTGTAAATTGTTTCAGAAGATTTAACTAAATGACGAAATGATTGAATAAGGATCAAAGCATATTCAGGTGATCCATTGCCTTCAAACTCCTCTAATGCTTCATCAATAGGATGATCGGGATGAAATCCAATTATCCATATACCATTATGATTTTCATTTTGATCATCCAACCATTGGTCAAATTCATCGGCTGACATCTTGTCGTATTCGACCCAGGCAACAACATCCACCGAGTCATCATTTGGACAATCATTCTTTATACTTATGCACTGTTCAATATCACTCGTGATGTGCATTCTCACCTTATCCTGCATCCATGCCCTCTTTGCATATGGGCAGGGTGGCAAACCATTAAACTCATCACTGGGAACCTCCAAAACCTTTTCCGACCAGTCCCTAATCTCATCTCTAATAATCTTCATATTCAAGCGGCCAATGATGTGCCTGGTACATTTCCAGGAGCAGTGCCTAAAGCTCCAACAATAGCGTTTTTCTGTTGCATCTGCATCATCTCCAACTGTCCGGCATATGTCTGTAATCTCTTCGCGAAGTTTTCATCTGTTTGCATACGCTGTTGAACATCTGTCGCAGGCACTTCAGGAGTTCCCTGAAGGTAATTCTGAAGAACTTGTAGTCGAAGCTGTGAATTTACTCCCTGTTGCGGAGCATTAACAACCTGACCCGATGAGATCTTAGCAATGTCCGCCGAAGTTTCCTGAATCTCCTTGTCCGTTGCCTCTTCTGCTGGAGCAATTAATTGACCGGCAAGATTCGGATCGATTGCCTCAAGAACTTTGCGAAGATAAATATCATATCTCGCCTGCCCCGATCTATCATAGGTGGCCATAATTTTACCCACCGTATCCAACTTCTGAAGAACCCGTTCCTCGTCCTGATTCATAGAGTTCCAGGTGATGTTAAAATCATAAACTTCAGCAGTTTCATCCAAAATAAGCATCGCACCCTGCTCGTTGTTGGTGACCCGAAACCATATCTGCGGTCCGCCATAAGTGCGATCCAAGCACCATATGCGATTCAATACCTGCTTCCAGCCATCCAACCAACGATTGACCAGGTTCTGACGAACACTATTAGCCTCAACTGCATCCAACTCCGATGTCGGTCTGCCCGTCAATTTATCCGCCAACTGACGAATCTGCATCTCCACTTCCATACTTGCGTTGGAATAACGGGGGATCTCAGCAAATCCAAATTCACCTCTACGCCGAACAGGTATATGAGCACCAGGTCCAATTCTTTCCGGCTTTCTTCCTATCACATATTCAACCGGTGGCATCGTTGACATAGATGCCCTATCACGCCGCGCATCCATTTCAGATTTTACAGAAATTTGATAACTCTTCAGCAGTTCAGGATATCCACGCGAATCAAGCAGTCTATGATTGAGGCATTCCCTCGTAATCGCCACAAAAGGATATCTCCCTTCATCATATTCCATTGGACTATGAAACCCATGCCCTTCCGCCTCATCCGCCCAGCAGGTAATCGTGCATATAGGCACATCGTCTTCGTCCAGTTCTTTACGATATGTAGTGATTACCCGAACCATACCCTCGTAATCCTGTTGGCCGTAAAAGTTGCCGGTATCATACGACATTAAGTCAGTCGAATAACTCTCCTCCGAATAAAATCCTTTTGAGTTCTCAATCAGTTCCTCGATCCATTCCTTGTCCCACCCCTCATTCACCTTCTGCATGAGAGCCTCGGGGCTGTAGTAATGAATGCAGTGAATGCTCCTGGCACTCTCCAAATCAATCACATTCGAATCAATAATGATTTCCCGACCCAACTCATATGCCTTGACCGCCGGACGATTCACCACTGCCTTCTCCGTTGGAACCTTTGAAACTCCTTTGTTGCGTAGCTCGTTCAACATCTTACGAACCCGCTTTTTCTTCAACCCTGGAAACAGTGGAAAGAACATCTCCTCAACACCCTCTTTCATCTCGGGATCTTGTATAGCCATTGCCAGTTCAGGAGACATCTGTGCAATCTCCTCGAGCGATACATCTCTAAATACCCGAGTTGTCTCCCTCTTCCAGTAAGTGCCAAAAAAAGTAATACCATTCTGCAAAAGATAATTAGCACCGATGGCCGCTTCTCTCTGTAACTCAGTCATCGATCCCATCCGCCACTTCAGAAATTCACTTACCATCTTAGCCGATGCAATATCTCCACTCTCCACGGGAGCCGCCACCAGATTAGCCTGTGAAAGCGATTGCGACAGCAAAGCCACATCCCCGTCAATCAACGGGTTCACAAGGTTAGGTTCAAGGTCACTTGCACCATCAAACGGAAATGCCTCGGGTCCATTCTTCTTTCCCGATTCATCCTTACCTGCCCACTCATTAAATCGACACTCCCTCGCCTGCTCCGCCTTATCCATCCAAAACGACAGATTTGCCCTCGCCTCATTAAACTCATGTTTGATCGAATCTACATCCGGCCCCTTCTCATCAAACTCCTGTACTTCTAATCCACTACTTTCCATTTTTAACTCCCAATTCTAACATATGTTTTTTGAAATTACTCAGGGCGGATTTCTCTATCCTTCGCATCGTCTCAAAACCCACTCCAACAAAGTCCGCTATTTCCTGAATTGTATAAAATTTTAACTCCCGATCCTCCTCAAATGCAGACAATCCCTCCTCCACAACCAATTCCCTCAACATCAAGTCAATCCGCTTGTCCTGCTGTTCAGGCGATTCGATACAAATCATCGTCTCCTTCGACTTTCTTGACATATATTTCCGACTTTAACGGGTGATTATCCTCGGGCTTCTTTACGCACCTGTACACCCCTTCCCGATCATCAAAATATATAAGCATCAAACGGGCATTCGGAACCATCTTCAATACCCTCGCCGTCTCAATCTGCTTCTGCGGAACTTCAGGCAGTCCCACCTTACCATCCGAATCCTCCTTCCATATACCGATGCAGGTCGAACGGGGGATTCCCAGCTTCTTACTGATTTTCGGCCAACTCGTTCCCGCCTTACGCAAAAGAACCACCTGGTCCCTCTGCATCTTACTCCATTTTCTTACTATTCCCATAAATCAATAACTCCCTCCTCCTGTTGCCACCATCTCCTCCTCATCGAAATATTCAAAGTTTCCCACGGCAAAGTACCTCACTGTATCAACCATGTCCTTTGCCGGATGCTTCAAGTCCCCAATCTGATACTCCTGCATACAGGCCACCAGGTTCTGACATTCATCCGAAATCATCAGTTTAGGGTGATTATCCTCGGGCTTCTTTACGCACCTGTACACCCCTTCCCGATCATCAAAATATATAAGCATCAAACGGGCATTCGGAACCATCTTCAATACCCTCG
>Ga0160423_10002825_pt1 | contig 14493 bp, 14 predicted proteins | sample CRUFie14St8metaG_FD_108191 | JGI IMG/M metagenome (GOLD analysis project Ga0160423, IMG submission 108191) | Marine microbial communities from the Costa Rica Dome - CRUD Field 142mm St8 metaG | ecosystem: Environmental > Aquatic > Marine > Oceanic > Photic zone | place: Costa Rica: the Eastern...
CGAAGGTGCAGTTCGAATTGGATTCAAATTGGAAACAGGCATCAAACAGAAGGAACTCGTCCGAAGGGCTGTCGCGCAAGTGGAACGGGCCGGCATGACGGCCGTCATCGCCAACCGGCTCGAAGACCTCGGTGATGACGAGCGGCCACGTGGGCACCTCGTGGACGCCACGGGCGCCGATTTTGCCCTTCCGACTGAACGCGACCTTGTGGAGGCCGTCCGCCGATTGATCGAGCGGGGGTCCTGACGTGCGGCGTTTCGCCGTCGTCGGGCACCGCGCCATGGCCCGTGGGAAGTTGCCGCTCAACGACCTGGCCGGGGCAGGTGGACGCTTTGACGTCCTCGTACGGGCCATGACCGCAGCCTTGCTCACCAGCCATGGACTACGCGATGATGTGGAGGTGATCCTCCATTTGGCCGGCGGACCGGGTCCTGCCCGAAGGCTGCGTCTAAACGGCGCTACGGTGCGCGGCCTCCATGCCGATGAACGGTCCGCCGCAGGGATGCTTGGCAAGGCTTTGCTGAATCCCCAACCGCCCAGAGGCCAGTGGCGAGAAGTAACCTCCGGCCTCGACGAAAGCGGTGGTACGTTGGTGGACACGCTGCGCGAATGGCGCGAGAGTCGCGTGTTCGTGCTTGATGCCGAAGCGCCGTCACTGGTCGATTTACTCGCTGAACAGCCGTCCCTTCCCCAAGATGATCTTGGCTTTGTCCTCAGCGACGATCAACCCCTGACTGAAGCCGACCTTGGTGACCACCCCGTGGACCGTTGCAGCCTCGGAAGCCGATGGTTGCAGGGGCATGCTGCCGTGCACATCGTGCATTGGTTGCTCGACCGTCAAGCCTGATGACCCATCCACAGCGGCCATCCGTCCTCACCGGCACGCAGCGCTTGGGCCAGCAAGGCCTCTTCCAACGCGAAAGGATGCGTGGCGGGCCACGTCGGGAGTGATGACAGGCTCGCGGAGCCCGCATCGACCGCGTCGCAATCTCCGTCTTTGACGACCGAGTGGTCGATGCTCGCCGCACCGATGCGGAAGGTGGCGATCTCACCTTCACCGGCGTCCTCGAAACTGACCGCATCGCGGTACCATCGCGTGCCAAGACGCGTGCTGGACCAGGACCCGTCCCAGTTAGGACCAACGTTGAGGTTGAGCATCAGTTCCCCGTGCTGGAAAGCGGTCACGACAGCCGCGAACGGATCTTCGGCCCAAGCGTGCTCAAGGGCTTCGTGCGGCCACGGGCTGATGTGTGCAGCACTCAGGTCAACCTTCGGACGACAGAGGTTCACCGCGGCTTTTGGCAGAAGAGGGAGCACGCGCTCAATGAGCATCACGGTAGCGTCCACGGCCTTCTGCATGCCCTCGTGCTCAAAGGACGTGAAAGAAGAGGCGATGGCGGGCATGCCGTAGAGGCCTGCCTCACGGGCGGCCCCCATGGTGCCGCTGTGGTACGAATCTTGGCTCAAGTTCGGTCCGAGGTTGACGCCAGAGACGACCAAGCGCGGCACGATGTCTGGAGCCACGTGCGCCAGACCACCGTCAAGGGCGACGATCATGGTGTCGCACGGCGTTCCATCCAATTCAAACAGGCGCACAGGGGCTTGACCGGTCAGGTCCCAGGACTCAACCAAGTCCACACGTTCTCGAAGCGGCATGGGCGAGCCAAGCTGGATGCGCATGCCCGCGGCCGAGTGATTGCCTTTCGGCGCAAAGGTCACGACGGGGTGCCCTGCGGCATGCAAGGCTTTCACGAGCAGCTCGAAACCGGGTGCTTCGATGCCGTCGTCGTTGGTCAGCACCAGCCAGCCATCGTCCGTCGACATGCTTCAAGCACCCCAACGTGCTACATGATGGTTCGCTCATGGGTCATGTTCGAAGCCGTTGCATGCGACCAGAGATGGCTGCTCCGATCAAAGCCACCAACACGAACAAAGAACCACCGGGATGACCAAGTTTGCTCTCTGCCTGTTCCTCGTCCAAGCGGTCGGTGAAATCTTGCCGCTCTTCTTCAATCAAATCGAGGATGTCATGATTTTCGACGGTGTTGCAACGGTAGTATAGATTGTAGCAATTGCTGCTGTAACCGTAATAGTAGTACGAGTAGCAACCGTCGGAACCCCCTTCCAAGGAGGAGGGATAAACCATGATGGAACCAAACACATTCAATCGGAACAAGGCGGGTTCATCGGGAAAACCAACGAAGGTCATCCGAACCCTCACCGTTCCCATTCCTCCCGGCTGAATGGTGCCTCCGTCTTCAAGCACTTCCAGGACGAGTTCACCGTCTCTCCCCTTGTCGTACTCAGGAATTCGGTCATCGTCGTAGTCCAAGTGTTCCGAGTAGAGCTCATGGGTTGACTCTGTGGCGATGGAGAGGCTTGAGCCCTCGTTCCCGTCGAGGCTGACCTCCAACACCACGTCGCCGTTGCCGTTGTCCGGACAAACGTCTTGCGTTCCATCAGAACCAATCGACTCGTAGTGGTCCTCCTTGAGCTCCCAGTTCATCTCAAACCAAGCAATGATGTTGACTTGCTTGGTGCGGGATTCTTCTTCGCACGAGTCGCAGGTCATGACGCTGGCGTAGCGCGTGATGATGGCGGTGTACTCGACCTCATGAGTCCCCTGTGGCGTGGAGCGATCACGCAAGAAATTCGAGGGGATGTAGATCGTTTCGCCGGCGTTCACCGTCACCGACTCATCCGGAAGTTCCATGTTGAGGTCGGTGGTCATGGTGATCTCCACCGTAATGTCGTGTTGGTTGTTGTTTTCCACTGTACACACGATGAAGTCGTAGTAGTCATACCGAGGATCAACGTCTGAGCCGTAGTAGTAGTAGAAATCGCAGCTAAAGTCCAACACAGGAGTGTATGGGATTTGAGCAGCCGCTGGAGGGGCCGCGAATGGCACGAACAGCAATGCGATTAGGAGCGCTCGCAGACGCATGGGGAGCCGATGGACGCCAGAAAAAAAAGGCTAACGGCGAATGAGGTCATTCAGGCCTCGTTCACGTTAACATCGAAGAAGCTCGCCGTCCACGTCACGCTGAGGGCTTCACCGTCATCTTGAGGGCTTGGCGGTGGAGCTGGGCTTGAGGCAGACACGTCGAGGTCAAGGGTGAAGGTGCCCACACCGTGGGTTTGGCTGGCCCATGCTGCTTCGTGGTCCGAGGCTTCACCTCCAACCACGCTCATCATCTCACCGGTGTAGTCAGGGAACACCACCACCGTGAGGACGATGTCCGAACAGTCATCGGATGTTCCCGTCAGCACGGAGTTCATGTTGCCCCAATCCGCGGAGGGCCCCGACGGGGGAATGGCCGCCGTGACCGTGTCGCATCCATCGAACGGGATGCCAGAGGTTTCGCTGTAGGACACCACGACCTGCAGCAGACCCATGCCATGGTGTGCGGCCAAATCAACCGCGTCGACCTCGAATTCCATGGTGACCCGTTGGTCCTGAACGTAGGCCTCATCTGCGTCAGATAACGTGGTCTCCTCGAAGGACAATTCGAATTGCGAAAGGTCGTTCTTTGTCGTGATGTCGTCCACCTTCACCGTGGTGAACACCAACATGTGGTACGACATCAGGAGGAACACAAGAGCGTACAATCCAAGCAAAGGTCGACGGGAGTCACCCTCTTCAATGAAGTCCTGGAACAGGCTGCGTTCGCTCATCAATTCGCCCTCCATGATGAGCCGCGGTCAAGCAACAGCATGTCGTACCATGCGTTGGTTTGCCATTGCACGAAGGCGATGAGGATGAAAAAGAGAATCAAAATCGCCATGATACGATCGAGTCGGAAGAAGAACTTCCGTTCAATGGGGAACTCGGGGAACCATCGTGCATCGAGGCCTTTTCTCATTTGTTTTGAGGCGTTGAGCAGCCGCTCGAAGGAGCGCTCCTCCCAACCGATACCGAAGGCCACCAAGACACCCAATGCTGCCGCAGAGAACATTTCGTTCATCGGCACCAAGGCTTGGACCAACTCGAGCAGCGCCGATGTGGCGATCACGATGAGGATGATGACCATGAGTTTCGCTTTGGGTTTCATGTCCTCCGACGTGTCGAACAGGCCGTAGCGGAGGATGACGTACATCATCACCACGGGCCGCATCATGTTGAAATGCATCGAGGTGGTCAAACCCGTCCAAATCGTGGCCAGATTTTGCGTACCAGCCTCCTGCCAAAAGGCCACTTCATTGGTCAAAATGGGATAGCCGACCAGACCGATTGAAAAATATCCAACAAGGATGTAGGTCAAGATTTCTGCCCGTCCCTTGGTCCACTGGTACACCTCGACACCGCACATGAACAGGCCGACCGCAATCAGCAAGGTGTAGGCGGATTGCCACAGGAGATCGACGCTCATGCTCGTGATGCTGCCATACATCTCGATGAGGTAGAAGTACTCCGCCTGAAGCAGCATGCCCGGCCACAAGAACCAGACGTGCCCGGCATGAAACAGCAGCAACATCCCGGCAACGTTGGCAATGTTGCGCGAACTCTCCTCAGAACGCGCCTCGTCCATCAAGCGGAATTTGACGTAGACAGAGCCCCATATCAGTCCAGAAGAGACGTAGGGCAGGCCAGGTACCTGGATGAGCGTCACGCCATAACCAAGCAACTGAGCAGCAACACGGAGGATCAGGAAGCCGATGATGAATCCAAAGGCGATTTTCGCATGCTTTGGAGTACGGAGCAGTGGCAGTGGAAAGACGAGGGCCAGACACATCAGGCCGACACCGAAGATGGAATCCAACATCCACGACATGCCGAGGCCAAATTGCCACACACCTTGTTCGACCGGTCCGTTCTCAGCCAGAAAACGGATGGTGTAATCCGCGGCGGTGTTTCCGATGCCTTTGGCAATAAGGATCCATGAAATGAGGTGGGCGGCCAGGCGTTCGTTCCACTCAAGATTTTCATTCCGACGCGTAAAGAACAGCGCCATGCAACCAATGAGAATGGTCAAGATTGCCCCAATCAGTCGGAGACTGCTGGGGTCGGTGGCCATGTATCCCACTCGGATGGAGACGACATGAACTTTTCACCGGAACATGAGCGCCAAGTACGGCCTGTGGCGTACAAACCTGGTTTCACGCGCGGCCTGCTTCATCCAAATCGTGCGCCTCTGGGATGGTCACCACCAGCAGAAGGCCTGACAACATCACAAGTCCGCCAATCAGCGTGGCGGGACCTGGAATCCCCGTTCCAAAAGCGGCAAACCCGATGATGGAACCAACAACGGGTTCCATGGTGAGGGTCACGGAAATCGTGAGTGGTGTCATGGTCTTGAGGCAATGATTCAGGCCCGTATGACCCACCAACCCGGCGAAGAAAGCGAGCGTCAAGAAACCGACCAGCCACGTCGGCCCCGTCCACCCAACAAGGCCGTGGTCTGCGATTGCATCAGGCTCAAGCGCACCCGAACCGACCACCAGCAGCACGGAGGCAAGGCCAGTGACCACAGCCGCATAGAGAAACACCGGCCAGCGGGCTCGAAGCACGCGGCCTGCGGCGAGGTATCCAACCACAAATACCGCGCCGAGGAAGGCCAAAAAATCACCAAGGAAGGTCACCTCTTGCCCACCGGTGGCCTCGCCCACATCGAGCAAGGTCAGCGATGCACCAAGCAAACCGAGCAAACCGCCTGCCCATCCCCGCCGGCCAGGAGGTACGATCTCCCGGCCAAGCCCGAGCAGCACTGCGCTGCCGACAAGCACCACGAGCGGGTGAGCGGTTACGAACAACAACGAATGCGTCAACGTGGTGCGGTCCAACGAAACGGTCCACGCACCAAAATGCATGGCAAGGAACACGCCGGATGCGACCAGCAGCACAGCGTCTCCTCGTGCTTCGCCCGGCGAGGTCCACGGTGCGCCCTCGCGACGCCAGTCCATCAGCGCCAGCGGAAACAGCAGCACCGTGGTTGCCTGCAGCCGCCAAGACGCACGAAGCAGCGCGGGCACGTCATCGAAGGCCTGCAAGAGCGCGCCGCCGCTGGACACCCCAAGCAAGGCTGCGCCAAGAACGCACCACGTCAGCACGCTCGGTCGTGCACGTTCCACGTCGGTCGCCCGTCCTCAGGCCGTGCTGGTCTCGGCTTCATCGTCGCCGCCGATAACGCCAGCGGCCTTGAACAGCCCGTAGATGGCGCCTCCGATGATGACGTTCAGACCGATGAGCATGCCCATGCGAGCCGCCCACCAGGCGCGGGAGTTCGCGAAGTCCTGATCAAGCACTGAATCGATGAACGACAAGATGCTTGACTCGGTGCCGAAGAAGGCTTCGCCGGTCAGCAGGCCCGCTGCGACCATGAAGGTCCCAAGCAAAGCGAGGGCGCGGGTTTTCTCAGCCGCGGTCTGGCCTTCCTCTTCACGGACTTTGTCGATGCGGGGCTTGAGCTTCTTCTCCTCCCACCAGTCGCGCGCGCCGCCACCGATGAGCATCGGCAGGGTGTGCGGAATGTCGAGGTACATACCAAGACCGAACGACGTGCCCATGCCCGTGGCCCACTCGACGAACATGCCGAGCAGCAGGCCGAGACCGAGCAAAAGGAGGTCGCCCTGACCCTCGGCGAAAATCACCGAGAAGGTTGCGAAGGCGTTGGCCTGAGGCGCGAGCAGGTCGATGTTGCCGTTGGCCAACTGGATGGAGAGGAAGATGGCCACGCCAGCACCAAAGATGGCTCCTGGCACGACACCCATGATGTTCCCTTTCGAGATGTGGTAGGGTCGGTTGCCGATGTAGAGGCTGTTTTTGTAGTCGCCAATGACGGTGCCTGACATCGAAATCGCGGAGCCAAAGACGGTGGTGCCGACCAGACCGAGAAGCACCGCTTCTTGCGTTTCAAGACCAAGGCTTTCCTGGGCGCCAAGAAAGACGCCGAGGAGCAAAAGGAGGACGATGAACGACGTCCCGGACACCGGTTCGATGCCGGTCTCACCCATGACGCGCACGGCGATGGCTCCGAGCATGAAGGTGGTGGCAATGAGCACGGTGGCGAACAAAGCCGATGCCACCACAGGAAAACCACCCAGTGTGAAAATGGCGATCATCGAGAAGAAGGTGACGACCATGAAGATGGGAATGTGCTTGAGCGGCCACTCATACCAGCCCTTACCCTCGATGTACTCGGCGCTGCCGTCACCGCGGAAGGCGGAACCGATGTCGCTGAAAATGGCAAGGAAGGTCTTGTACATCTTCGCGAGGCCGAACAGACCGCCACCGACGATGCAGCCGATGGCGACGGTTCGGATGGTCTTGGCGAAGGCGATCATCTGGAGGGTCGCAGAGCCGCCGTCAGCGAAATTGTGCAGAGGGATGTCGGCCTGGGCCTTTGCGTCATAAATGGGCACGTTCAGGATGACCGCGAGCGGCACGAGAAGGAGCCACCCGACGAGCGTACCCATGTTCACCAGCAGAGCAACGCGGAGCTTCATGAACCAGCCAATGGCGAACATGGAGGGCGTGAAGGCCAATCCAATGTAGGTGTAGGCGAAGGGATTCCACGTGCCTTGAGTCCATTCGGTGACGCCCTTTGAGATGCCGTTGTCGGTGCCCGAGGGCTGGTGCAGTTTGCCATGACTGTAGATGCTGGCCAGTCCGAAGTCACCGATGCTGAGGGTCTCGGCGATCCAGTCAAACAGCGCCAACTTGCGGTTGTTGACCCAAATGAGCGGGTACTCGATCAGAAACAGGCCGATCATGGTCGCACCGGTCCAGATTCCGATGGTCTTGAGCGAATCACGGGCGTGCTTGACCGCGCCGGTGTTGACGTCTGAGGCGATGTCCAGCATCTTGAGGGTGGCTTCGAAACCGGGCAAGGGCAGTGGGTCTTCGACGAGCCACACACGCCTGAAGATGATGAAGTACATCACGCCGAGGAAACCGGCAAACATCGACGCCACGATGCCGATGAAGGCCAAACGGAGCGCCTCGCCTTCACCCAAGATGATGAGAGGCCCTGCGGCCAACTCATACTGGGATTGTGAGGCCAGCAAGAAGATGGCGGGGAAGGTAAAGATGAATCCCGTTGATGCGTGCGTCGCACCTGTCGTGGCCGAGGTCGCGATGTTGACTTCGGAGGGCGACCACTTCAGCGCCATGCCGAGCAGGTAGGCGATGTACCAGGCGGCGCTGATGGCCAGACCCAACTTGAGGCCGATGTAGGCGGTCACGCCGGAGAACACCGCACCAATGGCGATACCAAGCAGGACCTTGGGGGTGCTCCAGTGGGAGACTTCGAAGGACTCCTTGAGGTTCTTTTCCTCGAGATACTGTTCCAACACACCCGTGTTGAGGTTGTTGTACATGTCGTCATCGAGCCACGTCAGCGTGCCGTCCTCGATGGCCTTGAGGCCTTGAGGGGTCACGGGCTGGCGGTAGGCAGAGCGTTGGACACCCATCACGAGACCCTCCGGTCCCTGCGAGGTAGGAACGGCACTTCAAGACCATTCCCCAACGAAAGGCAGGTTTTCGCCTAGGATTCCTGACCGTCGTCGCCGTAGCCGCGGATGTGCTTGACGAACTTCGCGGGCACTCCGGCCCAAACTTGTCCGGGTGGGATGGTCTTGTGCTTGGGCAAAACAGCACGGTTCGCCAACACACAATCGTCGCTGAGGGTTGAGCCCGGCATCATGATCGAGCCTCCGCCGACCACGCAGCGGTCACCGATGGTCACCGGAGCAAGGTGCAATTCGCCACGCTCGACGATGTGCCCATTGATGGCAGCGTGGCCGCCGATGACCGTGTCGGAACCGACACGTACGAGGAAAGGGTCGTTGATGTCTTGCGAGGTAAGGTTGGAGTCTTGCCCGAGTTTGACGCCCGCCAATCGGTAGTAGGTGTTGGCGAAGATGGACGGACAAACGTGGATGAGGAAGGGTTTCGTGGCGCGGTGAATGACGCCGCAGGCCGCCCAACGGATGGTGGTGCCCGAAAACAACGGCACGACCTTGCCCTCAACAGGCACGCGAGGGTGAATGATCATCTGCACCGTGCCTGAAAGCAGCAAGAGGCTGAGGCCCCATGCGATGAAGGCAAGCGCTGCGGCGATGCTGGTGAACAGGTAGGCCGTCCACTCTGTGGCGTCCGCGCCGAAGGCGTTGACTTCGTGGAAGACCCACAGAGCGGGAACGATCGGCAACGCCCAGAAGGTGGCCATCACGAAGATGAACAGCGCGGACAAGACGTGTTGCAAGGCGGTAAAGGCCTTCATGCCTTGTCGCCATGACCTGCAGCCTATAGCCGCGTCGCCGATATGAACCCAAGAATCAGTGGTCGCGGATGATCTTGTAGCGACCAAGGGCTTCCATCCACATGATCTCCTTGCCGGCTTCGATGTTGAGGCCGTCTTCCATGGGGAGGATCATCATCGAGTGGTCACGCATGTTCATGGCGTGCACTTCGCTGCCTTCCATGTGGGTGACCATCGCGGTACCCTTCTCGATCATGGGGACGTTGATGCTGTCCGTTACGGTCCCGACATGGCTGATTTTTTTCTTCGTGAAGATGGACTCAAGCTCGAGGCGAGCCTTGGCAGAACCGTGCTTTCCGGGTTTGGACTTGGAGATGCTGAGGATTTTGTAGGCCTCTTCGTCGACCACGCAAAAGCGGCCGACCTTCAGGGTACGAATCTCAACGCGGTCAGTTCCGGGCATGCATTCCCCTTCCTGCGGGGACTTATGACCATATCCCCGTGAACGATGCGCTGAGCGGCCATGCCTCACAGGTCACGCACGTCGAAGCGCCCGCCTGAGTCGAAGCGGTTGGCGTCCAGGAGCACCGGCAAGAGGCGTGCTGCCACCACGTCTGGAGCCACCAAATCGCCGTTCTCATGGTAACCGACAAAGTCTGGGTGCGCCGGGAAACCTTCCGGACCCGCATCGCGGATGGCCTGCTGCATGCCGGTATCGACGATGCCTGGTGCGACCGCGACGGCCGTGATGCCGTGCGCTTGGCCTTCCACGGCCATGGAACGCGTCCACATGTCAAGCGCGGCTTTGGACGCACAATACGCCGACCAGCCGTGGATGGGACGCAGACTAGCACCTGAGGAAATGGTCACCACGCGCGCCCGTCCCGCGACCAAACCCGGCCACAGACCTCGGGTCAGCTGCTGCACGCCGACGAGGTTGACCTGCAAGGCGCGACCCCATGCCGCATCGTCCAAGGCTGACATCGCGCCAACAGGTGCGACGTCGCCCGCGTTGTGCAGCAGTCCAGTCACGCCGTGCGCAAGCACGGGCGGGAGGGCGAGGACCTCGGCAGCCGCTTCAGTGACGCCGGCCGATTCGGCCAGGTCGAGGTGGACCGCATGGACGCGCTCGCCGTCGTGGAGCTCAGCCAAGGCAGCGTTGTCACGGCCCATGGCCACCACCGTGTGGCCTTCGTTGACCAAGGCCATGACCAGTGAGCGGCCAAGCCCCTTTGTTCCACCCGTGACGACCCAGACCATGCAACCGCCTCAGCCATAGGTGTAGAAGCCACGCCCTGACTTGCGCCCGAGCAGACCAGCGTCGACCATGCGGCGCAACAGCGGCGCAGCGCGGTACTTCGGATCGCCAAGGCCCGTGTGCAAGACGTCCATGATGTGAAGCACGGTATCGAGACCGATGAAATCCGCCAGGGTGAGCGGACCCATGGGGTGGTTCATGCCGAGCTTCATGATGCCGTCAATCGCTTCCTTGGTGGCCACGCCTTCCTGCAGGCAGATGATGGCCTCGTTGAGCATCGGGCAAAGGATGCGGTTCGAGATGAAACCGGGGTAATCCTGGGAGGTCAACGGGGTCTTGCCCATCGCTTCCGCGGCCGCGACCACCGCGGCGTTGGTCGCTGTTGAGGTGAGCTCACCGTCGATGATCTCGACGAGTTTCATCAGCGGAACGGGATTCATGAAGTGCATCCCGATGACCTTCTCCGGTCGCGACGTGCACGCGGCGATCTTCGTGATGGAAATCGACGAGGTGTTGCTGGCGAGGATGGTGTCCGGGCCGCAAATGCCGTCCAAGTCTTCGAAAATCGACTGCTTGAGGCTCAAGATTTCCGGGACGGCTTCGACCACAAGGTCGGCCTCGGCGCAGGGCGAGCGATCGGTGGAGACCGACAAGCGCGCACGCGCCGCATCGGCGTCCTCTTGGCTGAGGCGCTCCTTCTGCACGAGCTTGTTCAGGGAGCGCTCGATGGTCGCCATGCCGCGGTCAACGGCCTCTTGGTTGATGTCGATCATCACGACCTCAAACCCTGACGTGGCCGCGACCTGCGCAATGCCGTTGCCCATCTGTCCTGCGCCAATCACCGCGATGCGTTCAATCGCCATGAGGCGGTGAGGGACCATCCGTTCATGATGGTTCGCTCAGGTTCGGGAGGTAGTCCCGCCCGGATTCGAACCGGGGTCCTCGGAACCAAAATCCGAGATGATGGACCTCTACACTACGGGACTCTGAGGGGGCGGCAGCGCCCGCGCCTCAAGAATCCGTCGACCATTGGGTCCCGGCCAGTCTGCGTTCCGCTGAGGCCACAAAGGGTGCCCCGTCAATCAAACCTTGAGCCTCGTAAGCAACGGCTTGCGCGGCCATGTCGAGGGAATCCATGCGTTTGACAAACACCGCTTCGGGACTGTCCCCTGCCTCATACAGGTCCCACAAGTCCAGCCATTGCGGAGCGATGGTCGCCATCGCTGCACGCTCCTGAGCGTGCTTCTCCGCTTTGTCCACGCCGTCGTGCGGTGTGATGTCCCCGACAACGGCTTCGGCAAGATCGTGAACCAGGGCCATGCTGAGCACCGTGACGAGGTCCAAATCTTCGGGACAATGCTGCAAGCAACGAACCGCTATGCCCCAGCTGTGGGCGGCCACGCTCTCAGGCGCATCGTGACCTGCGAGCACCCAGCCCGCACGGTCAAGGTGCTTCAGACGGTCCATCGCCGCGTCTAGGTCCATGACTGGGGGTTGGAGCGAGCCTCCAAAAGGTCAGCGCAGCAGCAACTGGCATGGAACCCCTTCCCGTGGGCGATGCGCCATGGTGGGAGGATGCCGTTGCGGTGTTGTCTCAAGACGACCTGCTTGGCCCCATTGTTCGCGCCTATCCGGATCCCGCTTTATCCGGTCAAGGCAACGCATTTCGCTCGGTGGTGAACGCGATCGTGGGCCAGCAAATTTCGGTCGCGGCCGCAGACGCGATCTGGGGTCGCTTGGAGGCCATGCTCGGCACCGTCACCCCTGAGCAGGTCCTTGCCGTGAGCGAAGAGGACCTCAGGTCATGCGGGCTGACGCGCAGCAAGGCGAGTTACATCCATGGCCTGGCCGCAGAAGCTGACGCGCTCATACCTGACGACTGGGCGACCATGGGCGAGGCTGAACTTCGTAAGCACCTGATGCGCTTCCGTGGCATCGGCCCTTGGACGGCAGAGATGATGCTCATCTTCGTGTTGCTCAAGCCCGATGTGTTCTCCCCCGGAGACATCGGCCTGGTCCGTGCCATTCAGCGGATGACGGACGGCGTGGAGGACGGCAAGGACGCCGAAGCCTTTGCCCGACGCTGGGCTCCGTGGCGCACTGCAGCCTCGTGGTTCCTTTGGCGGACCATCGACGACGAACCTGTGGCTTACTGAGGACCGTCGTCGCGGCGTTGATAGGGCGCATCGCTTTCTCACGGCCATGTCCGAGACGCCCGAGGTACCCGACGAGGAACCCATCGACTCCAAACCGGACATGAAAGAACGCATGCGTTCCCTTGGTGAGAAAGCCAAGGCCTTCGGTGAGAAAACCGGAGAACGGTCGAAGGAACTCGGAAAGAAGGTCGCTGAAGCCACCAAGGAAACCACGGCGAAGGCGGCAGAGGCAGGCAAAAAAGCCGGCAGTCGGCTTTCAGAAAGCACCGCCGACGTCTCAGAAAAGATTAGCGTGGCCGCTGAGCAAGCCGTTGAATCCGTGAGCAAGGGCGTGAAGCAGACCAAGGAGAAAGTCAAGCAGGCCAAGGAAGCACGTGACGCGCGCAAAGCGCAAGCGGCGCAGGTGCCTCAATCCACCCAGGTCATCGCCCTAGGCCCTGACCTCCCAGTGGAAGAACCTGACCATCAAGATGGGGGACAGGAGGAACCAGATGCCCAGGTGGTCAGAGAAGACCGCACAGATGTGAACCTAATACCAGGAGACGCACACAAAGAACCAGCTCCAGAGAATGTTTCTGCTGTCGATCAGGCTAGAAAGCAATACGTCATTCTCCCACCCACGGGCGCCACATCAATGCCAATCACGCAGAAGACAAATTCGGCAAGCAAGACATTCTCCACCACCGTTTCGAACATGGCCTCTACCGTCGGGCAATATGGCCCGGACTTGGTGTTTGGTTGGTTCCTTCTATTCGTGGTGTTGTGTACATCGACGAACGTGATTGCCATCGTTTCTGGTTCCGCTCAACAAGTCGATCCCATCCTGTTCGGAATCCCTCATTTTGACCTCGCATTCGACAGTGATGTTGTTTGGGCGCACTACGTTGGATACGGCTTGTTGCTGGTTCTCCTTTTCGACTCCATCATGCTCTCTTTCTCGGCTGCAACCCTCGGTTCATACAGAAGAATCCTGATTGCAACCGTGCTTGTTTGGGCTCTTCCAGCCATCACGAAAGGGCCTGCTTCACTGCTCACACCGTTCGAAACGAACGATTTGCTCGGATTCCTGTGGCACATCCTCGTCCTGCCAATCATCACCCTCACGGCAACCATCAGGGTTGGCCTCATGTTGGTCGAAAGAGAATCCGATCTCCCTCCAGGACTTGACCTACCACAGCCACATCAAGACGCCGCCGCCAACGAAGATATTCTCCATAGAATTTCCACGTCGCCCTTATCCTCAAATATGACCATTCCCAAACTATCGTTTGAGGATGAGATCATGAACGCGACAGACGAGCTCATGCAGAAGCCCCGCAGCCGAGACAAGATGGAACCCTACGAGTTCATTTTCTTCATGTTCATGTGGGTGTTCCTCTTCGCAGGAATTGCTTTACTCGGTTTTGTCGGCACCCGTGTGGACACTTCTGGCGAGATGCCAGGCGATCCATTCTTCTTTGTTGCTGGAGCCTGTTTCGGAGTTTGTGTTATCCTCTCCTACATCGTCTTCAAGATGGACCGAAGTGCACGGAGCGGAATCGACATGGCCAAGCGTCGTGAGCGCTACAACGCCATGCAAGATGAAGCATGGGAAACGAAGCGTGTCCAGTACCGTCTAGCTCGTGAAGACATGGAACATGGCATGTCCAAGTCCGGTGCAATCCCTAACGAGACTTGAACTTCGAGCACCATCCACAACCACCGCTAAGCGATGGCGATGCACTACCTTACCTCCAAAGGCTCGAAATTGCGCCTTATTGATACGCTCGGGCCTTTACTGACCACCATGACGGACACTGATGCGTCCCCTGAGGACATCTCCGGTGGAGGTTCAAACCCACAATCCCATAAAACCGGCAACGATGAGCTTGCTCAACG
>Ga0160423_10002826_pt1 | contig 14491 bp, 10 predicted proteins | sample CRUFie14St8metaG_FD_108191 | JGI IMG/M metagenome (GOLD analysis project Ga0160423, IMG submission 108191) | Marine microbial communities from the Costa Rica Dome - CRUD Field 142mm St8 metaG | ecosystem: Environmental > Aquatic > Marine > Oceanic > Photic zone | place: Costa Rica: the Eastern...
CTATATTTGTAGCAAACACTTGAAAAATGGCGACAACAACTGCAACACTAACATTGTCCAGTGCTGATTTGACTGGAGATGTGTTGTCTCTTTCTGCAGCATCTACTCTTACCGAGGCAGGTAATCTTACTGGTCTTGATCAGACGACTGGTGTCTCTAAGAAAGTATTGGCAGCAGCATCTACAACAACGACTCTCATTGATGCTGATGATTATCCTTCTGGACCAGCTAAGAATCATAGATTCTTTTTAAGAAACGCTAGCACTACTGCTTCAGAATACATTACTGTAACTGTTGATGCTCAGGCTATTGGGAGGCTGTACGCAGGAGACTTTTTGTTTATGCCCTATCACAACGAGGATGGGACGCATGATATCAAAGTGACAACTCCTTCAGGCCAAACGAACACTCCTATTGAGTTTATCCTAATACACCAATCATAATGGCAACAGTAAGAGTAGCACTTAGAGTATCATCCACGGATGTTCTCAGCACGGCGCTTGATGTATCAGTGGCTTCTAATCTTCTGGCAGACTCTGGTAGCTTGATAAAAGCGAAGGTTAAGGGAACTGCTGCAGATACAGACGACCTGGTCATCTATAAGGCTAATGACAAGCTGGAAAGTGCTTACCTGTACATCAGGAACCTTGACGAGAAAAAAGAGAATTACATTTTTGTCAGAAACGAAACCGAATCTAACACAGCTCTTGTAGCTAAAATTGGTGGTGGCGAGTTTGCTTTTATCCCCGTTGCAGTGGATATGACTTATCAGTGTATTGCAACCAAGGTAAACACCATCGTCGAGTACGGTGTATTTGGTTTGGACAACTCATCTGTAACTCTCGCATAATAGACAATCATGGCAGCTAATAGTATATACAATAGCGGAGGTGCAAACCTCATGGCGTTTGGTCAGCACGGAGGAACTTATGCTGCAACTGCAGTGAGCTCTGGTGTTGTGACAATACCCGCTGGGAAAGTAATTGTTGCTGTAACTTCTTTGGATGCAGCCACTCAACTTACCTGTACCGCACAGACTGGATTTCCTGATCCTCCCGATGGTGAAGTCATCCCCGCTGGCGTTACTATATACGGGAGGTTTACAGCTATGACAGTGGCGGGCGCGGGTGGTGCTGTTATTGCATACTTCGGCCCCTGATACTTGAACAAAATTTAATTTAAATACAAATGGAAAACGAACCAACAAAGCTTGAGTTTGTGGACTCAGCAGAGGCTCTTCAGGAGTCTCTTGCTGCTGATATGGGTGCACAGCCTGAAACAACTCAACAAGAAGCTCCTCAGCAGGAGGAGTCAGCCTACGTAGATCCCGAAGCTCAATCCGTTGAGGCAGATACGCAGGAACCAGTACAGGAGTCGCAAGACTTTCAGTACAGTGATCAAGAAGTAGAGCAAGCGGTATATTCTTTCTTGAGCGAAAGGCTCGGTAGAGATATTGACAGTCTTGACGATCTTAATACACAATCAGCTATCGACGAAAGGGTTCAGGCAATAGCCGACTTCGTGTCAGATACAGGTAGAAACCCAAGAGATTGGTTTGCTTATCAGCAGCTCAACCCATCCGAAATGGATGATGCAACTGCTATCAGAATCAATGCTGCGGCACAATACCCAGAACTGAGCAACGAAGAGTTGAATCTTTTGGTAAGTAGCAAATATAAGCTCGATCCCGATCTTCACTCAGAAGAGGAGGTGAGGCTTTCTCAGATTCAAATGAAGATGGATGCTGCTAGCGCAAAGCAAGAGATCGAACAATTAAGATCTCAATATGCTGCGCCAGAAGACTATTCTGATTCTGCTGAGTCTTTTGTTGATGATGACTGGATCAACAATATGTCTTACGAAGTAGATGCTCTTGAGGGTCTTGAGTTTGAACTTGGTGACGGGAAATCCTTCACCTTTGGACTTGACGACAACTACAGGACTCAACTGAAGAATGCAAATATGGAGATCGAGTCATACTTCAACGACTACATCCGAGAGGATGGTGACTGGGACTTTGATAAGTTCAATTCTCACAAGGCTGTTATAGACAACATAGACAGCATCGTAGCCAATGCCTATAGGCAGGGGCTCGGCGATGGACAAAAAGGTCTTGTTAACAAGGCAGCAAACGTGAGTATGAACACAGCCCAGAGAGCCCCTCAAGGAAATGAAAGCTCTGTCGCTGCACAACTTAAAAATATTATGGGCGGCAGAGGTACTACAACCTTTAAACTCTAAGAAATTATGGCACTTTCAGAAGGAAGCGGCATTAGTAATGTAGCAGACCAGGCGATTACTCGCGGTGGTCTGTTTAATGCCCCAGAAAAGTACGTGTCTATTGACACGCTGCTTGAAGTAAATAAGCCCGATGTACGGGAAGAACTTATTAAGGCTTATGGAGACCAGGGTATCACTGGATTCCTGAAGCTCACAGGCGCAGTACGCTCAGGCGGTACTGCTGACTTTGTTCGTTGGTACGAAGAGGGTCGTCGTCACACAAAAATCAGAGTCAATGGAACTCCTACCGATGACGGCAACGACGCTACTGTTATTTTTGATGAAGTCAATGGCGTTGCAGTTGGCTCTTTGCCACAGGCTGTAACAGCAGCCAATCAAGTCCTTCAGAACGGAGACGTTCTCTTGGGATTGGCTACTGGCGACGTATTTATCGTGTCTGATGTTCAGTCAGGATCTTTGGCATTTGATGCCCAAAAAATGGACGGCACCGCTTTTGCTTCTGGTCAAATTGTTGACAACGAAGAGCTGGCTATCATTGGTAACACGTTCCCTCAGGGCGCTACTACAGATGATGTCACTGTCAGTAAGAATGCTGAGGTAAGAACTCTTACCAACTCTTACAACATCATCAAGGATATGTATCAAGTCAATGGCTCACAAGCCACAAACATCGGCTACATCAATGTAGGCGGTGGTGACTACAGATGGTACATCAAGGGTGAGATGGAGACTAGAGCTCGCTTCATGGACAAGCGTGAGATGATGATGCTCTTCTCTGAGAAGACAGCTACCTCTGGCACTATCGCCTCCCAAGTGGGTGGTGTTCCTGGCTCTGAGGGATACTTTGCAGCTGTCGCTGCAAGAGGTATCACAGCTACTGGTGATGCTACTGCAAGAATCTTTGATAGCATGGAGACTCTCGACAACTTGCTCATCTCTCTTGACAAGGAGGGGGCACCTGCTGAGTACGCTATGTACTTGGATCGTCGCACTTCTTTGGATATCGACGACATGTTGGCTAACGGTGTTGCTACTCAAAGCACTGCTGGTTTGGCTGGTCAGTTCGGAGCTTTCAACAACGATGCTGACTTGGCTGTACAGCTTGGATTTAAGAGCTTCACTCGCGGTGGATACACTTTCCACAAGCACGATTGGAAGTTGATGAACGATCCACAGTTGGCTGGAGGTATGACTGCTGCAGAGTACAGAGGGGCTATGGTCCCAATGGCAACTGTTGTTGATCCTCAGTCTGGTTTGTCAGCTCCAGCTTTGGAGATGGTGTACAAGGAGTCCAACGGATACTCTCGTGAGTTGGAGCACTGGGTAACTGGTGGTGCAGTGATCGGTAACAAAACTGATGGCTCTGATGTCGCCAAGTTCCACTACCGTTCTGAGTGCCAGCTTATCACCAGAGCTGCTAACCAGCATGTTATCTTGCGCGGAGCCTAATTGTTAAACTGAAGTGACGAGTGAGGGCTTTCGGGCCCTCACTCTAAACTTCTTAATACTATAGATATGGCAACAAAACATATTTTTCCTTTGGTTCTTGATGGAAGCCACACCACCACTGGTGCGGTTACTTGGGGAAATGATACTGAACAAGTAGGCATGGTTATCATTAACACTGATGCTGACCATGTTACTTTCGATTCAACCAACTACCCAGCTGACCTTCCTGGAGCAACCATTATTGTTCAAAATTCAGACGACTCTTCTGCTAACGTTATTATTTCTCCAGACCCTAATGGCGATGCAGATGCTGATACCATAGCGGTAGGAGTTGGTGATTTTTTGACCATAATGTATCACCCCACTCACGGATTTATTCCTTTGGGATTGACTGCTGCTGGATAAAATCTACTAGGTAACTGAGAGGGGAGACAGTCCCCTCTCTTTTACTACTCTTTTTAATTCTATTTAATTATGGCACAACAAACTAGACGGGCACCAGGCCGCCCTAAAAAGGCCCAGGCACAACCAGCTGCACCAGCTGTAGTTGCAGAAGCTCCAAAGCCTAAGGCTAAGAAGAGCATTCCTATCAAACAAAAGATCAACGAAAGCAGAGCTTGTACTTATGAGGCTTTGAAAAACAAAGGAGTTGCCTTTATGTTGATGACAAAGCAGCTTCGTATTTACGACGAAGAATCAGACTCTATTCGGATCGCTAGATACTGTCCAAACGAAGACTCTATTTGGAAAGAAAATCAAAGCGAACTCAGCAAGGTAGAGCCAATTACTTTTAGAGATGGATATCTTACAGTAAGAGCTGATCAGCCAAACCTTAGGGATTTTCTTGACATCCATCCTGCCAATGTTGCTAATGGTGGCAAGATGTTCAAGAAGATTGACAACAAGGTGAACTCAGAAAAAGAAGTAGAAAAGGAGTTTGAAGTCTTTGACGCAGTCTCTTTGGTTAAGTCTTCAGATCTGAATGATTTGCTTGCTGTCGCCTTGTACTTCAAGGTAAACATTGACAGAAATGTTTCTGAGATAAAATTTGACCTGCTTAAGATTGCTAAGAAGAATCCATCTGAGTTTATCAAGTCCTTTGATGATCCAATCGTCAAATGCAAAGCAACGATTAGACAGGCTACAGATTATCAGATAATAAAGTCATCTAAGGACTCTGTAAGATGGTACGATTCTAATGGTATTATTGTTTCTGTCCCTCATGGTCAAGATCCAGTAGACATCATGTCAGATTCTGTCTAACAGAAAAGGGGTCTAGTGTGTACGCACAGATTCAAGACGAGCTTGATAGTATAGGTTAAGCCCTAACCCACCCACATGAAGAGGCCAGCCCAGTGCTGGCCTTTTTCGTATATTTGTTTTCAAACAATCAACAATGATACTCGTACAGTCAGTATACGAAGCCGTAAAAAACTTGGCTAATAAAGACCAGAAGGGATTTATTACTCCAGCCCAGTTTAATTCCTTCGCGAAGATTGCTCAGCTAAATATATACTATGAGCTCTTCAGGGAGTTTGTTGAGGGCAAGAAGTTGAGGAGAGCTAATGTTGACGGAGACGTAGCCTTCTCTTTGGTAGAGAGGTCTAAGAACGATCTTGCAGTATTTGCAGAAAAGAAGGACTTGAATAAGACTAAAGATGGTTTTAAAAAGCCCGACGACTATGTGATGTTTATTAGCTGTGCTGTTAAAAATACAGCTAAAACACCAGTGCATATATTGACCGATGAGTCAAAAGTTAATCACTTGTTAAACAGCACTTTATCTGCTCCTAGTTCTACCTTTCCTGTAGCTATGATGTCAGACACAATAGAGGTGTTTCCGACCACTATTACAAAGATTACTCTGAGATACTACAGGGAGCCTGTGTTGCCAGTGTATCAATCAAAACTAGTTTCAACACCTCAGGGTGGTCAAGTAGAGATATTTCAGGAGTCTGGAAGCTCAAACTTTGAACTGCCTTATCAGTATGAGCAGGAGCTTGTAGCTGAGATTGCTAAGATGGTTGGCATCAACATCAAGGACAAGGATTTGTACGCAGGTGCTCAATATGAAGAACAGAGACAATAATGGCAAGGAATACAACAACACTTGATCAGGTCATATCTGATTTTGTTTTAACATCTGAGGGTGACGACTACATAGCAAATGCTTCTGATGTTGCCATGAGGAGCATAGCTCTGCGCGGTATACGTGAAATGGGCTTTGATGTTTCTAATGTAATAAGGTCTCTCAAGCTAGATATAGAATCTTCTAACAATACTGTGGAGTTGCCAGACGACTTTGTAGACATTATAAAAATTGGAGTCGTTGGTGCCGACGGAATGGTTTACGTGTTTTCTGAAAACAAGAACATAAACTACTCCCAGTCTTATGCTGACAGCTCTGGAAATGCTGTCGGTAAAGCATCTTCTGCAAATGACGAAGATGGCGACGGCGTAAATGATAGGGTGGATTCTAAATCAATAACTACTGGCTCTGACGTTAGTTCAGACAGCCTCGCAGATGCTTTTGATTCTTACATATTTAGAAACTTTGTTTACGGAACTACCCAGGGAAGGCTTTATGGCGTGGGAGGAGGACACAAATCTGGGTCTTATAGAGTAAACCTAGATCAAAACAGAATAGAGCTAGACACAACGTCTAATTATAGCCAAGTAGTCATAGAGTACATAGCTGACCAAGCTAGATCTGCCAACCCAACCATACACCTGTACATAGAAGAAGCTCTTCGCTGCTACATGTACTATAAGCTTATAGAGCGTAAGTCTACTGTCCCTCAGGGGGAAAAGTCTAGAGCCAGATCAGAGTACTACAACGAGAGACGCAAAGCCAATGCACGCATGAAGTCCTTCTCTAAGGAAGATGCCTTGCAGGTTATTAGACAAAACTTCAAGCAATCACCTAAGGTCTGATGAAGAGTAAGATTACACCTAGGCAGCTCAACAAGTCACTTGATGAGCGTCTGCTTAAGCCTACAGATTTAATTGATGCGCTAAATGTAGCCATAAGAACCAACGAAGACGGTCAGGGTGGCGTGGTAAAGAATGTTGAATCTAATGCAGCCGTGGAATTCCTTGGCGTTGTTGAAACCACAGAAGATGCTGACTCAGTTGAAAGGACAGAAGATATTGAGGCATTTCCTGGATCTAACTACGTTATAGGTACTGTTTCTGACGATGAGGTTGGCGTGGTTTATCTGTTTGTATACAACAGCAACTCAAAGCACTCTATATGGGCTTACAGCACTGAGGCTAAGTCTTACAGACTAATATTTACTTCGAGTCTTTTAAATTTTCCTCAAAACGGATTTGTATCAGCTGATTTTGTAAAAATCAAAAGGGTTGTTGAGGCAGAAGCTATAGCTGACTCTCTACAAGATGATGTGGAGGGAGGTAGCACTCAAGAAGAACCAGGTGATGGAGATGACGAAATATTTGATGATGATGATGAGTTTGTGACCGATATAAACACGCCTGGTTGCACAGACCCTGATGCCTTGAACTACGATCCCAACGCCACGGAGAACGATGGCTCATGTGTTTTACCCTCTCCATTTGAGATACCATATTGTATAGGTGTAGACTTTTCTACACTAGCAAATCACATATATGGTCCTTTTAATGGGGTTGAACAGTTCCCAACTACAAGTCAAGCCAGTATATCACTAAACGAAGATTCACCTCTTTTAGATTCTGATCCATTTAAGGATGGCGTTGACATAGAAAATGTTGTGGATAGGGTTACTTGTAAGATTACGTTCCAAAACTTAAACGGTCTACCTGCTGACAATCCTTTCGACCTTGAGATGGAATATTCAACAGAAGATCTAGTAAGAGAAACAAACCTTACATCTAGATCTAGAGGCCTGCAGTACTCCTCGCAAGGAGTTATAGTAGTAGACGGATCAATACTTGATACAGCTTACAGGGCTAAAGCAGAAATAAAGGTGATATTTAAAGAGGCTTGGACTCTTGAAATGAATACTTGGCTGGATGAGATGCTTGCTTCCACAGAAAACGCTATGTGGAATAGGGACTTTAACGCATCTATACCGCACCATGGCCGACCAACCTTCGTGTGGAATGTAGATATTTTTAACGGTGCAGAAAGGACCGATATCAATGGAAATTCTTTAAGGTTAAGAGACTTTATTAATGAAAGTCCCAACTATCTAATCACAAACGCTGTAGGCTTTAAGACTACTAGTGGTATAAAGGCTGGAACAACCTCTAATAATTCTTGCCTAACCACTTCTATGGAGAATGGCCAGCTAATTGACCAGGACGATGATATGTTTGTTAATGGATTAACGCCTGATTATGACAACGCTACTGGTGAGTTTAAGGATATAGGTCACATCTTATTTCCTGGGTTCGGCTTTGGTTGCGACACACCTCACGTCAAGGTTGTTTGGAGAAACGTTCCTAATACTGATGCTGGCAACAGGTCAGCCCTTGCTAGATTTGTTTCTGATTTTAGACACACGCCTGAGTGGCAAGCTTTTGAAGCTTTGTTTGCTGAAACTACGGAAACAGTAAACGGAGAGCAAGAGGAAGAAGCTGAGGACGACACAGCCGCAAGAAACAGAGACGAGGAAGTTCCATCAAATATATATGTGTTCTTTACAACTAACGATAATGATCCTATATATGAACAGACTGAGTTTGAAGGGAATGCCCTCCAGCAGCAGATCAATAATCTATACCCTCCCGAAACCCAGATAAGCTACTACGGATCGTTCGATGGTGCGCCTCCAGGTAACTTTAATACGAATGTTCTCATAGGATACCCAGGACCATCTATAAATGGGACTACGATTGGATCAACTGAAGTTACGGGCGGTACCAGTGGGCTATGTAACTTTTTTTACTTTCCCCTGACTCAGAACACGATTGTTACTGACACAGACAACGCATATAGACCTACTTCAGTCTATACAACTTTAAGTCTAAAAAGAGTTTTTGGATTTCCAAGCAAACCTCTCGCCACACTTCCTCTTGGTTTTGGTTATCAAAACCTCTTTAGAAATGTAAGTGGGGGTGGATCAAGCATCCCGTCGCAGGCGGCTAGCCGAGAAAACAAGCTTAACGATGGGGGTACTCAGACCGTGCTATTTGTGGCCAAAGTTTCTGGAGAGGGAACTCTTGATTTTACTAATAGATTGGGTGTATCTATCAGGCAACCACAAATTGAGCCAGCAAACCAGCAGCAAGGCTTTTATGAATTTGACGAAACACTTAGTGGGGAAGACGTGACGGGAGGGCTTTATATAGAGGATAACAATGGAAATTTTGAAGATGCCTCAGAGCACCTTAAAGTTCTTGGTGTAGGAGGAGGTGGTACTAACGATTTTGGAACTTTTCCAGGTAATTGGGGTATTCAAGGCGATCTGACCAATCCAGTTACAATCAATGGAAGGCTTTACTCTATAGGTTTTAGAGCCTACATAAAAGGTGTTGCTACTTACGGCTTCGCTCTTGATCGCCTTAGAATAACAAACGGCTTGCCACCGTCAAGTGAAGAATCTAACATAAAATACCTTCAAGCTACTTTTTCTGATGACAGAAAAACCGTAGACGGAGTTGCAGTTAATGAAGAGTCTACGGCAGATCCTATAACTCTAGGTGATGAATCATCAACTGCTAACGATCGCGCTGGAGGCACCTCTTCAGCAACTGATACAAATAATACTGATAGAACAGTTCCTCCTGCCTCTACAGCTCCAGCTTCTTCTAGATCTTCCACTCAGAGGAGAGCAAAAAATAAATACGGATACTAATGCCTATAGACAACGCAACAGACGTACAACCATTTGCTGGTTCTGACCCAGAGGTTGACACTATCCTTTACTTTACCGACGACACAAACGAGCCTAAGAAGCTTAATGTAAGAAGGGCCATAGAGGGTGATGACCTATACTCTGGAAACGCCATGGGCTACACAGATGGAGGTGAGGACATGAAGGACTTTATAATGGCCTGCCCAAAAACTCCTCTTAAGGAGATAAAGTTTGATTTTACATTTGACACTGCTATAGCTCAATCTAACTTTAAGGCTTCGGATGGAATGGTTTTTTCCTACCAGAATATATACAGGGACAACACTGTTTCGGCTCCTGCTATATTTTCTGCTGTTGCGTATCCAGAGGAGATACAGTTTTTAGGTTCTCAAGACATAGAAACAGCCCAGATACCTAATGTATGTTTGCTCTACATCCCTAAACCTTCTAGTGAAATATATAAGGTGAGGATTCTGTTTAGGGAGGGCGACAACGGGGCTGTAAAGATAATAGATGAGATATCTGTGGACAATCCCGACTCCCCTTCTTTTGATTCAGCAGCGGCTGGAAGTCCATTTATGGGCACCTACTCGTTTCTAAATGACAGGGTTTTTGCTGTCTTGCCTGAGGCTGAGGCAAGTAAGGACTTTGACAGGGTTCCAAAAAAAGCAAAAGCCTTGGCTGTAGCGGACAACAGAATGATGTACGCAAACTATGAGGAGGGTTTTGATACATTCTCTATTAAGACCGAGGCAACTGTTATATACCAGGACAAGCCTGCTGATCTTTTTGATTTTGGCATCAAGGCTGTGCCTAGCATGGTGGTAAATCAGAGCGGGAGCAACGTAGCCAACGGCAAAAAAGCTGTAACTAAAAATTCTGGATTCTATCTAGATGTTACTGGGCTTCCAGATTTGGTATCTCCAGGTGAATTTTCTGTCAAAATAATAGTAAACCCTCAGAGGAATTTTCACGCATATAATGGCGCTCACCCTCTAAATGATAATGAAGCATCAATTCATGGATCTGAAGAGCGTGATGAGGGACACGTCACGGGCAGCGGTGTTTTTTTCAACGAATCCGTCGAAACGAACAATTTTTCTGGCCAAGACCAAGACCTCGGCGGCCCTCTTAATCCTTTTTCTAGCTTAACAAACTCTTTTGGTGTGGGCGATGGAAGCAACGAAGGCAATCTCATTTCTGGGGCTTGGAATGACGGATCTCTTGCCCAAAATCTTCGTGTTGGTACTAGCGCCTTTGCCCCAATAATAATAAAGGGCGATCAGCTTGTTTTTGAGGTTCAGTTTACACTGTCTTCAGACACAACAAGAGAGGAGGTTTCTAACATCATAACAAAAGCTCTTTGTGGAGGCGGACAGACAACAGAGGTTACTTTCGGGATAGGTGATGATAGGATTGCAGAGGTCAGAGTGGACCTGGGGCTAAACGAAGGGCAAGAGATATTTCAAAACGACTCTTTGGCGGACCTTGTCTGTTGCGTTCACTCATCATCTGGTGACGAACCAGATGGTTTCTTTATTATAAACAAAGCTGTGGCTAGGTTTGCTTGCGAAAAAGACACCACTAATTATGATCCTAACGGAGGTACAGACTATGTAAACAGAATAAAAATATGTATGTCTGAGCTGTATGTAAACGATGTAAAAACTTGTTTGCCTATACCTAAAGCTGGATTCTCACCCATGGTTTACTCAAACGGCAGTAGATCCCCATGGACAAAAGAAATTCTTCTTGATGGCACACAACGCCTTCAGTGGCCTAACGTTAAAAGCCAAGACCAAAACTCAAACTTTGGAGGATCTGATTTTGTAGAGAGTGTTGCTGATCTTATAAAAACAGGTGGAACCACAAACCAAAGATTAAACGGAAGATATTTCCCAGCGCCTATTGGGTCGTGGAAGGTGTATGACGACCCTACAACAAAGAGTTCTGCTGACTGGGCTGGTGAGGGGTGGAGCTGCCAGCTGTCTCAATCTTTATCTAATTTTATTGAGGACTTTGATGGAGATCTGGCTGATATCGGATACTTTTATAATACTACATCTGATTTAGATGCTCTTAAGGAGAATGTCATTGGGAGCCCTAACGATGTTTTTGGAACATTGTCACAAAAGTGGGTAAGCAAAATACAAGGCACAGTTGTAGACTACTCTGAATTAGATGGGACCGCAGGTGGTTTTACATACCTTGAAAGCTTCTATGACAACTTCACAGCTTCTGGTATTACTAACTTTGAGGAGCAGAACAATAGGTTTTCTCTTGTAGACGGCCAGTGCGGTCCAGGAGGTATGCAAGATCAGCTTGAGGCCAGGGCCATAAAAGTCAAGGATGTAACGGCTGTGTTTAGTGATGCCAGCCCAGAGATAGATAATATTTCTTTGCAGGCATGTAGGTTGTCAAATATGGTTGGTGGCAACGCATTTGCCATGAACACTAGCGGTAGCGTTTTTTCAGAGACTCTTTTAGGCAGAGTAGTAAACATGCCGTTTATGGAGGGTGACTCTTTTAACGACCACAGCCTGGGGCTTGGGACTGTGACGAACGATTCTTTAAACGAAAAAAGAGCAAAAATTGTTGAAGCTGAAGACAGCTTTGCGGCTGCGTTAGATCAACAAATAGTGAACCTAAAATACAGGCCCACCCCTAGTGAGGACCCATCATCGGACGCATATATACCAGATTCTACAGGCGCTGGTACTTTTAATATACCTCCTGCGATATCAAACTTTCAGGGAATAAATAGCGGGGGCAACATAGGATCTTTTAAAACAAATGCACTCCACAACTTTGGTGTAGTATATTATGATGACAGGGGGCGTAGGTCGGGTGTAGTTCCTATAGATCCAGTTTTTGTAAAGGGGTACTCCAATGAAGATAGGCCAGCACAGTCGCAAAAAGGGTCTGTATCGGTTAAGATAAAGATAGTTAGCCAGGCCCCTTCATGGGCTACTGATTACAGGATAGTATACGGGGGAAACAGCACCATAGAAAGGTTTACTCAGTATTCAGTAGACGGCGCTTTTGCCAAAAAAAATGCTGACTCTGACGACAACAAATTTTTTCTATCCCTAAACTACCTGCAGAAGACAGATATATCTTATGCAACAGCAGGGGGAGCTAAGAATCAAGAAGACCTAACGGGAGATCTATACAGATTTACTCCAGGAGATAAGCTTAGGGTAATAAGCTATTATGATGCCAACAACTCTGGTATCATATACGCCTCAAGAGAAGAAGTTTTCGATGTTGTAGAAGTCGTAACCCTTGATGAGGACATGCAAAACCACCCTTTTGCGGATACGTCTATTGACGAGGGCAGCGTGGACACATACGTATATGACGGAAATAACATATCGACTGTTACAAGGAAGCAAAATCAGATAAATCCTTCTGTATCTAATAACAGAAATAGACTTAACGGTCAGTTCCTAGTTGTAAAGAACAACATAAATTCTGATCTTTTTGGACTGTCTGATTTCAGTATAAATTCTGGCTTGTCTGTTAAAACTAACCCCAACTGGGAGAGACGCTGCATAGTAGAAATATTTACACCAAAGAAAGGGGGAGATGAAGATCTCACCACATATTACGAGATAGGTTATGACGGGCCTAATGATGGGTATTCAAACACCTATGGTGGTTCGTGCATAACCTCTGGCGACGAAAATGTACACTTTCCAAACGTAATTACTATTGAGAAGGGTGATGTTTTTTACAGGCAGGTGCCAGTGAATCTTCAGAAGTTTACAGGTGGTAATTTTGCAAGCCTTATATCTAGCTCCGCTGGCGAGGACACATCGGGATCTAACTTTTTGCCTGTTTCACTTGAAACAAGCTCAGTGGTTGATTACCACGTGTCATCTTCTAAGGGCTTTGGAAAGCCTTGTTTTGTAATACCTAATGAAAAAAAGACAAGGAATGAGACATCTATAACATTCTCGGACAGGACGCTTACGAATGTTTTTGACAACAACTTTTCGTCTTTCCCTCTGTCCATGAATTTTAAGGATTTGCCCATAGAGAACGGAGCCATAGACTACATAACACCTAGGGGTAATAAGCTTACGGTTCTTCAAAGAAAAAAAGTATGTGATATTCTTTTGGGCAGGGACGTGCTTAGCACGGCCTCTGGACAGGAGAGCGTTAGTGTTTCCAATAAAGTCTTGGGTGCGGCTAGTTTCTATCCAATAGACTACGGAAGCTCTGGATCGCCATCGTCAGTATTTGTTGAGGATGATGTAGTCTACTTTGCTGATTTGGATAATCAGAAAATCGTAAAGATTGATCAAAAAGGCCTCGATATAATATCTGAAAGGTCTATGGATAAGTATTTCAAAAACAAGATATCAGAGTTTTTGCTGTCTCCAAAACAAACCAGAAGGGCGGTTATTGGTTATGACCCCGTCAACGACGAGATGATATTTAGTTTGATGAATTTTGATAATTCTGTAGGCGTCCCAACATTCCTTACAAAAACTCAATTACTTAACGCTGAATCTGCATCATTGCCAAGCGACACAAGTGATATAAATGTATCTCTAGCTAGTGTGGCATACTCTCCTGGCGGAGGTGGTCGGTGGTCTACTAGGTATGATTTCTCGTCTACTTGCTACGCAAACATAAGAAACGAGTTCTTGTCTTTCAGATGCACAAACGAGCAGGACTCAACAAACCCCATGGTTTGGGTTCATAATGACAAGGATAATAGAAACTCTTTCTACGGGGCTCCTTGTGTATCTATGTTTAAGTCAGTGGCCAACGGGTATGAAACAGACTCTCCGTCTTTAATAAAAGAGTTTAACGCTATAAGCCTTGAGTCGAACAAGAACTGGGACGTAAACATAAGCACATCAAATGACAAAACAACTGTAAGAGAATTTACTGATTACGAAGGAGTTAAGTACGCAAGTATTCCTAGATCCGTAAAGTCTCTAAGCGGAAACAGTTCTGAATATTTTCTTCTTGGGACCGCTAGTCTA
>Ga0160423_10002827_pt1 | contig 14490 bp, 9 predicted proteins | sample CRUFie14St8metaG_FD_108191 | JGI IMG/M metagenome (GOLD analysis project Ga0160423, IMG submission 108191) | Marine microbial communities from the Costa Rica Dome - CRUD Field 142mm St8 metaG | ecosystem: Environmental > Aquatic > Marine > Oceanic > Photic zone | place: Costa Rica: the Eastern...
TCATTATAATATACATATAATTTAGTTTCTTTTGGCCAGTATTTTACGAAACTATCTATACATTCTTTTGCATAGATATTCCAATGATCGCCTCTAAACGACGTTACAAGTGAAAATGTAGGCATTTCATATCCTTCAATGTTGATCCATGTTGATAATCCATGTGAGCTTTTTCAGCAAACCATTTGTCTGCATACTCACAGTCGGTATAACCATCCATCCACGGACCACCTAATGAAAAGTGGACGGCCGATGGTGTAAGTGGGGAATGTTCCCCCATTATACCAGGAACATAATTCCATCTTGGGTTGATTTCTCCTACACTAGCAGGCCCTCTTGGGAGCCATGCGAATTGATGAAGGTCAAGACCTTTCATATCATTAACATCATAATGTGTTAATTTTTTATTAGCCTTATGGTTCATATTAAAAGCCATAAGTGATGACCATAATTTACAGTTGTACTTTGTCTGTATCTTATTGTCCATCTTTGTATCTTCTTCTGGGTGATAGTTAAACTTAACTGTCATTACTGGATAGTCATCATCTAGTTCGTCAAGTAAGTTCTGTATGTCATCAAGCCATAAGAAATCACAATCACAAAAGATTACCCACCCTTTTACTTTGTTTCTTCTTGCTAACTCTGGAACAAGAAACCGAGTATGACTGAACTCCGTAGAGAAAGGTGCTTTGTCTTGAACGTCCCAGTGTTGTCCGTTCTTATCAATGCGCCATTCACGATCAAACAATTTAAAGTATCGTAAATTATTATGCATGAGTGGAGTAACAGCCACAGGTATAGACGATCGTCTTATAACGGAATGAGCACACACTTCGTATGCATCTATTTCTCTTGAGTCCCAACCGATCGCCACGTGGACGTCTTTCATACAGTTAAATATATACTTTTAATAATGTTAGTCAATACTTGGGTATATTCTCTCTAATTCTCTAGCCGCTTTACGAGCATCAGCAGGTAGTTTTCTGGTAATAGAATCACCACCTAGAACTTCATTGGCTCTTCTCTTACGTCTTGTTTTAGGTTCAATTTTTATTAATAAATTATACTCACCTTGGGCTCTAGCTTTTTCGTTATGTTCTCTTACATCTTCTAGAGCATCTTTAAGGTCTCCAAGCGCTCTTTTATAACGTCCCTCATCTCCATCCTTTTTAGCTCGATACATATCTCCTTCTGCCTTTTGTATTCTCCTATAAAATCTGTCTCTTAACATAGCGGCTGGATCTTTACCAGATTTTTGTAAATAATGTAGTTCTCTTTTTTGTGCAATCTCTGCTGGAGTAAAACCAAGAGACTGTAAAAATTTAGCATAGTTAGATATCTCATCTTTCTTAATAACTAACTCTCCTCTTTTTGTTTTATATCCTCTGTCATCTAAAGCAATTGTTTTAACAATATTAGCTAATGGTTTTGGTAAAATAGAAGCTAAAGCCATATGAGAGTCATCTACTCTGGCATACGATACAGCATCAACAAAACCACGGAGAACACTTATTGCAGGAATGGAAGCTTTATCAATACCATACTCCCCTGTTAGTCCATCAAGAAGAGCGGCAGATATTGGGTGTGAACCTAAACCAACACGAGGTCCTATATCTAAGTTAGCTAGTCTTAAAAATCCGTTTGCAAAAGCATCGGCAAACTCTGGACTCATAATTCCATCCATGAGCTCAAAGTATTCTTTTTCAATATTCATTTTTTTACCAGTTGCAAAAGAATTTACTCTTTCGAAAAGTTCCAGACCATCTTCTACGAAAGGTAAACCCATAAAACCACTAGTTACAATTAGTGCTAACATATATAGCCTAAAAGCTTTAGCACCCTCTGGCCCTCTTTCACGTGCAAGTGAATACATAAGTTGCATCATCATCGTAGGGTATTCACTAAACTGAAATAATAAAGCACCAGCTCCTCTATTTATACGAGGTTTAGCTTGAGCTCCATAAACAAACTGAGTTTCTTCAACTGCGCTTCTAGCTACAATGTCTCTTAATGCTTCACGGTTATCAGGGTTTTGTATGAATGTATCAAAGTTATCTAATATATTATCAATTGATGTATTTAAAGTTCTTTCAACAGCTACATTAAAGTTTTCATTTCTGGAACTAAAGTTTAAAGCTTTACGTAGTGTATTATTATTTTCGGTTAGTTCATAACTTGTAATATAACTGGCAAGTCTATTTAATATCTCTGTTGTTGTAAATAATGAGCCAGCCATTCTTAATGTTCGTTCACCTATTCGACCACCAAGTTTACGAATCACTGTATCTTGTGTTGGTCTAAGCATCGCATCTGTTCTTAATCCAGAGGATCGTACAACGGAACCAATATCAGATGCTAAGTATTCATTTATACGACTAGGCGCTATAACAGAACCTAGTATTTTATCAATACTGCTTAAACGAGGAATCCTACTTCCATATTTTTCAATGACTTTATCTAAATCTATTAAGTTATCATTCTTAAATTTCGGTATACCTTCAAGACGTTTACGAAGCTTTATTAAATCTTTCATAGTTTTAACTTGCTTAGCCGCAGTTCTTCGATTACCTGCATATGCTCCTGTATATACCATTGCTGGAATAGCTTGAAATAGGTTCATTACAGAGGCACTGATGTCTGTTAAAAAATATAAGAATGCAAGTTGCCTAACAGATTGAAACTCAAGAGGATCTTTATCTAAATAATTCATCAGTGCTCTAGTATATTCTTTTTGTTTATCAGTTGTTTCTCCAGAGTTGTCATTCTCAATAGCTGCGGTCGCCTCTTGAATATCTGTTTCAAACTCAAAGTGAGAATCCCACGTTGCAAAAGAAGTTATACTGTCGTTTAATGATTGAACAACATTGTTAAAATCATAACCAGGAATTAGACGAGCTTCTCTAAAAAACGTAGGTGTTCCTTTTACTTTAGCAGCTGTTCTGGCTCTATCTCTTAACATAGTTAAGAAGTCTATGTTTCCATTTCTTATATCAGTTGGTACAAATTCTATAAATGTTTCTAAAGATTCGTAAAAACTCGGTCCCAAAGAAGAAGCCATTTGATTATAGTTATTTAATTTAATCCCAGAGTGAACATATCTTTTAACTGGATTACCGTTCTCATCTAAAAATATTTCTCCATTCGGTCTTCTTAAATCTTCGTTAGGATCTAGTTGTTCTATTAATTCACTCTCAATATTCTTTAGTTTGTTCATGTTAACTTTATTTTTACCATCTTTAGTATCGTAAGTTGTCCAATACCTTGTTTCTTTTTTAAGTTCTCCATTCTTAATTACATTTTCTGTGACTGCTACAAATCTATCTCCTCGTCTTGATAATGGAAAATAAAGTGTGTCAGAATTTTTTAACATAATAGCTATTCTTTTTGCCGCATCCCTAACAAGTTGTGCAACTGACGGATCTACTTGTCTATATAAATTAGCTAATTCATTTAAACCATCAATCACTTCTTGAATACCCTCTGGTGTGCTCAACTGTTCGTCTGTAATGTTGAGTTGATTTATTAATGGTTCACTTGTTCCTAATTCTTTTTTAAGTTGAGAGAGTGTTTGTTTTATAACTAAATCTCTACGGAATTCTTGTACCTTTTCTAAAGACAAATATGCCTCTACTTCAATTGGATCTAAAACTATGTCTTCATCAATAGTTTGAAAGTTTGTTAACTTTGTACCTACTGGTTCTCCTCGTCCATCTACATTTAATGGGTCTGTATAATTAGGATTATTTCGTCTTTCTGCAGCCTCTCGTGCACCTCTGTTAAAATCCTCAGCTGTAATGACAATCTCACCATTTTCATTTGGTCTTAATATTGTTTTATAAGCTTTAGAAAATATAGCGGCTATGCCAACTTTCTTCTCACTCTCTGCACTGCCTAACTTAGTCCACGGCTCTAATATTTCCGATTGTTTTTCAAGCAATGCAGCTCTCTTTTCAGTTCTTTTTGTTAGTAAATAATTATGAGTTGCTAGTAATTTATTATTCCTTGCTAAAAAATTTTGAGACACAAACCAACTACCAAGTTTAGCTATTCCATTTAGTGGGCCTGAAAAAAAAGCTATTGCTTTATCTAATGCAGAGTTTTCTGCATCTCTCATACTATCAATTGTATTTGCATCTATTGTTGTTTCACTACGTGGTTGCTCACCCGGAGGCTCATCATCACTTGGTGGTTGTGGAGGTTCTCCTGGAGGTGGTGGTCCTTCTGGAGGTGCCATATTATTGTCTGGAGATTCATCTTCAATTGCATCAACAACTTCTCTTGCATCATTTAATTCTTCACTATCGAAATCGTTTATAGGTCTTTGTTTATTATCTTGAGTTGTTCTTCTCTCATTCTCTGGTTTTGTTTTTTGTGTAAAGGCTTTCTTATCTTTGTTTGATTCTCTAGCCGCAAACTCTGGAATAGTTACATCTTCAACTTGTTCATCAATCTCTACAGAAAAATTAGGAAAGTCATTAATCTCACTAAGATCCTCTTGAGTATCAATTGTTTCATCTTTAAGTTTATCATTTATATATTCAGCCGCTTGGTCTTCTCTTTCAAATAACTTAGTATCATCTGGATTATTAACATTAATACCTGCATATAAATTTTTAGCAATACCAGGTATTCCAGTTAGTCTTACCTCTTGAACTTTACCAACAACTTCATTGTCTTTATTTATTGCATGTATATTTTTAACCTTACCAACTTTGTCGGCTTGACTCATTAATAAATATTCTCTTGCTTTGTTTGCAATACCTTGAGGTAAATCTTTAATAGCATTAACTACGTTTGTTGTAATACTAGAGTCTAATGGTTTTGTGTTTTGTTGAAACTCTTCTACAGTTGCAGTTCCAGAAAACTCTAAACGTGGTTTTGTTAGTTTAATCTTTTCCTTTTTCTTAGGAGCTTTCTTTTTCTGTGCTTGTTGTTGTTCAAACTTCTTAACCTTTTCAAGTGTTTTATTATCTAACGGTGATATTGTTTGGTATATTGTTCCAACTTTATCTTGACCTCTATATATACCTCTCTTCTCAAGTTTATTAATTTTTACTAATTCTTCTAAACTATCCTCAATAAATTTAAAACCATTGTCATCTGTGTTTCTTCTTAAAAATTCTTTTTCGGCAGATCCTAAAACTTTTAATACTCTTGACGGTGTAAGTCTACGACTGTTAGTACCATCCTTAGTTCCTTGTGTTGCAAGATCACTAACAAAGTTAAATATTTTAGATCGTATACCTCGACTAGCTGTTGTTGTTTCGCTAGTGTTTTTATCAACTGTAAAACCTTCACCTTTAATTTTATCTTCAAAACCTATTTTAGGTTGATACCCTATCTGTTTAGGTTTTGTTGATTTGTCTTCTATTCTTGCTGTTTGTTTAACAGTTGTTCCAATTTGTTTTACTGGTTGATAAGTTATCTGTAGTGGCTTACTTAAATCATCTTCTTTATTAACATCTTTTTTTAAAGTTGCTAAACCTGCTTCAACAATACCAATAGGACCTTCAGCTATACCTTCAAGAAACACAGAGCCTGGAGATGTGATACGACCTTCACTTTGTATCTGAGCCGTTGCTTCACCTACAGAACCAAGGGTTGCGGCTTGTGCTGTCTCACCAAGAGCGGTCAGTGCTTTTCTAGATAGGCTTGTTTTTGCTCCTGTTTTAAGAGCATTACTTAATAAACCAGCCGTGCCAAATGCAAGGGCATCGAACGCACCTACTGGTACACCACGTTTTATAGCGAACTCTCTAGCTTCGGATAGTTTTTCTTCATCACTAAAAGCTTCAGCTAATTCTGCACCATCATTTATGTTAACACCAGCTTCGTTAAATGCATCAATAACTGATAAACCGTATTCAGTAGCACCACTGCCAGAGCCTGTTGCTAATGCACCTACGATTCGACCTAATAGTCCTCTTGTTAAAAAAGCGGCTGGACCACCTACGGCAATAGTAGGTAGATATGTACCGATGGATTCTCCGATTAGAGGAAACAATACAGATTTATTTTCTTTAAAAGCATCGAAAGCCTCTCCTAATGTTTTTGCTTGTGTTATCTTTTCGAGAGTCTCACCATCTTCTTTATTTATAGGTATCTCGGCTTGACGTTGTTGATAACGTCTAATGTCATATACAGCATTCTGTACATCATCAAGTCCAAGTTCAAGTTGTAAAAGGTTACCAGCTTTCTTTGCATTGAGATATCCTCTTTCAATTGCATTTGGTAGTAGTTTACTTAAACTCATACCAACTGGTTCTGGTGGAATATTTAAACGGTTAGATATTTCTTTATAATTATCATCAACATAAGATTGAATGTCTTCATCAGAAGTACCGTCATCAAATGATAATGTTCCATACCCTCCGATATCTATCAATCTGGGCATTATTTTTTCTCTGTTAAATTAATACTTGAGTTTCCTGGAAAGTTACCAATCGTTTCTCCACTTTGATTAGCATATTTCATTAACTCACTTAATCCAGGAGTTGATGAAATTTGTGCTGTTCTAACTTGATTTTCAATTAAAATAAGAAACTCTTTTTGAGCGGCTTTTTGTTTTTCTGGATTTGAAAAATCATTTAGACCTTCAATTAGTTCTGGTCTATTTTCAAGTATTGTTTCCATCGCTTTATCAGCTGTTGCTCTGTCTAGCTTATATGCATTTTGAGCTAATGTACTTGCTCTTATTTTGGCATCGGTACTTATCTTACCCTTCTCAAGTTCAAGGGTGGCTGCTGACGTTAACAACGGTATGTCTTCTTTACGTCTTTCTCTCTCAGCTTTTGATATACCAGAAATATCTGATAACCCTTCACTAACTATTTTTTCAGCATCTTCACGACCTACTTTACCACGAGCTACATCGATACCTCTTAGTCCTGCTGAGGCCATAGTTAATGCATCTGTGTACTTTTCAATATCTGTTTTTGGTTGATCTATAGCACCCATAACTTTAGTCATTAAAGCTTCATACATAGGTGTAGTTTCATCTACGGCTTTTTGGTTTCCTTGTTGATTAGCTAAATCTAATTGTCTTCTAAGTTCTTCTATTTCTTTTTGTTTGAGTGCTAGTTCTCCTTGTTCTAAACGATCTTTAACATCAGTCTCTGGTTGTTTGTATGTTTTCTTATCTTCATCTTTTTTAATCTCTGACATTTTTTTACGATTCTCTTCTGCTATCTTTGATTGTTTTTCCATTTTAGCTTTGTTTAAATCATCAATCTTTTTGTTAAAGTCTGCATAACGATCGTCTTTTTCTTCATCATCTTTAGGTTCAAAGAATTTAATTGGATCATCGGGATCACGTAATATATTTTTACTTCTTAAAAAATCTATTATTGAAAAATCATTCTTCATACTTTGAGAAAATTGTGGACCAATTTGAAATGGTAGAGGAGTGCCATCAGAATACTTTCTGTCATCAGGAACTCTTCCTAAATTTTGAAAGTTTATTTTACCTCCCATATAAGCATTAATAACTTCTTGTGGATTAAAACCCATCTTCTCTACAACTTGTGGAGCTTTGGCGGCTAACTTCTTGATACCTGGATTATCTGGGACTTCACCACCTTTGGCGAATAGTCCTACACCTTTACCCGCACCATAGATACCTAATGCACCTAGACCAAGACCAGCCGCTTGTTGTCCAAATGATGGAGGCGCTTGTTGTGTTTGTGTTGTTGCATATGTTGATACTGGTAAATTAAAACCACGAAGCACAGATGACATCTCTTGTACTTGTTGTGATGGTCTAGTTGTTTCTCTTGCAAAATCTTCGTAAGCAATATCAAATGCTCTTTGTTGCTGAGCTTGTTGTGTACCACCGACAGTTTCTAAAGCACCAAGTCCAGCTAATCCTAACTGTTGTTGTTGTGCACCAAGACCCGCAAACTGTTGACCAGCGGCTAAAGAGGCGGCTCTATCTGAGGCTAACTGATTCATAGCTTGTTGATAAGCTTGTTGTGAACCCACGGCTTGAATATCAGCTAGTCTTTGACCAGTCTGTCTAGCTAATTCTGTTTGTTGTAAAGCTTCTCGTGATCCTCCAAATGCACCAGCACCAACTGCCGATGCTCCAATTTGTTGTTGTAGTTTTTCAGCATCTCGTAAGGCTTCTCTTTTTTGTATATCAATAACAGCTTGTTGGTATGGACTCATACGTGAAGCTATTGCTGCTGGATCTGTAGACTGCATAGCGGCTTGTTGAGTTAGAAGATCAGCAGCACCAATGTATGGTTTGTATCCACCGACTAATTCTTCAACTCCTTGATATGCGGCTTCTTGTTGCGCAGTTGGAGCAGCTAGTCGTGGGCCTTCATATTTTTGAAAGTCTTCAGTAGTAACAGATTCGGCTCTATCAAATAATCTTTCTAGATACGGCCTAAAATATTTAGGTATGTTACTTGTTTGTTGTGTAACAGAAGCTGGGGGAGGAGGGGGTGGAGCACCACCACCTTTAAAACACACCTTCATTGCGTGATCAGGTGATACACCTTTAAATGGATTTTCTTCTAATCCAACACCGTGTTCTTGTTCTCCAATATGTATTCTTTTTAATAAGTCAGCCATTTAGTTCTCTGTGTATATTTATCATTATTAAAACCAAGACGGTCGCAAACTCTATCCCATTCCAATCGACCAATCCCTTCAATTCCATCCAACTTTAAATTCTTAGCTAAGTCTTCAAGTTGTTTAAATATCTGTTTACCAATACGAAAGTTTAAATTTCTACCAAAGATAAACAATATTTCCATTAATCGTTTAGCTGTAGGATATTTATTAATTCTTATAACATAACCTGCAACTATTCTATCATTATGTTTAACTCTTAACAAACCAAACATTCCTCTTTCAATGTACTGTTTAACTAACTCAGTTGTATATCTTCCATTATATGGCAGTCTATCCAACTCAACTGGAAATAACATAAACATCTCATTAATATCGTCATAGGTTTGTACCTCTTCTACCTTAACCAATAGCCGTTCTCATCAACTGCCCTAACCCTTGTGTAAGTTCGGCTGGTTGTTTCGTTGTTCCTGTTTTTGTTTTACGTACGTTTCTCATTAGCGCATATAGTTTATTTGATCCCTTATCATAACTACCTTGTCCTAATTCTGCAACAATATCTCGTGGCACTACAAATTCTTGTGGACTAACGGCGGCAGCTCGTTTACCCTCGATGCTAGTCTGAATGAGATCATCCATACCACCACCCGGTCCTTGAAGTTCACCCGCCATAATCCCACCCGCTTGATACTGTTGCGGGTTCATACCCAGAAATTGTTGTAATCTTTGAGCACCAGCATCAGATGAACCATCACCTATGTGACCTACAACATCTGCTGGTATAACGAATGCATTCTCTTGTAATGTTTTGTCGGACTCTACTTCTCCACCCTCTGCCATTTTGTCAGTATCATATTCGTCTGGGTCTCTATATATACCTATACTAGCGAATTCTTTTTCTGGTAAATCTGTTGACGATGGTATAGAACCACCACTAGCCAATCCTAAAAGATTACGAACTTGATCAACATTAACACTGATATCTTTTTGTGGGAGTTGTCCAACTGTATTCTGTACTTCTTTTTGTAGTGCAGTTGGAACTGCTTGAGAAGCAGCTTGAACTAATTCTGGTAATTGTTCAGCAATCTGTTTACCTTGAGCTGCAATTTGACTAGCACCTTGTGGAGCTTGTGGAGACTGAGGAGATCGTGGAGCAGCAATACCACTCATAGGCATTGGCGCTAGTGCAGCCGAAGGTATGTTTTGTCTTGGTAATGCAGAAGCACTTGTTGGAACTGTAGGAGCTACTGGTGCACTTAAACCTCTAGTTAATTGTGGCTTCATTGTCATACCCGGTTGGGTTCTAGCAAAAGAAGCTATGCCTGGAGGTGTAATACTTATACTGCCTGTTGGTGTAAATGTTGCTTTTCTTTTTTCAATCTCTGGATTGTATGGACCAAACTGAGCCATAACACCAGGATCCGTTCCTCCACCTCTAAATTTTATTACACCACCTTGTTTAGCGCCGAGATAACCATATGAACCCGGTGTAACTCTACCATAAGCAATGTCTTCTGGATCTGCATATGTATATGGACCACGATCAAGTGGACCTTTATATGAATAATCACCATCTGCATCCTCATCGACAATACGAGGTATTGGAGCTGGTTGTGGGGTTTCCATAGGTGTACCTAAAACTTTTACACCTAGACCAACTGTACCAATAGTTAGTGGAGTTTGCCTACCTACAAAATCAGGAAGCGCATCTACTATACCTGTTTCATCAAGACTGCTTATTGGTTTTTGAAATCTTGAAACCACTTGATCTATATAACCAGGTACAACCTCAGTAGCTCCACTTGCAAGTGGTGATAAATCTTGAGGCACAACATTTAGACCAGCCGATGCTGAACGAGCTGCTACATTTGTTGCCGTGTTTATACCTGTTCCAACTGTTTCTCCCATAATAGTTTCAGAAAGTGGTGCAGCAGGGGTTGTAGCGATAGGACTAGCCGCAGCTGATAAGTCCATGGTTTTAGGTGTTGGTGCTTTTAATCCTTGAAGAGCTGTTGAAGTAGCAAAACTTAAACCAGCTGATCCAAGACCTGCTAATGGGCTACCTGTCTTAATACCTGTGTTAATCCCAGAATATGTAGCCGCTAATAATGGTCCAAAAGCAGGGCCACCTATAATTCCTAACCCAATCGGCGCAACTATATCTCTAAAAAAACCACCTATACTTTTAAACATTAGTGAAAGTCCCTCCAAGCTGTGCCATCATAACCTTGAAATTTATTAGTGTCTGCATTGTATCTTATCTGTCCTTCTACAAAAGTTTCAGTTGTATCAGGATCTGTTAAATTAGAATTTAATTGTACACGACCTTGTAAAGATAAAGAATCCGAACTGTTTTTTATAGCAGCTCGTCTTAGTCTAACATTGTCGGCAGCTAATGTATCGACAAGTCTATTAGCCCACGTTTCTACTTTTGTTAAAGCACCTTCTAAATTTATACCAAACGGTAGTCTCGGCCATCTAGGAAAATCTGCCATCTAAGCCACTCCTCTTTTCTTTTGTTTTGTTTTTTGTTTCTGTTGATTTATAAATGTTCTATACACATTAGCTTGTTTAATTTTACCTGCAACCCTAGCTCGTTGTTCCATAGCTATAGCAGCTTGTGTCTTATGCGCATGAGTTCTATTCGATCTTTTAATCTTATTAACTGAAGCTCGTGCATCTGCAACTGTTGTGAACTTTAAACCACGAATAGTTCCTTTTGGATTCTCGTCAGTATACAAGTCGGAATGTTTTTTACTCCCAACTGGTTGCCCTTTTTTTCTAGGTATTCTTCTATTATCTTTTGCCATCTTGTGCTACATCCATTCGTAACGATCCTAGTCTCCAACTTGTTCCACCTGTTGATGTTGATATACGAAGAATAGCTTGTCGACTACGTGCTCGTGTTCGTATAAACTGTGTCGTCGGTGTAACCGTAAAAGGACCTTTTTCAGTGACCGTACCATTTGGAAACCTTTTAAGTTTCATTTTCATAGTAACTTGACCACCATCATTTATTGTAAAGTCTGGAACGATTCTATCCAAATATATAATACTATCTCCTGGACCATAAGCTGGAGGAGTTGTGTCAAATTCAGCTGATTCTAAGAATGCTTCTTGTCTTTGTCCATCAGCAGTAAAGATACCCTCTGGTTCATTTGTATATAAATAATTATCGCCGTCGGCTTCTCTGCCAGTTGTTAACATATTACTAAACACGGATCTATCTTCCCATGTTGTAAATATAGTTGTACCAAATGTCCAATAATTTTCAACTGGATTATAACTTACATAACGATCTATCTCGGTTGAATTAGCGCTTGGATACAACCATGTAATCTCTCTAAATTCTTGGTTAGTACCCGCATAAACTTTATCTTTTTGGTTGTAGTTAAAATCGTCAAATACAAAACGACGAACCGTACATGGTAAAGCATTTACACCTCCATCATACATAAAGAAATCTTTTAGTCCCATCCAAAATACACGGCCGTCTATTTCGGCAGCAGAGTGTTGTCCAGCAATACCACAGTTAGAACCAAGTTGCCTAAAGTTAAATATAAAAGGTGGGCCAACAAACTCCATAGCATGTAAAGAATTATCCGTCCATATTAAAGACTGGTTACGAGTGTTCATACCAGTAATAATTTTACTACCATCACCAAGTTGATTCTCTCCAGATGTGCTACTAACATTAACACTCCAATTTGTGTAATCATTTTGATCTGACCATCGTACAAGCATTGGATCAAATGTTCCATTAATACCGTTAGTTCCTAAACAAACAACATGCCTATCTTGTTGGGATACAAACATAAAGTTAGAAGAACTTGGTGAAGCCGTTACAACTACAGCTTTATTACCTGTGCCTCCCGATTCATCCCATACATATAATCGTCCTTGTTTTGGTAAAGCTAATAAGTCTTCACCGAAATTATCTAAACCCCATTGACGTAATGGTAATGTTAGTGAATCGGCATTAGCTGTGGCTGGTCGGTTCCAAGCACGTGCTCCTGTTATTGATACACCCGCATTGTAAACACCAATACCCCAACCTAATGCAGCTACATTTAATGTACCACCAGAGGCAATGTTGAATTGAATATTAGCACGACTTACATTATTTGTTGTTGCCGAAGCAGCTACTGTAGTTGTGAATGTAAAATTATTATCTGTTGCAGATAGCACTTCATAATGAGCATCGTTAAATACTAAATTACCACCAACGGTTGTTGATGACACAAGAGTAAAATAATCTCCTTTACTGGCACCGTGATTAGTAACGGATACGGATATACGGGTAGAAGATGCAGCAGTGCTAAATGTTCCAGATGTGGTAATGGATGATCGTATAGGTGTTATGTCAAAATTATTACCACCAATGTAAACATACAAATGACTTTCAGTTCCAAAACTTAAATGTTGTATACCACTGTTGTTTGCAAAAGCATGAGATGTTCTTCCAGTTCCTATAAAAGGAGTTTGATTTCTTTTCTCATACCCTCTAATATTTTCTGCTTTACCCGCACGGAACCGTACTTTGTCACCGTTATACCAACCACCTTTGGAAGCATACTGTGTAGATTCTCTATCTATCCCCGGTCTAAAATTTAAATCAAATAGAATTGTATCGGTGGACATTTATTCTTCCCACCTTTCTCTAAGCCTCATCTGGATTAGCTGGCCAATGCCATAGGTGACCACTAGATACTGATGTCATTGTTCCGTCACTAGCCGATGCATAGGTTACATATAATCCCGGAACATCAGTGATTGTTGTAACAGCATTAATAGCCGTCTTCATAGCTTCGGCTTGAGTTCTTATACTGGCTCTCCATGTTTTCCAATTATCAGGAACAGATGTACCAGTTTCAACTTGACGAACAGCCATCCAATCTGATGATTGTAGTTGACTATAAGCTTGACTGTCAACTTGACTTAATAGATTTGTTTTTAAATCAGTCAAATTATGAGGACCTTTATCATAATGAATAGCCACATGATCTGTATTTACGGTATAGGTTACACCACCAGTTGCTTTATGAGTTCTATTATCTATTGTACTTGTAATTCGTGTTCGATAAATACCTAACTTTTTAAGTTTTTCTGTAGACCATAAGTCAAAAATACTCTTTGGATATTGTGTACCATTTATAGTTAACGGTTTAGGTCCATTGAATATTTCAATAACTTGATCGTTTTTTACCATTGCCCAAGACATAATACTCCTATTTCGTTATGTTTCTATTATTAAATATTTGTTGCATATATACAAGTCTATCTCGCAGTAACTGGACTAAATCCTTTTAAAGTTTTACTTCCAATAAATGGATGTTCAGCAAAAGCCATGTAGGCATAAGTTCTTGAACCATTTAGGTTTGTGTTAGTTCCTCTTAGTTTAAATCCATTTGATAGGAAATCTATTAAATTTCCACCACTAGCTTGCTCTGCTTGATCAGAACTAGCATATAAAGTTGTTTCTGTTGATGAACCATTAATAGGCATTCTTTGATTGTCATGGATTGTCCAACCATTTCCACTTGTTGAAATGCATTTAATCATTACCCAAGCTGGTTTAAATCCTGTGTAAATAAATGAACCATCTGGATCTCCGTTTCCAATATAGCTACCAAATTTACTAAAACCCTCTACTCCATGCCAACAATAGGCAATCATACTATCACTAGCACCATTGATAGCATTTGCATTAGTGCTACCTTGTTTTAACGTCATAACTGTTTCGTTAATGCCACTGTGATCATACTCACCAAAAGCAAAATTACCTGGTGCGGCAGTAGAAAATTTTAAATTTTGGTCAGCTGGAGACAGTGTAGCTAAAGATTTGTGATATATCCACCAATCTGTAGTATCAGCTAAATTTTTAATTATTATAAATTCTGGAGTTGATGATAA
>Ga0160423_10002828_pt1 | contig 14488 bp, 21 predicted proteins | sample CRUFie14St8metaG_FD_108191 | JGI IMG/M metagenome (GOLD analysis project Ga0160423, IMG submission 108191) | Marine microbial communities from the Costa Rica Dome - CRUD Field 142mm St8 metaG | ecosystem: Environmental > Aquatic > Marine > Oceanic > Photic zone | place: Costa Rica: the Eastern...
ACCACTAACTGTAACTACAAGATCGTTTCCTGTACCAAAAGTAGGACCATCAGTACCGCCTATTTGACTTCCTTTTACAACAATTTGATCGCCTACTTGGTAACCTTGTCCTGCATTTTTAAATGTAATTGTGTATCCTGGACCGCCTCCTAAGCCTCCAGTTAAACTAATTGTTACATCCAGTTCTGCTTTACAGCCTGTGGGCGCACCCAATGTTTGACTGCTTTGTTGCACAGTTAGTCCTCCACGAAAACTTATTCCAAATATAGCTTCAAACTCTATGTCCACTGTAATCTGTGTTTCACTAAACAGGAACCAATCTCCTGTTGTTAATGCTTCGTCAAATACAAGTGCTTCTTCTGGCCCTGCATGTTTGCTTCCACATGTAACTACTTCTGCTACATAACAATGTCTGTAATTCTCATCAGCATACATTGCTGTAATTGTGTTGTTGTCGCTTGTATAAGTAAGAAGTATATTGTAGAACGCTAAATCTAAACTACTAATATCGCCAGGTTGGATATGCAGTGTAGCAACACCGTTATCGTGGTCTGTAATTCTTAAATTTTTAGTAAAGAGTACAGAGTCTCCATCTTTTTTAGTAAACCTTGCTTTTAGTGCTTTTTCATGTAATGGGACGGGACAACCGTCTGCATCTCTGATAAAGAAAGTAATCACAGTGTCTACACCTTTCAACAATTTGAAAGGTTTATATGAACTAGGAATATTCCTAGTTGTACCAGTGCGTGTAGCAAGTACTACATCGCCACGTTGGCTATATGTATATCCGGTGCCGTTGTATGCCATTTATATGTTCTCCAACAGTATTTATTAAATGATAAGTAATATTATGACAATAGGAAAACAATATCAAGAACTTTTAGACCAGTTTCCGTTCCTAACGCTCGCAAGTTATGGAAATAACGAGTATGTAGGTATAATGCAAAATCAAGACAACAATGTAATTAGTATGTATGTCTATGATCAAATAAAAAGCAGTAATGCAAAGAAAGTATTTTTAGATTTAGGAAGTGAATGGTGGTGGGAAACTAACCGCCAAATACCAATTAATATTATAATGGGAAATCGTTTCAAGCCTTTTAGAGAAGCATTAGTAACATTTACAATAAAAGACTTTGAAGTATTACATGGGCCTACAATTTGCCTTAGGGATATAATGCAAAAAAGAATAAAACGTAAAAATGTGCAGTTAATCCGTAAGGTTAACTAACAACATCTTCACATAATAAATTCATTTGTACTACTACTGCATGTGCATACGCAATTGCATGGCTCTTCTTAAAGTAATAAGAATCATCTTCGGGTTTTATCCACACTTCGTTCATTATCGTTTGCCACTTTTGGTTCTGTAGATGACGTTTCGCTGGACGTATAATCGCTAGTGTCGCGGCTAATTGTTCTACCGATTGCGGCTTCAATTGTTTTAATAGTTCGCTGTGCCCGTTTAGATGAAACAGCTGATCTACGAAGTCTTTGTGTTCCAGAAGTTCCCATAATGGCTCCCTTTCCATTAATTGTGTCAAGTGTTCGTTATCCTTAACGTCCTTGTATAATCCTAAATTTAGAATATCTATTTTAAAAAATCCTTTGTCCTCAGCAATTTTATGATCAATTGTGCTTAACCCTGTAAAAGGATCCTTTGGCATTTTGTGAAAGTAAACACCTGTATTGTGTTTAAGTTTTTTACCATCTCTTTCAATAACCGCAGTTGTATGATCAAATAGTTCCAATATGCGTTTTCTATCTGCTGTATCTATATCAATATCTGTTGCTGGTATCATCCTATTGTCTCTCTTATCCACTTTACATCATCTGGAAACAAACTTGTTTTACGAGTCCAAAATCCTGGATCCAATGTATTTGCTATTTTTTGTAGTAGTTCTGCAGGACATGTTTCTACAAAACTTTGTGCTTTATCACTACTGTAAATTACCCAAGGGCTAATCTTTCCTAGTTCAATATGTTGTACAATTTGCTCTGCTGGTGCCTTTTCAAAATATTCGCTCCAGTGTTGCCCTGTGTTTAATCCCCATTCTTGTGCAAGTATTACAAATCTTTCTACTGCTCTATCTGCGCTTTCTGTTTTACTGTGTTCTTTTAAGTAACGATTGTAAACACTGTCCTTGCTCCATGTGTCCAATTTAATCTTGTTTGTTGTAAGCCAGCGTATATAGTTTTCTGGATTAATTGCACGTATATCCAGTACATATCTACCAAACTTAACAAATGCACTATAATACTGACTGCCAGCGAAGTCTTCATACGTTTTGTTCTTCTTACTGCCCATGGCTAGTTTGTACCAGTAATTATATGCATCATATCCTGCAACAACGTGTTTTTCTGTACGACTAAGGGCTCTTCGCTTTCGCTCACACATATGTACTGCAAGACTGTTTTCTCTTTTAAAAGTACGATTACAATACTCGCATTTATACATTACTTAAAAAGTGCCTTTATATCTTTGTCTGTCATTCCTGTTTGCTCTGCGAGTGCTTTTAGTTCTGCTTTTGTACTTTGCAATAACAAGTCTAGTTCATCATCATTTATACTTGGATATAATCCTATTAGCCAATCTGCTACTTTGTTCTTTTTTTGTCTTTTTCCAGGAGGTATCCAAGGATGATATTGACTTTTACCAATACCAACAATTTGTAGAAGTCTGTGTTGTAACTGTGGATGATGTCGCAATGTATTAAACTGTACATTAACAAGATCATTTGTCATTGTTAAGTAGTGATCCCTTATCTCATCATGGTTACTGTCGCATGCACTTGTATAACGCATCAGTATCCATATGCCTACCTTTTTTTGTTCTTCTTCTGTAAGGCTATCCCACCAACCAACATCACGTTGATCTATAGCTCGCATCTCTTCCTTAATGCTTAGTTTATTGCTCATCAAATTTTCCGTACTTTATATAGTTTATTAGATTTGGTAATAACAGGAAAAAACTTACTACAAGACTTATACCTATTATGTATAACCAAAGCATTACCACAATCCAATTGTTTTACCGTTACCTACTATTATAAAGCAACATGTTAAAATATGCAAGATAATCCAGAACGTTCTAAACCACAATGCTTTGTGGACATCGTCCTGTGTAATAGGTAAAAACTCTGGTTTATCGTCATCATTAATACCTACGGGCATACCAACTGTTCTGCTCCATAATTTAAGCCAACGTCTTTGTCCGCTCATCCTACCATCCAATTAAATACAGCTCTTATACTCAACAACAGATACATAACTTCCATTAGTGCTCTGGGTGTATCTCTGTCTTTCCATCCAAAGTATACCCAAATACTACAACTAACACAACCTAATGCCCAGCCCATCCACTGTGTTTCAACATCAGCTTCACTGAGAATAAATGTTGCTACAATTGCAATAATAAAACCTGTCCAACGCCAGCCGTCTATGTTTTTATAAAACCGTATTTTCATTTATTATCTTCTTTACTTTCCAGGGTGTAAAGCATACTGATCCCAAACTTACATGATCAGCACCTGCATCAAGATACACTTTTGCATCTTTTGGTTTTGTTACACCTCCTCCTGCAACAACTTCTACATGTGAATATTTTGTTTTTATATATTCTAGTATTTTTAAAGTATAAGGCACAAGTATTTTACCACTTATACCGCCTTTGTCTGTGGGCAATGTATTGCTTGCATGTATTTGAGTGTAACCCATGTCTACAATTCTGTCTATTAGTTCTTCTGTACTGTTGGGAGGTATTTTAACAATACAGTATTGCCCACGCATTTTTTCAGGAAACTTAGTAAATCCTGGCCAGTCCATTGTAGCATTACAAGCATCTATATTAGGACAACTTATATTAAGTTCTATATTCCGTTCTGGACCTACAGCCATTAATATCTTTTCCCAATCACTAGGCTCAAGTGCCGCAACACTCAATACATTATTATAACTAGTTTTTAACATGCCTGCTAATAGTCCTGGATTGCGTAAACCTAATTTATTACGCCAACTATAACCTGCATCTGTTTTTACATATCTTAATGTTTTTATAATTTGTTTTAGTCTGCCTTTACGAGGCGAAATTGTAAATGTTCCATGTACACTTAAACTATTTTTATAATGTAAATAATTTCCAAAAGGTGCTGATATAAAAAACATGTTTACTTACCATAAATGATATGTATCTAATACATCTGGTATTTTACTTGTTTCTTTTACAAAAAAGGCACACTGGCTACCATCTTTTCCGTCCAGTGGCACTGCAAGTAAATGTCCATATTTTAATTTAGGAAAGTGCCATTTTACTTCCTGAAATACATTTGTTATTTCTACTTCCTGAAACTTTGGAAGGAACCCTGTAATAGGATTAAATGTAAATGCATGGAAGCCACGATCATTTAAACTTGTAATAGGAACAACTTCTGGTTCTCCTACATCAGGTTCACAAATAATTAAACTCCAATCTAGTGGCATCTTTACTGTGTTTTCGCCTATTTTTAGCACTGCGGCAGGTGCATTAAATATTTCTAAAAAAACCAAGGGTACAAAAAAGTAATCTGCTTCATTCTTGTTACTGTAGTCTAATACGCAATATCTAATATCGTCTATTTCTTCTGGCACATAGTCCAGTTCATAACTGTGATTATCTACTGTTAATATTTTCATCTATATTTCACTTTATCTATTGTAAAGGGGTATTGTGCTTCTTTATAGAACTTTTTGCGTTGCGTTAAATGTCGTTTGCTAAACTTTGCACTACTCGTTACGTCCCATATCTGTACACTGTCTTTGTCTTGTGCTTTACGTATACCACGTCCTATACTTTGTATTACCCGTACAAAACTTTTTCCAGGCTCAACAAGAACAAGATTAAAAATGCGAGGTATATTAATGCCAACCGCGGCAACACCATACGTTGCGATGATGATTTTGTTCTGCGCTTCACTGACTTCATCGTACTCTTCTTTCCTATCTTTGCTTTTCATAGATCCGCTAATAAACACGGTATCTTCTGGCAAGCGTTCTATTAAACCTTCGCCTGCTTTGATTCTGTCTACTAATACAAGGGTATTTCCACTTTTACTAATATTACTTATTAGTCCTGCCATGTAGTCCAAGCGTTTTTTGTCTGTTGTAAGATATGTAAGCTCTTCTTGATAGTTACTGTACTCTGCTGTTTCTTGTAATTGAATAACATTCACATCACATTGTGCCAGGACCCCCATGTCCTGTAACTCAGCAGCGGCCAGTTTGTTTACAACTTGCCCTAGCGTTATTGTAAGTCCAATTTTGTCAGCATCTTCTTTAGGAATCGTTCCTGTAAGACCCCAACGTATTGGAATATTTGCAAAGGCACCTGTAAGTAGTTTTTTCAGTACATCAGCTTTTGCTTGATGCACCTCATCTACAATCACACACTGTACATCTTCAGCAAATTCCACAATACTTAAATTACTCTCACCATCACGAAAGCGTTTTTCCATACTGTTTAAACTTTGCCAAGTACAAATAGTGTGTGTTTTACCAAACTCTTTTCTGTCTCCAAAATAAACACCTACATCTAATCCAAGATTAATATAGTCTGCTTCTGTTTGTATAACAAGATCTTTGTTTGGTACAATTACAATACTACGCCCATAGGGCTCCATTAAATTACTAAGGGCGGCAGTTACTAGTGTTTTACCTGCGCCTGTTGCAATCTCCTGTAAGCATTGTGGATTCTCCAAAAACTGATTAATAATTTCCACTTGATAGTCACGTAGCACAACAGGTTCTCCTTCTACAGGATGTCCTTTGGGCCATACTTTGTGACTAAAATGTGTTTCAGTTATTGTGGGAAATTCTAGTTTTATCGCTTGTCTGCGATCTTCAATATCTACTTCATATCCTTCATCAAGTAGAACTGGTAATATATCTTCTAATAAATTTGTATAGGTTGTTCCGCCTATGTTAAAGTAATTGACTTTGCCGTCCCATCTACCCAACTTAAAAGCAGGTACATGATATGCATAAGGCAACATAAAACTAAATTTGTTCGCGAGTCTTTTTCTGGTCTCTAAGTCTAGACCTTCTATTTTACAATTTACTTCATCTTTAAGTATAATTTTTGCCATGCTACTAATATAACTTTTCTGTTTAACAAAGTCAATCTTCTTAGATAAGGGTGGGGGGACCGAATTACCAGTCCCCCCTTTTTAATAGATTAGCTGGAGTGAGAGTGACTTAGACAGAGGAGACGCTAATCTACTAAACTCTTCGCATGCATGTTGACTCTACATATGCTTTCCATTTTGCAGGGTTCATTTTTTTAAGATCTGCAATCTTGGTTACCATACGTAAGCTCAGCTCACGTAACTTATTGCGATTTACGTAAATGTATTCAAGCAAGTCTTCCTGCTCTTTTTTGCTGAAGCCATACTCATCAAGCATGCCATCTCCAACAATTTGTTTACATCGCAAAAACTTTTCACGCATTGTATCCATTGTCAAGTCTAGGTAGTGACACCTGGACATAATTGCGCCTAAGTGATCTGCAATTTTACCACGGGCCTTTTCAAACTTAAGGTTTGTAATAAAGATCACTGATCCTTTAAATTCAAAATCGTCTGGAATACCTTCCTGACGTAGTACTCGGCTTTCTGACTTCCAGCTTATCTTTCTCTTTTTGCCACTATCTAGTGCGGCTTTAAGTAAGTTTAGCGAAGTCTCATCATACAGTACTGTATCACAATCATCTAGTACTAGTACACTGCCTTTTTCTGCGTACTCATAAAGTAGTTTGTATAAACCAATAGCACTAGCGGCACCTTTTTCCATGCCATATTTTTCCTTGCCATTAGTAAGTTTAGTAGCAACATTGGCTTCGTCAAGCACTTGCTCAACACCAAAACTTTTTCCTACACCTGGAGGGCCTGTTACAACCATACCTCTAACAACTCCGTCAATTGCGGCATCTGTCATATCTTTTAGGATTTCAAAACGCTCTCGCAATCGCTTAATAATCTGCGCATCAGTTTCTACTTTAGTATTTGCACCACCAACTGGTGTTTCTACATCTACTTCTTCAAAACTATTGGGACTTTCTACTTTAATACGGATTTTACGATCTGGAACACCCACAACATCTTTACCGCATACTGTAATAAATCCACCTTTTTTGCCAATTTTAAAGGGTGCTTCCAATTTAAAAACTGTATCTTTAATTGGTGTAGCACCATACTGACCTGTCAAAACACGAACTTTCTGCATAAATCTCACTCCATCATTAGTTTCGTTATATTATCATGATAGCACAACTGCCATCAGTGTCAAGCACTTTCTGTAATTTTTACTCTATTAATTACAGTTTCTTTACATTTACTGAATTTGCTAACGCTCTGTTCCTTTACAAATCCTGTTACTGTCATATTCTTACCTACAATAAGGTCACTTACATCTGGATCTTTGTTCCAGAAAAACTTAACCAAGTTTTTTCCACTTTCTACACAAGTTACCAAATGTATATTATATTTTGCAATATACTTTACATCTTTTACAAACAACTCAAACTTACTACGTTTGCCTGTTGCACCCACATACTCACTATCTGTTCGCATGTTTTCATAAAAGTCGTCCATTTCATCTCTTTGCTTTTGAATGCGCAAACTATTTGGCAAACTAGCAAGTACACTAACTCCATAATTATCAACTTCAGTACCATTGATAATTTTACCTACACTGTCCTCAAATCCGTTGACACTGCCTGTTAGTTTTTTCATTACAATTACACCGTCAAAATACTCTTTGAGTTCCTGAGCTTGTTTGCGGTGTTTGTTTGTTATTTTAACTTTGGGAGGATTAGGATGATCTCCTAACATTCTTGCAATTGTTGTTTTGTTGTCCAGCACTTCGACGTCATTTTTATGATCAAAGTATCCAAAGCCACTTTTAATAAAGCCCTGTGCTTCATCAACTGCAATTGCTAATGTCAAAACTTCCATAATATCGTAACGTTTTTTCATCTTCTTCCCTATTGTTATATTTGCATTATGAACTAGTTATTCCATAATGTCAAGCATATTTCCACCAGTTTCTTTAAATTTTTCCTTTAACCAATATTTGTTAGTGGAAAAATATTCTTCTATAGTGCAAGTATCTTGATTCCAAAGCTCACGTTCTTTCATAGCCGCATAATACATATTACGGACAAAGTGGCGGAATTGTCCGCCAACACTGTCAAAAAAGCTATCGCCTTCCATTATGCATGCTCCACAATGCCTGTAATCATTGAGTTAGGCACTCGAGTTACTGTGCGACCAAATGGAGTAGCACCTGCGGCTACTACTTCAGTAGTCTTGCGGTTCATTTTGGTAATGATACCAGTGTGAACATAACCACGTGACTCCCAATTAATAGTGTCGCCTTTTTTCATACCACGGGTTGCATTGCGGCCAATGTAAGTCATTTGGCGTTTCCACTCTTCTGCAAGAACATTCAAATCTGCTTGAGTGCTAATTTTACGGATCGCATCAATTGCGTTTTGAAGATCATTAGGTGCCATAGTTTATAAACTCCTCTGCGGCTTGTTCGTTAACAAAACTTCCATTTTCATTGATAAGTTCCAACTGTTCTTCTGTAGCAGGAACTCCGTCTATATCACAACTTTCGATATAAGCATCACAAAAGTCGGGATAATCATAAAGATCAACACATTCAACAACTACGTTGTCTATTTTATCAAAGTCTATTTTCATTATACCTCCTTTACAATATATGGTTTATTCCAATCGCCAATATGAATATTGACATAATAAGCACGATCAAAGTAATCAGTCTGTATATCATCATTACAGTAGTATTTTTTACCACCAGCAAGTCCTGGTGCAGTGTGAGCAATTTCACTTACTTTGTCGATAATCTTTGCATTGTTTTCACCATACATACGCTCTGTATGGTAATGGTTAACTTGTTCGTAACCATTAATATCTACCTCAACTTCTTCGTGTGAGAAACGATCAAATCGCTTAGTAATCTCAAACGCAGGACCTTCTTTAAAAGTAACCCGCACACCTGAATGATGATCTCGCTTTACACCAAACTTGTATGTTTTACCAAACTCTGCTTTAAGAGCTTCACGGATTGTTTTAACATCTTCTGCGGAAATATAAGCCATTTGCAACTCCTGTTTTTTTCTAACTATACCTATATGATAAAGTAAAACGTCTTACTTGTCAACAACTATTTTTATTTAATGCCTTGTTCTTTTGCGGCATTTAAAATAATTGGAGTAAGAACTTCTTCTACTTGATCCTCCCACTGAGCCCAAGTAATGTTACTAGCATAATGAACGCTACTCTGATAAGGAGCCCAACCATATATGTTTTTAAACAACCCTCTTTTGTTACAAAGACCATTGTTAAACAAGTCATAAGCGGCATTTTGCGCTCTTCTAAACTTATCAAGATGTTTGTTTTTACCTCTTGAGTTTTCACACTTACCTGCAAGAGGAAGCAATTCATGTAACTCGTCAGCTAATCTTTTGAAGCCACTGTTAACACCCCAACTATTACTAAACAATTTTTCTTGATAACCGTTATACATATATTTTTTTCCTTATTTTCTTAACTTACTCTTATACTATAAAGTAAAACGTCTTACTTGTCAACAAAAACCAGAAAAAAAAGGCAGGAAAAAATCCTGCCTTTTCAAATAGTTGTAATTTTTTTTGTGTTTTTTACACTTTTTTTTGTTTTTGATATAAGTATTTGTGTAGCAGTCGATGTTCGGAGACGATAATTTAAACGACTTTGCAACACTTCTGTGTTAGCTACATAAAGTAAGGCCTCGCCACACTTCTGCTACAAACTTACATCTTCGAGTCCAGCCGCTCTTAACTTCACAATATTATTGATCTGAAACTGTTTAGCATCTAGTGCTTTGGATAGCCCTATATACTTGTTTCTAAGCAGTGCAAACTCGTTTATCAGATGTTGTTGATCCACAACATCAGGATCTCCATCAACATACTTTTCAGCATCTCTGCTAGTTAGTTGACGATTATAGTGTTCCAGAAACTTTCTGAACTTTTCACTACGTATCTTTCTTAGTTCGATGTTAAGATGTTCAAGAATACTTTCAATTTCCTGTAACTGGTTAAAACGTTGCTCAACAATACCTGGCATGTCTCGACTGTGTTTTTCAACACTACCAAACAAGCCAGTTTGTTTTCTTGCCTCTACTAGCTCTTTTTCATAGTGCTCAATAGCAGGCACTATGTTAGCTAAATTTTCTTTTACACGTAATAACCAATTGGTCATTTATTAATACTCGAGTTCTTCTTCGTATTCATCATAATCTTCTTCCACTACATATTCTTTTAATGCTCTATCTAATGTACCACAAACTCCAAATAGTTCGTTTGCACATTCTTCTAAATCTAATATAGCATTATCCTGTACAGTAGTCAAGAAGTGCTCTGCCGCCGCTTGCTTATCTTTTTGGGGGATATAATTTTTTATACTCCCCCATAACTCAGCAATACTGGTAGCCTCGTTACTCGATATTTTCATTTACTTCCTCATTAGTAGTTGGATTTTCATCAAGGCTATTTAGTTCTTCTTCTGTAATATCTTGATTTACTTCGCCGCTAACTTGGATTTCGTTATAATCGTCCATGATCTTATCTAAGCATTGTTCATCATTGCGTTCCCATGCCTTGCGGAATTGTACAACAACTTCGCCACTAACAGGGCTAGTATACTCAAGACGGTTACCTGTCTTTTTAAGTAGCTCTGCACGTTCAAAGAAGTCTACAAGTCCACTGTATGGGCTCATGCCTGTTTCGTAAGGGATTTCCACTTGTACGTTTTCAAAAGGTTTTGCGTACCTGGTTTTCATAATCTTACAGGCGGCACGTATGCCATGAACGTCACTTGTTTTATTGCCATCTGCGTCAACTTTAAGTTTTAGTTTTCTCATCGCTATAACAATACTTGATGCATAAATGAAGCCCTGACCTCCTGAAATCTTGTCATCTGGGTCAAACATATCTTGGCTTGCATATGTGTGATTTGTTGCTACTAATCCTACGTTGTAGTCACCAAACATGTTAACGCAATTGCGTACAAGTGCTGACAATGCTTTAGGTTTTCTACCCATATCACCTTTTAAGTCGCCTTTTTCAAACTGTGCAACATCTGTAGGTGTGAGCATCATACCCAAACTGTCGATTACAAACAATACTTTTGGACGCTCATCAGTGTCCTTGTCTGCATATTCTTTTTTGTAGTCTGCCATAAAATCGTTAATAACTTTTGCGGCATCATCAATCATTGCCATGTTAAGTTTTAACAATTTGTCTTCTTCAGTACTAACACCAAGTGCATGTAGCCATTTTTCATCTAATGCGTTTTCACTGTCAATAAGCACAACAAAAATACCTTGTTCTTGTGCATTACGTACAATATTACCTGCCGCAACATAAGATTTGCCTGCGCCACTTTCGCCTGCTAGTACTGTAACTTTACCAAGTGGAATACCTTTTCTAAAGTCTCCACTAATTAATTTGTTCAGGCAATAGTTACCAGTTGAGATCCATGTATCAGGATCCCTAAAACCAATACTCATTCCTGGAACACTCTTCGTAATACTTTTACGGAATTTACTTACATCAAATGGTCTCGCCATAAAGTTTTCTCCTGTAGTTGATAAAAAAGTGTGGGGGATTCTATCCCCCACAGTGCCGGTTAATTATTCGCCTTTACGTGCTCTGATAGCGGCAAGAATATCTTGCGCACTCGCTTTGCCTGTATCGGCTTCCGGTGCCGCCGCTGGGGCAGGTGCCGGAGTTGACTCTGCAACTGGCTCAGGTGCTGGTGCCGGAGCAGGCGCCGGAGCAGGTGCTGGCTGTGCTACAGGAGTTGTAGCGTTTGATGTCAGTCCATCCAGGTTAACACCTGCTGGACGATAAAAATTACCAAAACGTGCTGGATCATAAAGTTGACCATCAACACTTGCCTCAAACATTTCGAAGATAGCATTAACTCCTTCGCTGTCAGGCTTCTTGGGCATAAAGTCGTTCAAGTTAAACAAACCTTGAGATGCCACATGATTACGCTCATCTTCGCTCAACGAACGCTCTCTACGGGCCCAATTACTAGTAGAGTAATCTGCGTACTGTCCTTTTTGCGTTTTTGCAAGTTTAAAGTCAGTACCTTGCTCATAGTCTGTTGGAATTTCAGGAAAGTCCGGATCCATCAACGCCTGCTTGATAATATTAAAAATACTAGGATTAATAATAAATCTACGGATTGGATTTTCAGGAACACTATCTTCCTGAAGTGGACTATCAACTACAAAGCCCTGGAACAAGTAACTACGCTTTTTCCAATACTTACGAGCCATATCTTCCATCGCTGGATCTTTAAACCAAGGACGGATCTCTGCATGGATAGGACATGTTTCGCCCCACATTTCCATGCATGGAACGGTTACTATTGCGGGTTTGTGTTCATCTCCGCCAGCGACACCACTGAAAGGAATACGTATCATTTGACGCTCACGCCAAAAGTAAGTGTTAGTATCATCGCCGTCTGGGAGGAATCTTAGTGTGGCTGATTGACCTTCTGGAATATTCCAAAACGCATAAATTGCGTTATCGCCACCAAAGTTAGATGCGCCTTTACCTGCGCCACGGTTTTCTTGCTCGAGCAATTTTGCTCGAATTTCTGCCAAAGATGCCATAATTTTTCTCCTATATTAGCCTTTGTTTGCCTAAGTTTGTTTTGCCTAGTGTAGCCACAACACTTATGCATTGTGTCTACTATATTATATTTAGTCTTTAAAGTCAAGTACTTATAGTAAAAATTCTTCTGGATCGTATTTACTGAGAACTTCTTCAATTTGCTTGACGGTTTTTTGTGTAGCATCTAATGATGCTTCCTTAGGATTCTTCATAGTAGCATTCTTTTGAACATAAGTCAATACTTTTTTTGCTACCTGTTGAGCCTTAGGGTTTAAGTCATGTATGTCGTCAACTAGTTGCGCTAACATGTTACTTAATTCGTCGTCCATACTGTGCATGGAAAGATATCCTGCCAACGCTGCATCTTGGTTAATATCGCCTCGAATTGTCATGTTGGCAGGATTATCAGGATCGTTTGGATCCATATCTCTCATTGAGATAGGACCACCTTTTGTGACTTTGTCGATAAGGGCTTTCAGTCTAATCATTCTGTCCTTATCGGTTGCTATTTCTCTCACTATACGGGCAACGTGCGGTAATGCATCGGCGACATTCTCGTCAAAACTGCGTACTGTAAATTTATCTCTAAGACTGTCTACACTTTCTTCTTCCAAAGAGGTTGTAGATTGCTTAAAGTTTTCGCTGTACACTTTATAGCCTTTAGTGCCACTTAGTGATTTAAATTCTTTTTTAATTTTTTCTAGTCGATTGCCTACGCCTTCAACTACTTCTTCTGTGTCTTCACTGACTAGTGAATTCTTTCTTGCATAGTTACGAAACTTTTGTAACTGTGAAAATTCCTCTGCTAATGAAATGATGTGTCCACCTAGTTCATCATATGGGTTACCGCCTTCTTTAATGTGACGTAGCATTGCACGTGCGGCACTTAGATTGTTTACAGGAAATTTGTAGCGTTCACCGTCTGCATTTTCGATAAACAAGCTGTGTATATTACGGCTTCTACTGCCACGTACTTCTTCATCAACATGTTTTTTATGTTTTATAATAAGTCGTGCATTTTCTAATGCTTGATAGCTGCTCTTGCTACTTCCATATGGTTTACTAAAACTTTCTTGTACATTCATTTCACTATTCCTTTTTGCTTGATAAGCAAAATCTTTGGGTTCAATATCCTTGCCAAAAGTTCTTAATGTATATTCTACAATATTCCTAGATGCTAACTGACGCAAATTATCTAACAATTTACGGATACTATCTACTTCTGTACTCTTGCCCAAGTTTACTTTTAATTCTATCTTTTCGTCGACATTTTCTAGATTAACCATTATTTTATTATCGCCATTATAAAAACGTTTGGCTTCCATAGGATCAATTGTGCTCTTACCGTCATCAGTAAAAAGCTCAAGTTTTAATCCATGTCCTTTAAGTACTTTAAATACTTGTTCACTTAGTTTATCTATATTAATCGCCATACACTTATTTATGCTTTTAGTTTATATTAGCCCTATTGGCATGGGCGGCAAATAATCAGTATCATCAAAACTATCTCGCAAATCTTCAAATGTATTTTCATCATAGCGACTTATTTCTTGCACCATACGAACTACTAGCATTGTAGCCATTACGAGATCATCTGTCTCGCCTTCTTTGGCTGCATAACTGGCACCACGTGCAATGAACACTTTGATTTCTCTTAACAATGCTTTACTTTTTATTTTTAGTTTTTCTGTTTCTACCCATTGTTTAAATTTTGCACATGCTGTTAATTTACTACGGTTAGTAGTATTAAAGCCTCTGCGA